>Ga0007791_10000257_pt1 | contig 15903 bp, 13 predicted proteins | sample CryBogmetaGMA05M_FD_60368 | JGI IMG/M metagenome (GOLD analysis project Ga0007791, IMG submission 60368) | Freshwater microbial communities from Crystal Bog, Wisconsin, USA - MA0.5M | ecosystem: Environmental > Aquatic > Freshwater > Lake | place: Crystal Bog, Wisconsin, USA | collected 2009-07-06 | reverse complement strand
ACCAAAAAATGGGACAAAAATAGAGTCACGTGGACCTAAGTCAATATCGGGGGCAATAAAGATAAAGTTACCCGTTTGAATTTCACGAATCAGATCACGTAAGCGGCTCTGTCTTTCGATGGATTTACCGCCAAACCGATTTCTCCACTCAATCATCTTTTGATTGAAGAAAGGATTCTTCATATTTTGGTAAAGGCCAGCGCCGCGTGGCCAATCATGTTGGCTAGCTAAAACAGATAAGGCCATAAAGCCGCCCTCAAGACCCACGAAGTGAGGGTTGATGAGCAGGCGTGGCTTGCGGTCGCCCAAAGTAATAGCAGAATCGATGGCGACAATATCGGTAATTTGTTTACCGCTACCAAGCCAAATACGACTTCTTTCTAAGACGCTGCGACCAAGTAATTTCCAGTGCTCTAGCGCAAGCTGGTCGATTTCTTTCTCACTTAAGTGAGGAAAACATAGGCGAAGATTGGTTTTCACAACATGGGTTCGCCCATTAGGTATATGGGCTCCAAGCCAGCCAAGGCCATAACCTACATGAACGGTAATGGTGTAAGGGAGGAAGGCAAAGAGGCGCAAGAAACTAAGCGCCAGGAAATTGAAGAGGTTATGTAACCAGGTCATTGCAAAAGTTTATAACTAATTGCTAGGAGGTAGCTCTGCGCCAGCTGGATGCTTATAGCGGTTATAAGACCAAATAAATTGTTCTGGAGCAATGAGTACTGCATTCTCGATGGCGCAATTAATTTCAGCTGCGGCAATATCAGCATCTTCCGATAACGGGGCAAGTCTAGTCGCTTGCATTAGCCAGCCTTCACCAATACGTTTACGTTTGGCGGTAAACATGACGACTGGCGTGTTGTTGCGATTTGCTAAGCGCGCGGGTAATGGAGTTGTGTAAGCAGGGCGTCCAAAGAAGGGTACCCATACACCTTCGCCACCACTTGGCACTTGATCCGGAAGAATGCCGATAGCTTCACCACGAGTTAGGGCCCTCGTCATTTGTCGAACACCATTAAGGTTGGTGGGTACGAAGTGCATATTGGGATAGGCGCGACCTTCTTCCACGACTTCATTGAGCCATTCTTGACGCGATGGTCTATACAAAATAGTTGCAGGAAAATGTTGTGCCAATACGCGGGGAATGATTTCAAATCCGCCTAGGTGTGGGGTTAACATCACCAAACCATGACCCTCGTTGATGGCTGACTCCACTACATCCCAGTTTTGTACTTCAACCAATTGAAGCGCTTTCTGTGGATTGCGCCAAATCCACAAGCTGTCTGAAAATAACATTCCAGAGGCTCTAACCGCCTCCCAGAGCCTCAAGGGCAGTTTGTGAGTACTAACTACGGCCTCATATTGAGGGCGAAAAAGTGAGCGGTACTGTTTTGACCCCACATAAGCCAGAATACCCATGGAAGCCCCAATGACTTGCACCAAAGCAAGGGGTAGCGCGGCAATAATATTGAGGCTGAGCTTTAGAAGAAGTTTTCGCACCCCCCAATGATATTCAATGCAGCCACAAGGGCCAAATTTAAGTTTGCCTTGATGGCCCAAGCCCATTTCAGATAGAATTACACCATCGCTGAGTTAAGACAACTTGCAGGGCGATTCATAAATTCTGCTAAAGCGTCGCCGTTGTGGTTCCTGGCACGTCGAGTTGTCCCATAGATCGTGTTAATTTTTTAAGGAATATGCAATGGCAAATGATTACTTCTTTACCTCAGAGTCAGTCTCTGAAGGGCACCCCGATAAAGTAGCAGACCAAATTTCTGATGCCATCTTGGACGCTATTTTGGCTCAGGATCCTACTGCACGTGTTGCAGCAGAAACTTTATGTAATACAGGCTTAGTAGTGCTTGCTGGTGAAATTACTACCAATGCAAATGTTGATTACATCCAAGTAGCTCGCAATACCTTACGTGAAATTGGTTACGACAACACTGCTTACGGTATCGATTACAAAGGTTGCGCTGTATTAGTTGCTTACGACAAGCAAAGCCCAGATATTGCTCAGGGCGTTGATAAGGCGCATGACGATGGCCTAGACCAAGGCGCTGGCGACCAAGGCTTAATGTTTGGTTACGCTTGTGATGAGACTTCAGAGCTCATGCCTTTGCCAATTCACTTGTCACATCGCCTGGTAGAGCGTCAATCGCAATTGCGCCGTGATGGCCGTTTGACATGGCTGCGTCCGGACGCTAAATCGCAAGTCACTTTGCGTTATGTGGATGGCAAGCCTGATTCGATTGACACCGTTGTGTTATCTACTCAGCACGATGAAGATATTTCTCTCGAGAAGTTGCGCGAAGCCGTGATCGAAGAAATCATCAAACCAGTCTTGCCTAAACATCTCATTAAGGGCGCTATTAATTTCTTGGTCAACCCAACAGGCCGTTTCGTTATTGGCGGTCCACAGGGCGATTGTGGTTTAACTGGCCGCAAAATTATTGTGGATACCTACGGTGGTGCTGCTCCTCATGGTGGCGGTGCATTCTCCGGTAAAGATCCTTCCAAAGTTGACCGTTCTGCTGCCTATGCTGGTCGTTATGTAGCAAAGAACATTGTTGCTGCTGGTTTGGCAAGCAAGTGCTTGATTCAGATTTCTTATGCAATTGGCGTTGCTAAACCAACATCCGTCATGGTGAGCACATTCGGCACAGGCAAGATTTCTGATGAGAAGATTGCGCAATTGGTGTCTGAGCATTTTGACTTGCGTCCAAAAGGAATTGTGAAGATGCTGAATCTGTTACGTCCTATTTATCGTAAGACGGCTGCTTATGGCCACTTTGGTCGTGAGGAGCCAGAATTTACTTGGGAGCAAACAGACAAAGCGGCAGCATTACGTGCAGCAGCAGGTCTGTAAGTAGGAAAAAAGCAGTTTGTGGATGTATTGAGGCGAAATATGGCGTAATTGTTTACAATTACGCCATACCTTCAAGGAGCGTTGCAAGGAATACTGATACTCAGTACTTCCCCAGGCTTGAAGGGAGTGGATTCTGAGGTTACCCCCGGAGTTTGCTAATTGCAACCGCGCTCGCTAACCCATGATTCAATGGCTAGCGAGTTTCTACTCCAGCATTGGATCGTATTTAGCTGGAGCATTAATGAATACCGTAACTGACTTAAATAACTTTGTTGCAACTCGTTGCGCAATTGCTGATATTTCTTTGGCTGACTTCGGCCGCAAAGAGATTGCGATTGCTGAAACTGAGATGCCTGGCTTGATCGCTATTCGTGATGAGTTTGCTGCACAACAGCCATTGCGTGGTGCGCGTATTACCGGTTCTTTGCACATGACGATTCAAACGGCAGTATTGATCGAGACTCTTGAGGCACTTGGAGCTGAAGTGCAATGGGCTTCTTGCAATATCTTCTCAACTCAAGATCATGCGGCCGCTGCGATTGCCGCTAATGGCACACCAGTGTTTGCAATTAAGGGTGAAACTCTTGAGCAATACTGGGACTTCACCCACCGTATTTTTGAGTGGGCGGATGGCGGCTATACCAATATGATTTTAGATGACGGTGGTGATGCCACTTTGTTATTACACCTCGGAGCACGCGCTGAAAAAGATCAAGCTTGCTTGAATCACCCAACCAGTGAAGAAGAAACCATTTTGTTTGCTGCTATTAAGAAGAAATTAGCGCAAGACCCAACTTGGTATTCCACACGTTTGGAAAAAGTAAAAGGTGTAACAGAAGAAACCACTACTGGTGTTCATCGTCTGTATCAAATGTTCGCTAAGGGTGAATTGAAATTCCCAGCAATCAACGTAAATGATTCTGTAACCAAGAGCAAGTTCGACAACCTGTATGGTTGTCGCGAGTCTTTGGTAGATGCTATCAAGCGTGCAACAGACGTGATGGTAGCGGGTAAGGTTGCTGTAGTTTGCGGTTACGGCGATGTGGGCAAAGGTTCAGCACAAGCGCTGCGCGCTTTATCTGCTCAAGTTTGGGTTACTGAGGTAGATCCAATCTGTGCATTGCAAGCTGCAATGGAAGGTTACCGCGTTGTAACGATGGATTACGCTGCTGACAAAGCAGATATTTTCGTTTCTGCAACCGGCAACTATCATGTGATTACCCATGACCACATGGCTAAGATGAAGAATCAAGCCATCGTTTGTAACATCGGCCACTTTGATAACGAGATTGATGTTGCTGGTATTGAAAAGTACAGATGGGAAGAGATTAAGCCACAAGTAGATCATGTGATTTTCCCAGCTGCCAATGGCAAACCAGAGAAGCGCATCATTATTTTGGCAAAAGGCCGATTAGTAAACCTGGGTTGCGGTACTGGCCATCCCTCTTATGTGATGAGCTCTTCATTTGCAAATCAAGTGATTGCCCAGATCGAATTATGGAATGCCGTTGGCACCGACAAATATCCAATCGGTGTTTACACATTACCCAAGCATTTGGATGAGAAGGTTGCACGTCTGCAGCTCAAGACACTCAATGCTGAGTTAACAGTACTGTCTGATCAACAAGCTTCTTACATTGGTGTAACAAAAGAAGGCCCTTATAAGGCCGATCACTATCGTTATTAACCCAATTTTTTAATAGAAACCTAGGCCCAAAATCATGGAATTAAGCGTTGAATTCTTTCCTCCAAAAACACCTGAAGGCGAGAAGAAGTTGCATCTTGTGCGCGAGCGTTTTAGTGAAACACTCAAGCCCTCGTTTTATTCTGTGACCTTTGGTGCCGGTGGTTCTACACAGTCAGGCACATTAAAAGTAGTGAGTGATATCCATGCTGCTGGTGCAGTCGTTGCTCCCCACCTATCTTGTGTTGGTAGCTCACGTGAAAGCGTGCGTGAGATGCTCAAGCAGTACCAAGCCTTGGGCATCAAGCGCATTGTTGCTTTGCGCGGCGATTTGCCATCAGGTATGGGTCAGTATGGTGAATTCCATCACGCCAATGAGTTAGTAGAATTCATTCGCTTAGAAACTAGCGATTGGTTTCATATTGATGTAGCCGCTTATCCAGAGACGCATCCGCAGGCAAAGTCACCTGCGAGTGATGTCGATTTCTTCGTTCAAAAAATGAAGGCAGGTGCGAACTCTGCTGTTACTCAGTATTTTTATAATACTGATGCTTACTTTCGTTTTGTCGATGAAGCTTATGATTTAGGCGTTACAGAGCCCGTCATTGCTGGAATTATGCCGATTACAAATAGCAGTCAGCTATTGCGCTTCTCAGATGCATGTGGAGCAGAAATTCCTCGTTGGATACGTTTGCGTCTTCAATCTTATGGTGACGATATTGCTTCTATTCGTGCATTTGGTGAAGAGGTGGTAACCGATCTATGTGATCAGCTCTTAACTGCTGGTGCACCAGGCTTACATTTCTATTCTTTGAATCAGGCAGATGCTGTTTTGGCAATTGCTGACAACTTAGACTTAACGAAGTAAGCCAGACTCCGTCAGTAGCATATCTAAAGGCTCATCATGTGTTTGAGCAGCCCATTGGGCATCATCGAGTTTTTGCCAATCAAATCCAATCCCAATGCAAATTAGCTTGGGATTTGTTTTCCTTAAATTGGAAAGGGTTCGATCAAAGTAGCCGCCTCCATACCCCAAGCGCCAATAATGATTTTTGCCACTCTCTTTAGAGACAGACCATCCTACGCAGGGAATGAGGATGCAATTAGGAGTGATTGCGGGCCTTGCGGGATTGTTTGGGCTTGGTTCTGGAACGCCATGTTGGCTAGGAATCAGAGTATCACCATCTTGCCATTCGTAGAAGTCGAGGTGTTTATCAGGCCGAGCATATGGAAGCGCCAGACAGCGCTCGGGATTTTGATCTGCCCAATTCCTTAACGTTGAACGCAAATCCAGTTCATCCTGGATGGGCCAATAAAGCGCTATAGACCTAAGTGAATTGCCTTCTTTTGTTAAAAACTGCTTGAGACCAATCATTAGACGCTCCTTGGTCTGAGCATAATTTTGACCAGCAGCAAATTCTTTGCGTTGCTTTAATAAATCTTGACGAAGAGTTTTTGGCGAATTACCGTGCATATCGTCCATTATCAGGCGAAAATTAGAAGATATAGTAAACACAAGTTAATGCCAGGTGAATACTGGTAAATATGTACAGGGCAAGATAGTGAAAAAGAAGTCTGAAATTCTCAAAAGCAATCATCACCATTGGACTAAGTTATTGATCCTAGGGCTAGCTTTAGCTATGCCTGGTGCTTATGCAGAAAAGACTAAAAAATCGAGCCTGCCTAAATCCTACGAAAGTAAAGCTGCTCCTGTAGAAATCACTGATACAGATCGGATGTTTATCGACTTGCGCGAAGCTGCCAGAAAGAATGATGTCTTTCGAACGCAACAACTATCATCAAACTTAGCTGGATATCCATTTGATGACTACGTAGCGTACTTTCGAATTAAGCCGCAATTATTTGATAGTGGTGGTGGAGCGCGTGGTGATTACAGTGCTGATGCCCAAGTCGTTGCTTTTTTAAATCAGTATCAAGGCACTGCATTAGCTGATCGCATGCGTAATGATTGGCTTTTAGTATTGGGTAAACGAAAAGACTGGGCTCGCTTTGATGTCGAGTATGCGAAGTTTGTATTGGATGACGACACTCAGGTGAAGTGCTATTCCTTGCTATCGAAATTATCGCAAGGCGAGAACCCAACCAAATTAGCAATTGACTCCAGATCAGTTCTGCTAGATCCAAGCTATTTCGGACAAGCTTGCCAAGAATTAGTACCTTCTTTAGTTGCTGCAGGTGGCATGACGCCTAGTGAAGGAAAAGCAATTGGCCGTGCTGCGAGCGAGAGAGGTTTTGATACCATGGCGCGCCGCTTGGGTGGTGAAGATCCGATTGCCGAGATCGTTAAGGCTGCTAAAGCAGACCCAGCAAAAGCCTATCGAGATTTTTTACAATCGTCATCGCGTTATAGCAAAGAGAATCAGGCAGTTGCGTGGGGCGTGATCGGACAATTTTTGGCAAAGAAATTAGATCCTAATGCAGATGATGCTTATCGTTTACAGCAAGAGCTTGGTTATAACGAACTACTTTCAGTTGAATCGCAGGAGTGGAAGGTGCGTGCAGGTTTGCGGGCCAAGGATTGGGTTTTAGTAAAAAATGCTGTAGAGGGCATGAATCCAGCTGTGCGCAGCAAAGATCCTGCCTGGACTTATTGGTATGGGCGCGCTCTAAAAGCTGAAGGTCAAGATGTAAAAGCGAGAGAGAATTTTGAGTTGATTGCTGAGCAATATAACTTTTATGGGCAATTAGCCCGCGAAGAGTTGGGTAAATCCAATCATGCACCAACTCGCACTAAAGTGACTGATCAAGAAATTGATGCCATGGCCAGTCGCAAGGGCTTTGTACGGGGTGAGCGTTTATATGCAATGAATTTGCGCTTTGAAGGTAATCGCGAGTGGAACTGGGAGCTGCGCAATATGACTGACAAGCAGTTGCTTGCTGCTGCAGAATATGCAAAGCGTATTAACTTATATGACCGTGTCGTTAATACTGCCGACCGTACAAAACAGGAGCATGACTTTACTTTGCGTTACCCAATGCCATTTCGGGATGAGCTATCACCAATCGCTAGACAAATAGATTTGAACCTTGCTTGGGCTTATGGGCTCATTCGTCAGGAGTCCCGTTTCATCATGAATGCATCGTCTTCTGTCGGCGCTTCAGGCTTGATGCAAGTAATGCCGAATACTGCAAAATACGTTGCTAAGAAGATCGGCATGGTGAACTACACCAATGACAAGCTAAGTGATACCAATACCAACTTAACTTTAGGAAGCAATTATCTCAATATGGTTTTGATTGATTTAGATGGGTCTTGGGTTTTAGCGTCCGCTGCCTATAATGCCGGCCCCTCCCGTTCAAAGGCTTGGCGTGAGAAATTAACAAGCCCAACTGAAGGAGCAATCTTTGCAGAAACCATTCCGTTTAATGAGACGCGCACTTATGTAAAGAATGTGCTGTCAAATGCTAACTATTATTCATCAGTGATGAATGGTCAATCACAATCTTTGAAGCAACGTCTGGGTGTTATTTCGCCTAAAGCTGCTACTCAATCAGAATTACCTTAATTAGTATTCATCAATAAGAGAGCTTATGAAATACGATATCCTTCTCATTGGCGGCAATGGATTTGTTGGGAGAGTATTAGCTGCGCAATTACAAGTACGCGGTTATTCGGTTCTCATGCCCACAAGCCATCTAGCCGCTGGCCGTGACTTACGCATGTTGCCTAAAGTGCATTTAGAGGATGCAGACATACATGATTTTGATGAGCTGCAATCTTTGTGTGCACGTATCCATCACAATGGCGCCGTGATCAATTTGGTAGGCGTCTTGCACGATAAGCCTGCCACACCATATGGAAAAGTATTTAAAGCAGCGCACGTTGATTTACCGAAAAATATTATTACGGCAATGCAATTACATGGTCTTAAGCGTTATCTCCATATGAGTGCCTTAGGTGCAGATTCCAATGGACCATCTATGTATCAGCGTAGCAAGGGTGATGGTGAAGCAGCAGTAAAGGCAAGTAATTTAGATTGGACTATTTTTAGACCATCAGTAATTTTTGGTGCTCAAGATCAATTTATTAATTTATTTTCCAAGCTAACAAAACTATTTCCAGCAATGCCCTTGGCAAATCATCAAGCAAAGTTTCAGCCAGTCAGCGTGGATGATGTAGCAACTGCTTTTGCAATGGCATTAAAAATGCCTCAGACCATTCATCAATCGTATGATCTGGTTGGACCTTCGGTCTACACCATGAAAGAGATTGTTGAGTTTGCTGCGCGTAAGGCCGATACATCCTGTGCCATTATTCCAGTGCCTGCTTTTGTGGGGTACCTTCAGGCTTTAGCATTTGAATTCTTGCCAGGCCCCACTTTAATGTCGCGCGACAATATTGCCTCAATGCAATTACCCAATGTGCTCCCTGTAAATGGCCAGGATGCATTAAGCGAAGTATTCAAAATGAGTCGGCGAAGCTTGGAAGGTATGCAGTAATGAAGATCTATGCAGTCGGTGGTGCGATACGGGACACCCTCATGGGTTTGCCTGTTCACGACATTGACTATGTGGTTGTTGGTTCTAGCGTGGATGAAATGGTAGCCAAAGGCTTTCGTCCTGTGGGTAAGGATTTTCCAGTCTTTCTACATCCAGAAACTCAAGCTGAGTATGCGCTTGCCCGGACTGAACGCAAAACCGGCCAAGGTTATAAGGGCTTTCATTTTTATGCCGACTCTTCAGTAACCCTTGAGCAGGATTTAGAGCGCCGTGATCTAACAATTAACGCAATGGCACAAGAAATTGATGCTGATGGGAAGCAATTTGGCCCCATTATTGATCCTTATAACGGTCAAGAAGATTTGGCAGCAAAAGTATTTCGTCATGTGTCGGATGCTTTTTCTGAAGACCCTTTACGCTTGCTGCGGATAGCACGATTTTCGGCACGTTTTCCTGAATTCAGAGTTGCCGATCAAACAATGTCTGCATTAAAAGCAATTGTTCAGACAGGTGAGTTAAACGCGCTATCAGCCGAGCGTATCTGGCAAGAGTTGGCTAGAGGCCTAGTAGCTGCTAAGCCTATGCATATGTTTCAGGTCTTATTAAATACTGGCGCCAGTAAATCATTGTTGCCAAGCGTCCTTACAGTAAAGCTTGCAGAAGAACCATGTCGCGAGGAGCTCATTGCTCACTTCGATGCGGCCAGCAATAGCTTGGAGGAGCGTTGTGCCATTACTTTGATGGATCTACCAGCAAATGAAATTCATTCTTGGGCTGAATGTGTCCGGATGCCCATTGAAGTGCGTGACTTTAGTGAGATATTTAGTCAGCTGAGGGTATTGGTTCGGAAGTACGCAGAAACGATATATCAACCTGTGGATGTGCTAGCTTGGTTTAATCGCGCTGATGTTTGGCGTAAGCCAGATCGTGCTCAAGTATTGCTAAACCTCGCCGATAAACTCAGATTCAATGTTTCCGTATTGACGACAGCAATGCGTCATGCTCAGGCATTAAATACTGCAGAGATTATCGCTGGTGTTGAAGCGCAAGATCGCTCTAACGGTGAACGTATTGGGAGTGCATTTGAGGCTGCAAGACTAGCCGCAATTACTGCCGCACTTCAAGCTTAGGTCTTAGAGTCTATTTCTGCCTCGAAGTCCTGGCAGATCTTCTAGAGAATGTTCAGGCAGTAAATCCTTGAGATTTTTAGAAAACGCAAATGCCTTAAAGAGCTCACCCATCTCTGCTTCTGAAAGTAATTTTTGTAATGAATTTGAAATCGGTAGAAAAGTCTCGGGATCACTTGGATCTCCAATCTCGAGAGCAATATCACCAATGCCAGCATCCAGTAAATAAGCTGCTTGGTTAGTCAGAAAGACATCATCGGCATTTTCTGCAAGCGCACTACGTGCTATTTGTGACCATTCTACGTGGGCTGTTAAATCACATAGACCAGGCAGATAAAACGGGTCTTGAATTGCATGATGGCGATGGTGCGCTATCAATGTGCCCTCCAGCCTTTGCGGATGGTAGTACTCGATTTCAGGAAAGCCATAGTCGAGGGTTAAAAATAAACCGGTATCTAATTGCTTAGCAATTTGACTAATCCACGAATTAGCTAGCGTATGTAATTCAGTAACGTAGCCTTCGGAAAAGCTTCCACTTAAAAGACCTTCGGGCAGTAACTCTTGCTTTACAGGAGGGCCCGCTTTCCAGAGGAGTATGTCATGTTCAAAAGTAACCCCATACCAATACCAAAATCCATGTTGATAAATAATGACGTCACAAGGAATTGCGTCAATCACTTCATTTGCAAGGATGATCCCTTTGAAATTCTTTGGTAATTCAGTCAGCCAATGACATTCAGTGGATAAATTCAGTTTAGTAACAACATTACTAATTCGTTCTTGTTGTCGTTGTGCTAAGTCTGGAGAAATCTCAATGATGTCGTATCGATCCAAGCTAAATCCGAGATCATTTAAGCGGCTAATAATAGAAGTGGCAAGCTTTCCTGTGCCTGCACCGAATTCAAGGATCTGAGTAGGCAAACCCTTTTCTTTGAGACCCTCAAGAACTGGCAATAGTGTTGAGCAAATGGCGGCGCCAAACAAAGGGCTTAATTCTGGGGCTGTCGTGAAATCACCGCCAGTGCCTAATTTATGTGCCCCTGCACTGTAGTAGCCCATTCCAGGCTCATACAAAGCCATCTCCATATATTGAGAAAAGGGTAGCCAGCCGTCCTGAGAAGCGATCTGAGAGGCTATTTTGCCCTTGAGGAGCTCGCTATGCTCCTTTTCAAGGCTGGTCAAGGTAATATCCATAGCTCGTTAGTCTAAGAGAATTTAATTGAACTCACCCTTATCCCGTCAACATAAAGCAGTTTTAGTGACTGGCGCTGCCAAACGCCTAGGTCGAGAAATTGCTTTGCAGTTTGCACGTCAGGGATGGGATGTAGCAGTTCATTATGGGCGATCCGAGCAAGACGCCGAAGAAACTGTCAGAGAAATCGAGATGATGGGAGTTAAATCTCTGGCCTTTCAGGCAGATTTGGCAGAAGCAGCAGCTATTCAAAAGCTGTTTTCCACAGTTAGCCAATACTTTGAAAATCTACATTGTCTAGTCAATAGCGCATCTATTTTTGAGTATGATCGTGCGAATTCTGGTTCACCCCTGAGCACTGCAAGCTTACAAAGTCATATGCAGGTCAATTTGACGGCACCAATTTTGCTCTCTCAACTGATGTTTGAGTATCAGAAAAATAATGTGAATAAAACCGGTGCTCATAACTTACCATCTGTTATTCAATTGCTTGATCAAAAGTTAATTAATCTTAATCCTGATTATTTGTCTTACACCTTATCCAAAGCTGCGCTGGCGACTTCAGTTGAAGTGTTAGCATTGGATTTTGCTCCTCACCTCAGGGTAGTAGGCTTAGCCCCTGGAATTTCTTTGCCTTCTGGCGATCAAACCAAAGATGGGTTTGAAAAAGCCCATCAAATGACGCCATTAGGAAAATCTTCAACTCCTGATGATGTTGCTAAAGCAGCTGTATTTTTGGCGCAGGCCAACGCTATTACAGGTACCACTTTATATGTCGATGGCGGCCAGCATTTATTACCTTCATCACGTGATGTGATGTTTAAAACAAATTAATTAGATCATTTATGCATGCCATACTTTCTCATCCTGCACTCGTAGATTGCCGCCGTTTATTTTTGCGTGACTACGAAATTTATATCAATATCGGCGTGCATGATTTTGAGAAAAAAGCAGAGCAACGCGTTATTCTGAATGTAGATCTTTACGTTCCGCTAACAATAAATACTCCAACGCAGGACCTGTTGGATGAAGTGGTGGATTATGACTTTATGCGCGAAACCATTAAGGCACGAGCTTCAAATGGGCATATTCATTTACAAGAAACCTTTTGTGACGATATTGTTACTGCAATGCTAGCCCACCCTAAAGTATTGGCTGCGCGGGTAAGTACCGCAAAACCCGATGTGTATCCAGATTGCCATTCCGTTGGCGTTGAAGTGTTTCGTATTAAGCAGGCTTAAGTGAGCAGTTATGGGTGATATGCGTAAAGTCGTCTTCGAAGAAAACAAGCTAGAGAAAAAACTCTGTCGTCTAGTTGGGCAAGCTATTGGCGACTTCGGCATGATTGAAGAAGGCGACAAGGTGATGGTATGTGTCTCTGGCGGTAAAGATAGTTATGCCATGCTAGATATCCTAATGAAGTTACGTGAGCGCGCACCGATCAACTTTGAGATTGTGGCTGTCAATTTAGATCAGAAGCAGCCTAACTTTCCTGCAGAGATATTGCCAAACTATTTAAAGACTTTAGGCATTCAGTTTCACATTGAAGAGCAAGATACTTACAGCATTGTGAAGCGCGTTATCCCAGAAGGCAAAACAACTTGTGGTTTGTGCTCGCGTTTACGTCGAGGTATTTTGTATCGAGTTGCTGATGAGTTGGGCGCAACAAAGATTGCCTTAGGCCATCATCGTGATGACATTTTAGAGACCTTGATGCTCAATATGTTTTATGCGGGCAAGCTGAAAGGTATGCCACCGAAATTACGCTCTGATGATGGTAAACATATTGTCATTCGTCCCCTCGCTTACGTTCCCGAGAAATTGCTTGAACGTTATGCGGGCGATATGAACTTCCCAATCATTCCATGCGATCTTTGTGGCAGCCAACCCAATTTACAGCGCCAAGCCATGAAAGAAATGTTGCGCGACTGGGAGAAAAAGCATCCTGGCCGTGTAGAAAATCTATTTCGTTCCATGCATCACATTGTTCCATCCCATTTAATGGATGGAGAAGCTTTTAATTTCCAGAATCTAGAGATTTCTACGGAGCTTTCTGGCATCGCCGCCAGATCTTTGGGGGATAAGGCTATTGACGAGGCAGAATTAGACGAATTGGCTTGTGGAACCATCATTCAGGGGACTTATAATCCCCCTTTATGAATATCGTCATATTGGCTGCTGGGCAAGGAAAGCGGATGAAATCCGCCCTGCCCAAAGTCCTGCAAACTTTGGCAGGTAAACCCCTTCTTCAGTACGTTCTTAGTACAGCTCTATCTCTACAAAATAAACAGGCTAACGCTGGTCCGATCGTGGTGGTTGGTCATGGGGCGACTGATGTTAAAGAATTTATAGCCACTAAAAGTAAAGAAGATCCTACTTTTAGCAAGGTCAGCACCGCACTCCAGGCTGAGCAAAAAGGTACAGGGCATGCGCTCATGCAAGCACTTTCAAAACTAGATAATCAAGTGCCTACTTTGGTTTTATATGGTGATGTACCGCTCACTAGTAAAAAAACTTTAAGTAAGTTGGTTAAATTGGCTGATGGTGTACGCGGTGAGGATTCTGCTTTGGCATTACTTACTCAGAACCTTGCCAACCCTACAGGCTACGGCCGCATTGTGCGCGATACCGATGGTTCGGTAAAAGAGATTGTTGAAGAGAAAGATGCAACACCTGCACAAAAATCTATTCATGAAATCAATACTGGAATCATGGTGTTGCCAACAAATTCACTGAAGAAATGGCTCAAAGCCCTTCGTGTCAGTAATGCACAAGGTGAATATTATTTAACAGATGTCATTGCAATGGCTGTTAAAGATGGCGTACCTATTCGTACAACACAGGCTGATGAGGAGTTTGAAACTATCGGCGTGAATAGTCGTGAGCAACTTGCCGCTCTAGAGCGGGTGCATCAACTCAATATTGCAAACCTATTAATGGATGCTGGCGTTTCACTAGCTGATCCAGCACGCATTGATGTACGTGGAACGCTTGAATGCGGTAATGATGTTTTTATTGATGTGGGTTGCATCTTTGAGGGTTGCGTTACTTTGGCGTCCGGTACAAGGATTGGCCCTTATTGCATCATTCGCAATAGCGTAATTGGCAAGGCTGTTGCTGTACATGCATATAGTCATATTGATGGCGCTAAGGTTGGCAATCAATGCGTTGTTGGCCCATATGCACGCTTACGCCCAGGCGCTGACTTATCGAACGACGTACATATTGGTAACTTCGTTGAGGTCAAGAACAGCAAGATAGCTGCCAACAGCAAAGCAAATCATTTGGCCTACGTTGGCGATTCTATTGTGGGATCCAGAGTTAATATCGGCGCAGGTACGATTACTTGCAACTATGACGGCGTTAATAAGCATCAAACCATTATTGAGGATGATGTTTTCATCGGCTCAGATACGCAGCTAGTTGCTCCAGTGAGAGTGGGTCGTGGTGCTACATTAGGCGCAGGTACAACTCTCACAAAGGATGCACCAGCTAATCAGTTGACGATATCAAGGGCCCGACAGGTTTCTCTGCAGTGGAAGCGCCCTGTGAAGCAAGAGAAAAAGTCTGTCGCGAAGAAAGTCCCTAGCAAGAAAGTAGCCATCAAAAAAACCGCAAAGGGTAAAAAATAATGTGCGGAATTGTTGGTGCAGCATCCCATCAAAATATTGTTGATGTTTTAGTGGAAGGCTTACGTCGCCTAGAGTATCGCGGCTATGACTCATGTGGTTTTGCAGTGATCAATGGTAATGATGTAAAACATCCAATTAAAAGAGCTCGCACTACAGCTCGTGTTTCGGAGTTGGCTGAGCAAGGTAAAGAATTTATTGGCACTGTTGGGATCGCCCATACACGCTGGGCTACTCATGGCAAGCCAGATACGCAAAACGCACATCCGCATATTTCTAATGATCTCGTTGCGGTAGTACACAACGGCATTATTGAGAATTACGAAACTCTACGCTCAGAATTAAAGTCTGCTGGCTATGTGTTTACCTCTGAGACTGATACCGAAGTGATTGCCCATTTGATTCATCAGCAATATATTGCAGATGGCCAAAAAGAGCTTGCTCAATCGGTTAGGATGGTTTTGCCTAAATTACATGGTGCCTACGCTATTGGTGTGATTTCTCAAGATAGCCCCAGTACTTTAGTTGGTGCACGTGCAGGCTCCCCTTTGGTTGTGGCCTTAGGCGATCATGAGAACTTTTTAGCTTCAGATGCGCTTGCCTTAGCTGGACGCGCTAGTTTCATGATGTATTTGGAGGAAGGCGATATCGCAATTCTTAAAGCAGATAGCGTCCAAGTCATCGATCAATCTGGAAAGTCTGTGGAGAGAGATCGTAAGCCAATGCCTGCACAAGCAGATTCTGTCGATCTTGGTCCCTATCAGCATTACATGCAAAAAGAGATCTTTGAGCAACCTCGGGCGATTGGCGATACCTTGGCCAATATCGCTTCTTTTGGCCCACAGCTGTTCGGTGCCAATGAAAAAGACTGGGAGGCATTTGATCAAATTTTGATTCTGGCCTGCGGTACAAGCTATTACTCAGCATGTGTTGCTAAATAT
>Ga0007791_10000256_pt1 | contig 15927 bp, 14 predicted proteins | sample CryBogmetaGMA05M_FD_60368 | JGI IMG/M metagenome (GOLD analysis project Ga0007791, IMG submission 60368) | Freshwater microbial communities from Crystal Bog, Wisconsin, USA - MA0.5M | ecosystem: Environmental > Aquatic > Freshwater > Lake | place: Crystal Bog, Wisconsin, USA | collected 2009-07-06 | reverse complement strand
GGCTTCCCAGGCCGTGCAGGGTGGAAAAGATATGCAACTCCAGCCGGCCTCGCACTCCGAGCTTCCCGTAGATGGTGGATAGGTGGTTGCGCAGGGTGTGTTCGCTGATGCAGAGCTCGTCAGCAACTGCGAGTTGCTTGTCCCCTGTGCGGTGCATCATCGCCACTACGATTTCGCGCTCACGTGCTGTCAGGCTGGCAATGCGCCGCTCGTCCCGACTCGCCAGTTGCGGGGCGATCGCCTGTTTGTCCGCAGTCAGAACGTCGAGCACCTCTCCCAACAGCACGCCCTGGAGCCAGAGTTCGCCGCGATGGACTTTTTCAATGGCACGCAGGATGGTTTTGGCCTGCTCCGATTTGTGCACCACACCCCGTGCACCCCTGACCATCACGGCACGGTACCGGTCCGTGTCGTGGGAGGCGGTCAGGACCAGCACGCGCCCGGTGCAGCGCTGGCGAAGGTGTGCAAGGCACTCGCTGGTGTCCCTGCCGCCCAGGGTCAACTCCAGGAGGATGACGTCCGCCGTCCTGACCCCGTCGTGGTGGAGTAACTCATCGCACGAGGTTGCAGAGCCAGCCATTTCCATTGGCGGTTCCGCGGCCTGAATCAGCCGGGACAGGCCCCATAAGGTAATGTGGTGGTCCTCTGCGACAAATACCCGGATGGGTGGGCGTGAAGCAAGCGGCAACCTGGTTTCCGCGTTGATGTCGCTGGTGGTTTCGGCGTCCAATGCAAGTTCATTCATGCGGATACTTTCTGCCAAATTTCCCTGTCAATTCTGCTGACTTGCGGTCGGTTGCATGGCCATGGCGGGTGTTTGCGCCCTGGATCGGAACGGGTGTATTACGCACGGCGCACGGGGTGAGCCTTTTGCCAGCGCAGCCGTGACCGCACGCAGCAAAGGCTCCAGTGCTGCGCTGTCATAGCCCGGTGCGTGCACGCCCGTGCGTCCTAGAAGCAGGTAGCCCCAGCGTTTCCCGTCATGCAGCAGCGGCGCGACCTGTAATTGCTGCACGCCAAACAGGTCGGAGAGTTGCTGCAGCGTATGCACCAGCGTTTGCGGTACGGGCAGACCGTAGGGCAGTCCGACGCAGGGGCGTGGGTCCCAGCGATGGCGCTGGACAAAGCGTATGGGGTAACCATGGGTGCGGTGGAGCAGGTCTTCGAGCAGGCGCACCACCTCTGCCGGCGCCTGTACAACGCCCATCCGGATGCCAATGCACTGGGGCGCGGATCGGTCTTTGGAAAGCATGAGTGCCACGACGTCCGCATGCGTGGCCGTCTGCACACAAGTCACCACACTGGAGCACATGGCGGCAAGGCCGTGGTGCGGCGCATGGTCGTCGGAAAGTAGGTCGGTAGTGGAATGCATGGCAGTACGTTCCGCGAAAGTTTATCGGCGTCAGCAAAAAAATGGGGGGTATTGAGGTCCAACGCGTGCGCTTGTTGACTCAGGTCAAAAACCACCCGTATGCCGTTTGGCATCCGCAGGGCAAGCTGATAGTGTCCACATCCGATGCAGGCAAATGGGCCGGTCTGGCGTGCTGTCAACTACTGCCAGCCGGGGCAGGTGCCGCACAGAAGATACAGGGAGTTTTGATGGCTGATCGAGGGGACGTGGAGACTGCGTTGCCGCCGACGATGCGGCACGGAGATTTGCTGGAATGCCTGCTGCTGGTAGCGCGTACCCACGGCGAATTGCCCAACCGCGACACGTTGCTCGCGGGCTTGCCGGTGGAGCAGGGGGTGCTCACCCCGGCGCTGTTTGAGCGCGCTGCACGCAATGCGCACCTGAGCAGCCACATCGTGCGGACAACCCTGAAGGGCATCAAGCGTGCGCTGCTTCCTGCGGTCGTGCTGTTGGAAGGAAACCATGCCTGCGTCCTGCTCGAATGGTCGTCCGATGGACGCCAGGCCAGGCTTCTGTACCCGGAATTCGGCGGCGCAGCCGTGATGGTTCCGGTCGAGGAACTGGAGTCGGGCTATGCCGGCTCGGTGATTTACGCGCGGCCGCTGCAACGCTTTGACGCGCGTATCCCGCAAGTGCAGGCTGGCAGGCACGGCCACTGGTTCTGGGGGGTGATTGCCGAGAACCGGGCGCTCTACCGTGACGTGCTGCTGGCGGCGTTCCTGGCCAACCTTTTTGCGCTGGGCATGCCGCTCTTCACCATGAACGTGTACGACCGGGTCGTGCCCAATCGCGCGTTTGACACCTTGTGGGTGCTGGCTTTCGGCCTGCTGCTGATGCTGGTGAGCGACCTGGTGCTGCGCACCATGCGCAATCGCTTCGTGGATCTCGCGAGTGCGCGCGCCGACGTCAAGCTTTCGGCCTTCATCATGGAACGCGTGCTGGGCATGCGAATGGAACAGCGCCCGGGTTCGGCGGGTTCGTTTGCATCCAATTTGCGGGCCTTCGAGTCAGTGCGCGACTTCATCGGATCCGCGACCGTGGTGGCATTCATCGATTTGCCTTTTGGCGTGTTGTTCATGCTGGTCATGGGCTGGATTTCCTGGCCCATGCTCATCCCGCTGACCCTGGGGGCCGGGGTATTGCTGCTCTATGCGCTCGCAGTGCAAAGCCGCATGGGCCACCTGGCCGAGACGACTTACCGCGCCAGCGCCCAGCGTAACGCAACCCTGATTGAAGGGCTGGTGGGGTTTGAGACGGTCAAGGCGCTTGCAGCGGAGGCGCCGTTGCAGTTGAAGTGGGAAAGAAACGCTGCGCTGCTGGCCCGGCTGGGTGCACAGTTGCGGCTGTTGTCCACCACGGCTGGAAACGTCTCGGCGTTTACGTTGCAACTGGTCAGCCTGTCGATTGTGGTGCTGGCTGTCTACCAGATTGCAGACCACGCCTTGACCATGGGAGGACTGATTGCCTGCACCATGCTGGCCGCACGGGCGATGGCGCCTGTGGGGCAGGTTGCAGGCTTGCTGGTGCAGTACCACACCGCATCTACCGCATTGACTTCACTCAACGAAATGATGGCGCGCGACATGGAGCGTCCGCAAGGTACAGAGTTCATCAGCCGTGGTCGCATCCGGGGGTCAATTGAGTTTCGTGATGTCAGTTTCAGCTATCCCGGGCAGGAGTCGCGCGTGCTGCGCAATGTCTCCTTCAGCATCAAGCCAGGCGAGCATGTGGCGATCCTCGGGCGGATTGGCTCAGGAAAGACGACACTGGAGCGGCTGATTCTGGGCCTGTACCGTCCCACGGAAGGGGTGGTGATGGTCGACGGCGTGGACATGCGCCAGATGGACCCGGCGCAATTGCGTCGCCAGATCGGCTATGCGCAGCAGGATGTGATGCTGTTTTTCGGATCAATGAAGGACAACATCGCCATCGGGGCTCCGCTTGCCGACCACACAGACCTGGTCGCCGCGGCAGAAATCGGCGGTATCCTGGGCTTGATCAATCAGCATCCACAGGGCTTTGACATGGTCGTCGGGGAGCGTGGCGAATCGCTTTCCGGAGGGCAGCGGCAAGCGGTCTCGATTGCGCGCGCAGTCATCAACGATCCCCCCATCCTCCTGTTTGACGAGCCGACCTCGGCCATGGACTTTTCCACGGAGGATGAAGTCAAACGCAAACTGGCTGCGTTTTCCCTGGGCAGGACCCTGCTCATCGTCAGCCACCGGACTTCCATGCTGGAGCTGGCGGACCGGATCATTGTGATGGATGGCGGACGCATCATGGCCGATGGACCCAAAGACCAGATCCTGGAGGCTTTGCGCCAGGGTCGTGTGGGAAAGGCGACATCATGAGCGCGTTGCCGGAAAAAACATTTCACTTTGGCGGGGGCGTGATCGTGCGTTTCTCACGCGGGGCGCGATCCGTGTTCGGGGGGCTGGTTGAGCGGCTGACCCCGGTTGCCGATACCGGCCCCTTGGAGTGGGCGGGCGAGGCCGACTGGGCCCGTTTGCAACAGGAGCCACTGCGTGCCAGGCGCCTTTTGCGCACGGCCCTGGCGGCCCTTGCGGTATTGGTGGGCTGGGCTGCATTTGCACCCATTGACGAGGTGACCCGCGGCGAGGCTCGCGTCGTGCCGACCAGTCAGGTCCAGGTGGTGCAAAGCGTTGACGGCGGTGTGGTGAAGGATATTCATGCCAAGGAGGGGCAGGTGGTGGAGGCTGGCGAGCTCCTGCTGCGGGTGGACCCCACCCGGTTTGAATCCAACATGCAGGAAAGCCATGTCAACCAGCTGTCCTTGCAGGCCAAGGTGTTGCGTCTGCAGGCGCTTACCCGCGGGACAGCTTTTGTTCCTACGCCTGCGTTGCTGCAGGAAGCGCCCGATGTGGTGGCGCAGGAGTTGCGGCTTTACCAATCCCGCCGGGCTGAAATTGAGGCGCAGGTTTCCATCACGCAAAACCAGTTGGTGCAGCGCCAGCAGGAGCTCAATGAAGTCCGCGCGCGGCGGGAACAGGCCGAGCGCGGGCTTGAACTCATGACGCGCGAGATCAACGCCACACGCCCCATGGTGGCGACTGGCGCTGTGTCCGAAGTGGAGGTCCTGCGCCTGGAGCGCGAAGTTGCGCGGCTGCGCGGAGACCGCGACCAGTCCATTGCCCAGATTGCCCGGGTGCAAGCCGCCATACAGGAGGCCAGCCGCAAAATCGAGGAGGTGACCCTGACCAGCCGCAACCAGATGAGCGCCGAGTTGTCCGATGCCATGGGAAAGCTGTCGTCGTTGTCCCAGGGCGGAAAGGCGCTGCAGGACAAGGTCACGCAGACCGATATCAAGTCACCGGTGCGTGGCACCATCAAGCGGCTGCTGATCAACACGGTTGGGGCGGTGGTGCCCCCCGGCAAGGAGGTGGTGGAAATAGTGCCCCTGGATGATGCCTTGCTGCTCGAAGTCAAGATTCTGCCCAAGGACATTGGCTTCCTGCGGCCCGGGCAGGAAGCCATGGTCAAGTTCACCGCCTACGACTTTGCGATTTATGGGGGACTGGCTGCGGATCTCATCCACATTGGCGCCGATTCGGTCCTGGACGAAAAGGGCAATGCCTTCTACACCATCCGGGTCCGGACCCGCAAATCGAGCCTCGGCACCGGCTTGTCGATCATTCCCGGCATGGTGGCTGAGGTGGAAGTACTGACCGGTAAAAAGACGGTGCTGTCTTACCTGCTCAAGCCCGTCCTGCGGGCCAAGGCCAATGCACTGACGGAACGATGAAAACCCCGCATTACTTTCTGCAAACCGAGGCGGCTCCGGCTTCTGGCAGGTGGCGCGAGGCTTTTCCGAAGGGGCGCCTGCTGGATCTGGAGTCTCTGCGGCGGATCCTGCGGGCTACGCCGGGTGGCTCCAGCTACGTGTGGCTGGGCAGTGCCGATGCCGCATGGCCAGACCATGTCCAGCAGCTGCGCCTGGCGCAGCCGGCAGCGCGCATCGTGTTGTTGTCCAATGCGCCGCAGGAGGCACAAGGGTTGGCCGCCATGGACATGGGCGTGCGTGCCTATACCCATGCCCATGCTGTGCCTGCTTTGTTGCATGAGGTGGCCCTGGTTATCGAGCATGGAGGCATATGGGTCGGGCCGGAACTGTTGCAGCGGCTGGTGCGCGCCACCAGCAGGGCCTTGTCACGGGCTCCGGTGCAGGCGGCGTGGGATTCGCATGACCCGCTCGACAACCAGGCGCAGGAGGAGCTTGCCAGTTGCTGGACCTTGCTCAGCCCCCGGGAGTCCCAGGTCGCCCGGGCGGTAGTCAAGGGCTGGTCGAATCGGGAGGTTGCCGAAGCGCTGTTTATTTCCGAGCGCACGGTCAAGGCCCATCTCGGCGCCATTTTCGAGAAGCTCGGCGTGCGCGACCGGCTACAGCTTGCGCTCAGGCTGGCCGCCTCCGTGGAAACCGCCTAGCGCACGCCGGGTCCGGTTGCCGCGTCAAACCCCAAGCCTGCAAGCAAGGGCATGTCCTGTGCGTCCTGGATGCCCAGTGCCACGACGGTAATCCCGAGGGAGTGGACCGCCTTGCACAAGCCTTGCAGGAATTCCTGGTTGCCGGAGTTTTCCGCAAGCGCATGGGTATAGCTCGGGTCTACTTTGATGTAGTCCAGGCCCATCTCCACCAGCTTGTCTCCCTCGGAAAAGTGTTGCCCGAAGAACTCCAGGCCAATGTGACAGCGCAGCTCCTTGAGGGCGCGCGACAGATCGCAAAAAGCGTCGAATTTCTGGAATGCGCCGTACTCCGGAACTTCAAACCACAAGCGGGGGCAAACCTCTGGCGCAGCTTTCAGCAGTTTGATGAGCTCATTGCGGAAGTGAAAGTCTGCGACCGTTTGTGTTGCCAGATTGACGGCAATATTCTTTCGTCCGGCGCGAAGCCCGTCCATCGCAAGCCGAATGACACGAAGGTCGACGGGCGCAGTCATGCGCAACTGGGCCGCCATGGGCATGAAATCCCCGGCCTTCATGGCGGGAGAGTCCGGCTGTGTTTGCATCCGCACCACACCCTCGTGGTGGAGCAAGCCGCCACCCTTGCACCACAGCACTGGGAAGTATTCGAGCTGCAGTTGGCCGTCCGCTGTTGCCTGCGCGATGAGGCTGCGCCACTGTTGCGCCGGGAAAGCGCTCTTTTCCGTTTCGTTCTCGGTTGCATGCATGGCATTGGGCCCGGCGCCCGAGGCAAGGGCCGCCGCCTGGTCGGCGCGGGACAGCAGGTCGCCCAGTGTCTGGCCGCGCCGGTACCGCACTGCTGCAATGTGGAACAGATCGGGGACTCTGCTTTGCCAACGGGGGAGCACGTCGCGCAGGAGCACCTCCAGAATCTGTGCGCCGGCACCGGTAGCCGTTGCAGCGTCCGGAGAAATAACGCCGATTTCCGAGCCCTTGATCCGGCCCACCCGTTGGCCTTCGCGGTCCAAAGCATTTGCTTTCAATGCAGCACCGATGTCACCGAGCAGTACATCGGTCTGAAGATGGCCCAACATGGCATTGAGTGCATCCAGATTGGGTAAGCGCACCAGCACCAGACTCCCCGACGCGCCGGCCTGATCGTTCCCCAGCACGTCCTGGAGATGCGACAAAAAGTATTCGCGGTTCGCAAGGCCTGTCACCCCATCGTGGTTCGCTTTTTGTCGCAGTGCTTCCAGCCGTGTCGACTCTTCGCCAAAGGCAGCTTTGAGGCGGTCCACCATCTCGTTCATGGCGCGGGCGAGGCTGCGCAGCTCCGGCGTGCGTGGCTCTGCAATGGTCAAAAAGCGCCGTTCCACGATGGCCGCAGCCTGGCGTACGACATCGAGCAGCGGGCGTGTGATGGACTGCAACAGGAAGGACCCCGCCAACCCGGCAAGGACCGCACCCAAGACGAACCAGCCCAGCAGTTCGAGCGCGCCATCCCAAAGACCCTTGTACGCATACATTTCGTGGCTGGCCAACTCCAGCACACCGTATTGCTTCCAGCCATCCTGAATCAGCGCTTGGCCGGCATCGACATGCATGGGGAGGGAGTGGATGAACCATGCGGGCGCGGAGGTAACGGCGCCTGTGAATACACGCTCTGCCAGTACCGTTCCGGTGGGCGAAGTCACCCGGATATACCGGTAATGGCCGGCATCGAATTGGGAGGCAATCTGCAATTCGATGGTCACCGGGTCTTTGGGCAACTGGGTGAGCGACAAGGCCAGCGAGGTCGCGTTGTCGATATTTTTTATCTGCAGTTGCTGCTCCATGTAGGTGCGCGCCGACAGCACGCTGACAGCCATGCTTCCCCCGAAGGCGATGCCCATCACCAGGACGATGGCAAGCCACAGTTGTTTGACGAGTGACATGGTGAACCCCCTTTTTAAAATCCATCCAGGCGCATGCGCTCAAGCACATCGCGCCAGCGTGAAAGCCGTGCCGTCGGATCAGCCAGTGAAGCCGTGGATCCGCCGGCCCACAGGCCGGCGCTGTTGAAGCTGAAGACCGGGCTCAGGTCAGAACGCATCGAGGCCGGCCGCACACTGCTGATCATGTTGTCCAAAATCAGCGGTTCACCCACCGGATCCGGGTAGTACCCCAGCACCATGTGGGCAGCAGGCGGCAGTGAGCCCTGCTGCAAGCGCACGTAGATCAGATGCAGATGGACATCACTGATGCCCAGCATCTTCAGCGTGGTGTATTTCGCAATGGAAAAGTCCTCGCAGTCGCCAGCCCCGCGCCCCATGAATTCCAGCGGGGTGGCCCAGTAGTCTTCTTGGTGCCAGACTTCCATGTCAGAAGCAAACAGGATGCGCCGGTTGAAGAACAGGTTGACCCTTTGGGCCTTCTCCGTGTCCGGCAGATTGCGCGCATCTTCCATCATCCTGCGCCAGGCGCTGATGGATTCGGCGCCGGTCGGTCCGTAGCGCTGCAGTGCAAGGCGTTCGATCTTGTCGAAATCAGGGGCTGCCAGGGCCAGCATGACACCGAATCCGCAGGGGACCAGGAACGCCAGGATGCCAGCCAACGGCCGGGCGGACGATCCCAGTTTGCGCCAGCTAGCTTTCAGCCCCATCGGGCGAGGCTAACGCAAAGCAATATTGACTGCAATCAATGATCGGCCCCTGTTTGATCCAATCGAGGTGCGCGTGTGCTGCCCAGTACAAACACAGGACAAACGCAGGACAAACACAGGACAAAAAGCAGGCTGTGAAACGCTCGACCGGGCCCCTACTATGAACCTCAACATAAACTTCTGGGAGGATTTCATGCGTAACAGGTTTCAATTAACCCTAGTGGCTTTGGCGATGGGTGGCAGTTTGGGGGTCCAGGCGCAATCATTGCCACAGCCCATGATCGCCGCAGCGCGTAAGGCGGTTGCGAGCAACCCTGAGGTCCAGGCGCGTTTCAATGCGTTCCGCGCGGCTGGCGATGAAAGAAACGTGGCGCGTGGAGGGTATTTCCCCAAAGTGGACCTGAGCGCAACCTATGGGCGCGAGAACCGCGTGAGCCCCATTGCCGATTACGGCGACTACGACTTCAATGCGTCGCAGCTGACGCTCAACCAGATGCTGTTTGACGGAGGCTTTACGCCCAACGAAACCAAGCGACTGGGGTTTGCCAGGCTCACCCGCTACTATGAACTCAGCGAGATCGCAGAGACAACAGCGCTGGAGGCCTTTCGCGCCTACTCGGACGTGGTGCGCTACCGGCAGCTGGTTGATGCAGCCACCCAGAACTATGTAGAACACAAGCAGACCACCGTGCAGGTGGAAGAGCGTGCCAATTCTGGGGTAGGACGGCGTGTGGATGTGGAGCAGGCCAACGGTCGTCTGGCACTGGCGGAGTCGAACCTCCTCACCGAACTGACCAATCTGCACGATGTGAGCGCAAGGTACCTGCGTGTGGTGGGTGAAGCCCCTCCCGCCAACCTCCCGGCCTTGCCGGATCAGTTCACCATTGGGAAGCTGCCGGTTTCCCTGGATAGCCTGATGCGCGATGGCATGCAAGGCAGCCCGACGCTGAACGCCGCCGTGGAAAACGCCCGTGCTTACCGTACAGCGATTGAGTCCAGCAAGGCGGCATATCTGCCCCGGCTGGACCTGCGCGCTTACGGCACCCTGGAGGAAAACACCGGAGGCGTGCGGGGCAACACCCGCGCCAATGGGATTGAGCTGGTGCTGAACTACAACCTGTTCCGCGGTGGTTCCGACAAAGCCCGTGAGAGCCAGGCAGTCAACCAGAACGAGCAGGCGATCAACCTGAAGGAAAAGGCCTGCCGCGATGTACGGCAGAACTTGTCCATTTCCTACAGCGATGTTCGCAGCCTGCTCGAACAGCAGAAGTAGATGGACCAGCACCGCCTGTCCACGGAAAAGTCGCGCGAAGCCTACCGACAGCAGTTCGACCTGGGGCAACGGACCTTGCTCGACTTGCTCGACAGCCAGAATGAGTTTTTTGAAGCCAACCGGTCGTATATCAATGCCCACTACAACCAGGTCACGGCGCAGGCCCGCACGCTCGCCGCCATGGGCCGGCTGGTGAGCACCATCGGGGTGGGCCGCGACGACATGCCAACGGCCAGCGATGCCGGTCAGGATCGCGAAGGCATGGACCCTGCGGATATGTGTCCCTTAGAAGAAGTCGCGGTGGACAGCCTGGAGAAAATCAAGGCCGGGCTGGTCATTCCGCAGCGTGCCAAGCTGGCTGTGCCGGCGCCTGTGGCACCTGTGGCACCTGTCCCTAAGTCAGCGCCTGCCAAGCTGACACTGTCGTCGGATGCTTTGTTCGACTTTGCAAAATCGGACCTGCGTCCGGAAGGCAGAGCCAGGCTTGATGCGTTGGTGGACCAACTCACAGGGGTGGCCATTGATAGGGTCATCGCAGTCGGCCATACCGATTCCATCGGAAGCGACGCCTATAACAATCGGCTGTCAGTTGCCCGGGCGGATTCGGTGAAGAATTACCTTGTCAGCAAAGGTATGGATCCCGCCAAGATCAGGGCTTCAGGAAAGGGCAAGACCCAGCCTGTGGCTGACAACGGCACCGCGGAAGGCCGCTCCAGGAATCGCCGTGTGGACATCGAAGTTGTTCCGGCCGCAAGGTAGGAGGCAGGCCTGCGCGGATCGCCGGCTGATGCCTGCGTTGGGTGGCTGACGTGGTCCATGAGGACACCTTGTACGAGGTGCTGGAGGTCAGCACGCAGGCCAGTACGCTGGTGATTCGGGCGGCCTACCGCTGCCTGGTCCAGCTCCACCATCCGGACCATCACCAGGGAGATGCCTTGTCCGAGGAGCGCTTGGTGCGCATCAACCATGCTTACTGGGTTCTATCGGATCCTGGTATGCGTCTGCGGTATGACCGCAGCATCGGCGTGCACCTTGCGTCCCGGGAGCGGCGACGCGTCCCAGTGGATGGCACGGATCTTTTTGGTTCGGTCAGCGTCGGCGCGCAGCAGGCAAGGCCGTTTGCATTTCGTCCCTTGGCCTGACCGCGTTCATCCTGGCAATGCGATGACCACGCCGGACTCTTCGACAGTGGCGTATGCCGTAGCCCGCGGTCCGAGGCCGTCCGGCATGGCGGCGAAGCCCACCAGTTGAAGGCCTGATACAAGCCGCAAGCTGACTTCGGCATTTTTTTTCCCCCGCGAAATGCGGCTGATTTCTCCAGTCAGGCAGTTCATGCCCTCGGCTTCGGCAGGGTTGGGTGAAATAGCCACTGCGGTGGCCTTGCACAACGCCAGAACCGGCTGGCCGCGCGCCAGGCCCAGCAACTGCGCGCTTTCCCGTGTGATCCGTGAAAAAAGTGGCGCGCCATCAGCAAGCGCCAGTTCCACACGGACCCAGGTGCTGCGCCCTCGCAGTGCCTGGACCCGGCAGGGCAACTGGTTGCGCATGCTGGTGCGCAGCCCGAGTGCCGCAATGCCTGGTACCGACTGCTGCATCTCGGTTTCCCGGTCCAGCCTCGCCATCACCTCCCCACGTGCCTGCACCAGCAAGTCGGCAGCACGCAGCAGGCGCTCGCCTGCGGGCGTCAAAACGGCACCACCCCCACCGCTGCCCCCCACCATTTTTTCGACCAGCGCTGCACCTGCGAGGTTGCTCAGCGTCTCCACTGCCTGCCAGGCTGCCTTGTAGCTGACGCCGGCACTTCTTGCCGCTTCGGAAATGGAGTGGACTTCGCTGATGCGACGCAGTATGTCGAGCCGCTTGTCCGTGGCTTCGTGGCCAAGCGCACCGGCCAATTGAAGATCTGCTTCATTCATCCGTCGATTATGGGCACACGGCAGTGGCATTGCTATACTGGCTATTCCATTTTTGAATAGCGAGGTGGGCGATGCGGTGGCGGCTGTGCTTGGCAGTGATGGCGCTGTGGCTGGCGGGGTCCTGCCATGCTGCGGAGGTGCGGGTGGCTGTGGCTGCCAACTTCAGTGCCGCCATGCAAAAGATCGCCCTTGCTTTTGAAGCCGAGACCAGCCACAAGGCAGTTCTGGCCTTTGGTGCTTCTGGCGCCCTGTATGCACAGATCAAAAATGGTGCACCGTTCCACGTCTTTCTGTCTGCCGATCACCAAGCGCCCACCCGCCTTCAAAGCGAGGGCCTGGCGGTAGCCCGTTCGCAATTTACCTATGCGGTCGGGCGCCTGGTGCTCTGGAGCCGCCAGCCTGGACTGGTGGACGCTCAGGGGGAGGTGTTGCGCACCGGCACCTTTGACAAGATTGCTGTGGCCAACCCGAAAATTGCCCCCTACGGCGCGGCTGCCATGGAGGCCATGGCGCGGCAGGGGGTGCTGGAGCAACTGCGACCGCGCTTCGTGCAGGGCGACAGCATCGCCCAAACCTACCAGTTCGTGGCCACCGGCAATGCACAGCTGGGCTTTGTCGCCCTGTCGCAGGTGATGAACGACGGTCGGATGGGGCCGGGTTCCGCCTGGATTGTTCCTGCCACGCTGCACACCCCATTGCAGCAGGATGCCGTGCTTCTCATGGCAGGCCAGGACAATCCTGCTGCCCATGCACTGCTCCAGTTTTTGCAAGGGGCAAAAGCGGCGAGCATCCTGCGCACTTTCGGGTACGAAAGGTAGCGCAGGCGCGTGGACTTGTTCACCCCTCCTTTCCTGCGCGAGTCGCTGGACACCGTCAGACTCACCCTGGCGCTTGCGGGGGCTACGATGCTGCTTCTGCTGCTCATTGCTACGCCGATTGCCTGGTGGCTGGCACGGTCGAAGTCCTGGTGGCGCGCGCCGGTCGGGGCACTGGTGGCATTGCCGCTGGTGCTGCCGCCCTCCGTCCTGGGCTTCTACCTGCTGGTTGCCATGGGCCCGCAGGGGCCCCTGGGGCGCATCACGCAGGCCTTGGGTATGGGTACGCTGGTGTTCACCTTTGCAGGCCTTCTGGTTGGATCGGTGATTTATTCGCTGCCCTTTGCGGTGCAGCCGCTGCGCAATGCCTTCGAGGCCGTCGGGGAGCGGCCGTTGGAAGTCGCAGCGACGCTGGGCACACGGCCGCTGGATGCCTTTTTTTCGGTGGTGCTGCCGTTGGCGCGCCCCGGTTTTCTTACCGCCGCCATTCTGAGCTTCACCCATACGGTGGGCGAATTCGGTGTGGTGCTGATGATCGGCGGCAACATTCCCGGCCAGACCCGGGTGCTGTCCACCCAGATATACGGCCATGTCGAAGCGATGGAGTATTCGCAGGCGCACTGGTTGGCCGCGGCGATGTTGCTGTTCACATTTGTTGTCTTGCTGGGTTTGGCATTCCTCCAGCGCACGCCTGTGGGGCTTCGGCATGAACGGTGATGCCCTGCGCATCCGGCTACGCCTGCAGCGTGCCGGTTTCACCCTGGCGGTAGACCTGTCCCTGCCTGCCCAGGGTACGACCGTCCTGTTCGGGGAATCCGGCTCGGGAAAGACGACGCTGCTGCGCTGTGTCGCCGGGCTGGAGCGCGCGCCGGCGGGCTTGGTGGCCGTCGGCAACGACGAATGGCAACACCCGGAGCGCAACACCTTTGTGCCAACGTGGCGGCGGCCGCTGGGCTATGTATTTCAGGAGGCCAGTCTGTTTGACCATCTGGACGTGGACGGGAATCTGCGGTTTGGCCTGCGCAGGCTTGGCGGGCACGTGGACCCTGCGGGGCTGCAGGCGGCTGTTGCGCTGTTGGGTATTGGCGCCCTGTTGAAGCGCAAGACTTCCGAGCTGTCGGGCGGAGAGCGTCAGCGCGTGGCCATTGCCAGGGCGCTGGTGACACGGCCCCGCCTGCTGCTGCTCGATGAACCCATGGCATCGCTCGACCATGCGCGGCGCATGGAGGTTTTGCCGTGGATTCGCCGCCTTCGCCGGGAACTGCAGATCCCGATGCTCTACGTCACCCATTCTGTGGACGAGGTTGCCATGCTGGCAGACACGCTGGTGGTGCTGCAGCACGGGCAGGTGAAGGCATCGGGTCCTGTCGCGCAGGTGCTCGCTTGCGTGACACCAGAGCTCGATTGGGGCGACCAGGCTGGCGCCTTGCTGGAGGCCGAAGTTGCCGAGCGTGACACCGCTTGGCAACTCGCGCGCCTGACTTTCCCCGGCGGCAGTCTGTGGCTGCGTGACGGCGGTCTGGCCATAGGGGAGCGCGTACGGGTGCGCGTGCTTGGCAGGGACGTCAGCATTGCTACCGACCCACCGGGCGGCAGCAGCATTCAGAATATTCTCCCCTGCAGTGTGCAGGCCATTGTGGCGGACACGGCCGACCCGCAGGCGCTGGTGCAACTGCGGTGCGGCGAATCCCTGCTGCTGGCACGGATCACGCGCAGGGCCGTGCATTCGTTGGCGCTTGCGCCGGGTCAAGCGGTCTGGGCACAGGTCAAGTCGGTGGCCTTGGTGGGGTGAGCCGGCAGTTAGAATTTGGCGACGCTACGCGTCGAAAGGGCACGCATTGAAACACCCGCTTTATGGCCTTTGGCCCGCGCTATTGCACCCCGTCACTGCCGATGGGCGGCTGGATACTGACCGTGCAATAGGGCATGCCTGGCGCATGCTCGACGCTGGCAGCGAAGGTGTCACGATTTTCGGGACCACAGGCGAGGGGCCAGCATTCACGGCCGGCCAGCGGATGGCTTTTCTGGAGGCCCTGCTCGCCAGCGGTGTTCATCCGGACCAGATCGTAGTAACGATCACCGCGCTGGCGCTCGATGATGCGATAGCCATCGGCCGCCATGCCGCGCAGCGGAATGTCCACCGGCAGATGCTGATGCCGCCGTTTTATTTCAACCAGCCGCGCGATGCGGGCATTGTCGAGGCGGTTTCCAGGGTGATCCGTGGCATTGGCGATCCGGGCCTGCTGCTGCTCCTCTACCACTTTCCGGCCATGAGCACCTTTGGCTTTTCGCATGCGGCGATCCGTGCGCTCTTGCAGCGCCATCCGGGTCAGGTGGCAGGCGTGAAAGACAGCAGCGGCGACCTGGCGCATGCCCAGGCGCTGGCCAGAGAGTTTCCCTCGCTGGCGATCCTGGTGGGTGCAGAGCCCCACGTTGCGCCGGTGATGTGTGTTGGCGGTGCCGGGTCGATCAACGGCCTGGCCAATATTGCGCCGGCGCTGATGCGCCGCATCGTCAGCGCACCTGCTGCGGTGTCACCTGCCGATGCCCGCTGTATGGCGGGGCTGCTGGACGTGCTGAGCGTACGCCCGGGCATGCCGTTTGTAGCCGTATACAAGACCATGCTCGCCGAGCAAACCGGTGACGATGCGTGGCTCCACGTGTGCGCACCGCTGAGCCTACTGGATAACACGGAGGCGCGCGCCGTGCGGGACGGTTATCGTGCGCTCGGTCCGATTCAATAACCCACCGGAGACAACACGATGAAAGATTCCACTGCCCTCAGCCGCCGAACCCTGCTCGGTGCTTCGGCCGCCTTGGGAACTGCCGCCATGACGGCACTGCCCGCGTGGGGCCAGAGCAAGATCGTCCTGCGGATTTCCACGCCGGCAGTGCCCGATGACTGGCATGCCAAGATGTGGACCGTATTCAAGGAGCAACTCGAAAAATCCGCGCCAGGCGAATTCGATGTGCAAATCAATCTGAGTGCATCGCTGTTCAAGCAGGGTACCGAGCCGGCTGCGATGGCGCGGGGCAACCTGGAACTGTCATCCATCTCCGCCTTTGATATCGCCAAGTTGGTTCCGGAGTTCTCCATTTTCACCGCCGGTTACATCGTGCACGATCCGGTGCAGCAGCAAAAGATATTCAACGGACCCATCGGTGCTGAAATGTTCAAGCTGGTGGCAGAAAAGATGGATGTGACACCGTTGTCGACCGTCTATCTGGGCACCCGCCAGGTCAATCTGCGCGATGTGCGCAATGTCCGTACACCGGCCGACCTCAAAGGCGTCAAGCTGCGCATGCCTGGTTCCAAGGAGTGGCTGTTCCTGGGCGAGGCACTGGGCGCGACGCCGACGCCGCTGGCCTTTGGCGAGGTCTACCTGGGACTCAAGAGCGGCACCATTGACGGCCAGGACAACCCCCTGCCGACGGTACGCGCTGCCAAGTTC
>Ga0007791_10000254_pt1 | contig 16008 bp, 12 predicted proteins | sample CryBogmetaGMA05M_FD_60368 | JGI IMG/M metagenome (GOLD analysis project Ga0007791, IMG submission 60368) | Freshwater microbial communities from Crystal Bog, Wisconsin, USA - MA0.5M | ecosystem: Environmental > Aquatic > Freshwater > Lake | place: Crystal Bog, Wisconsin, USA | collected 2009-07-06 | reverse complement strand
GTAGGAGTGGGCGTGACCACGGGAGGCACTGGAGGCGCAGGTAAAGCATTCACCAAGATTGGCACGCTCAAAGCCACGGTGTTGTACCTAACGGAATCTGTTGGCGTGAAGGTGACGGATGCCGTTTGTTGACCCACGGCCGGAACTGTGTTTGGACTGGTGAAGGCAAAAGCACCCGGCACCGACATGCTTCCACCGCTCAGGTTAGAGAGCGCAAGCGAGTCTCCATCGGTGATTGCTGAGGCGGCAGGCAATGTGAGGGTGGCGGGAGTTGCCTTAGCAACCGTCACCGAGACCTGCCCGGATACGGTTGTGTAGGCAGTCAGATCGCTGGGAGTAAAAGTCACGGTCACCGGGAAAGTGCCCACATCCAAAAGTGTCGATGGGGCGGCAAATGAGAAGAGGCCCGGCACTCCGCTTGCGCCTCCAGACAATATGGCCGAGGCCAAGGTTTGCCCGTAGGTAAGTGAGGATGAAGTTGGGAACGTGATCCCTGGTGGAGTCACCGGCGGAGGAGCATTCACCACTATGAAGACCGTTGCAGTGACCGTGGTGTTATTCACCGAATCTGTCGGAGTGAAAATAACTGAAACACTACTCTGCCCCAAAGGTGGAATAACGGTTGAATCCACAAATGAAAAGGTTCCTGGAACGCTGGCCACACCACCGGTAAGCGTAGACGCCGATAGGGACTGCCCCAGCGTAATGGCGCTCGCGGTTGGCCAACTGGTGATTCCTGGAGTGGCAATAATTCCAATGGTGTGGGTGATTTGAGTGGCCGCGCTAAAACTAGCATCACCGGATTGATCCGCAGTTAGTGTGCAACTGCCACTTTGACCAGTGATTGTAAGAGTTCCCGCTGAATAAGTGCAGCCGCCCGAGGCCGCGATAGTTGGAACCAGGCCGCTAGTCGAACTAGCAGTAACGGCAAGGGCTCCGCCGGGATACATCAGGCTAACAAAGAGGACGCTCTGTCCCCAGGAAAGTGTCTGGCTGGCCTGAGTGATTGTGATTGGAATGTTAAACACAACCGAGTTGTAATTGGCGGAGTCGGTTGGCGTAAACGTAACCGACACTTGGGTTACTGCAGCCCCGGGTACGGAGGTGGGACTCGTAAAGGCAAAAGTTCCCGGAACCGAGGCCGCGCCTCCAGACAGCGATGAGTTAGACAACGCATCGATGGCAGTTATCTGACCAGCCACTGGATTGGTGACGATAGTTGGTGTTGCCTTGTTCACCTGGATGGAGATGTTTCCACTCACGTTGGAGTAGTTGGTGCCGTCGGTTGGTGTAAAGAGCGCAGCGAGGGACGTTGTGCCTGCGCTCAGAATTGCGCTCGGGTCCAGGAAACTGAAGATGCCCGCAACGCTTGCGCTCTGGCCGCTGAAGACGGCATCGATGAGCGACTGCCCAAAGGTAAGGATTGCCGATGGGAAAGTGACAATCGGGTTGATTTTGTCAACCTGAACATTCACCAGGCTGGTAACGGAGGAGTAGTTGACGGAATCAGTTGGAGTGAACAACACCGTTACCTGCTGGATTCCAACCGGTGGGGTAGAGGATGGGGTTTGAAAGGAGAAGGTGCCGGGAACGCTGGCCGATCCGCCTGTGAGCGAAGACGTGGAGATAGCCTGACCCGCAGTGATGTTTGCTACTGTTGGCCAGCTCAGCACGGTTGGGGTGGTTTTAGCCGAACCTCCGTCTGTGATTGTCCAGTTGTTTCCGCTGGCCGCGACAGCCGCTGTTAGTTTTTGATAGGCGGCAGCCGAGGCAGAGCTGCGAATCGAGCTACCGGCATCGAAGCCAATATTTGGAAGCAAGGTCTGAGCTGCAAGCGAGTTTAGGAGTGCGTCGTAGTTGGCCGTTGAAAGCTTTACGCCTCCCAGGAATCCTCGGCCGTCGTTGAGTGCCGAAAAGTTCCAAGAACTCAGATCCTGGTCAAAGGCACTTGCTCCAAAAAAAGTCAGATAGCCTCCGGCCAATTTTGACGTGTCCCAGTTGGTAACTGGCTGGTTGAACTTGCTATTGCCAACGAACATTTGACTCATATTGGTGAGCGAAGCGGTGCTCCAATGCCCCGCTGAAGAAGAAAGTGACTGCCCACCGTTGTTGAATGCGCCGTAGCCAAAGGTGCCTTCAAAAGTTGTGACCTTTGAAGTATCCCAACTTGAAACATCCTGGTTGAAGTTAGCTGCGAAAAACATGTAGGCCATATTTACGGCTTTTGATGTGTTCCAAGTAGTTGCGGACTGTGTAACCGGGTTCCCTTTATTGGAGAAACTATTTGCCTGATAAAACATCCAGTCAAAGTACTGTGCGTTTTTTGGATTCCAGGAACTGAGATTCTGATTGAAAACCTCATTGTTGCGGAACATACCGGAGAACCGATAGCCACTGGAGACATCCCAGTTAGAAATGTCCTGATTGAATTTTCTAGTCCAGGCAAACATTGAACCGAATGAGCCAACATGGGACACGTCCCACTTTGATCCGTTGGTGAGAAGCGGATGTGCCTCATCGTTGGTGGTGCTTCCGTTATTAAAGGCGGCCGCGTCATCAAACATCGACGACATGTTGGTTGCACTTGAGGTGTCGAAATTACTAACGTCTTGGTTGAATGACGCCGTGCTGGCAAACATCGTGGTGAAATCTTGAACTTTTGAAGTGTCCCAGCCACTCATGCTCTGGTTGTAATTTCTTGCGCCGTAGAACATGGATGCCATGTTGGTCACATTGGATACGTTCCAAGCGCTCAAAGTTTGATTGAAAGCCTGCGCACCGTTAAATGTCCCAACCATTTCCGTCACAGCTGAGACATCCCAGGAAGAAATGTCCTGGTTGAAGTTTGAAGCACCTTGAAACATGTAGGACAAGGATCTGATCTGGGGAAGGTTCCATGTTGTTGCAGTGTGCGGCATGGGATTCCCCGCGTTGTTGAAGGCAGAGTTTCGAAACATGATTGCAACGTTGTTGACCACTAGCGGGTTCCAAGAACTTAGTTCCTGATCAAATGCAAAGGTCTCGCAGAACATGCCAGCCATACTGACCGCTTTTGTAACGTCCCAGGCGTCAAGCTTGCCGTTGAATGCATAGCTTGATTCGAATGTGTAACTCATGTCGGTTACGTTCGAAGTATTCCAAGTATCTAGATCCTGGTTGAATAAACGCGCGTTGCTGAACAGGTGACTAAAGGTAGTTACGTTATCGGTCACGAATGTAGCCAACGACTGGTTGAAGTTCGTGGCTCCCGCAAACATTCCGTCGAAGCTTGTTGCTGACGATGTAACCCAGCCCAAAGGCTTTGCAGAGTTGTTGCCGTTATCACCGTTGTTGAAGGCCGAGGCATCTTGAAATACGCCGGTGAAATCGGTTCCGCTGCTTACATCCCATGCAGACAAGTCCTGGTTGAAATTCCTGGCCTGATTAAACAGGTGACTGAAATTTGTCACGCTAGAAACATCCCACGAACTGATGTCCTGATTGAAATTCTGAGCGATTGACAACATGTTGGTGAGGTCGGTGACGCCGCTAGGCAGTGAGCTAGGAAGGCTGACCAGATTTTGGCAGTACCAGCAGGCTTGACTCAGATTGGTGATTCCTAGGTTTCCCCAAGAATCGATTGAAGAGATGTATTGGTTTGAACCCAAATAGTCACCAAAGTGCTCAAGCTTTGTTCCCGAAATCTGAATCTGGAAAGTGCCTGCATTTGCAAAGTAGTGGTTAGCCGTTGTGGCCGTGTTGTATGGTCCGTCTGGAGTTGTTCCATCACCCCAATCAACCGAAACGTTACTTACCGTTCCGCCCAAGCCAAGTTGAACCTGAGTGTTGTCATTTGGCGTGGTTACAGTAATCGCTAATGCATTTGGGTTGAGAGGTGCCAGATTGCGGTGAATTCCCCAAGAACCAGTGGCAGTCATTGCCTGGGCCATGCCGGCCTGAATCAGTAGGAGAAACGTGACAAAGAAAAGCGCGAAAAACTTTGCGAATCTCTTCGCATAGCTAAATTTCCCCGGCATTTTCAAGCAAACTCACCCTGGTTGGTTTTGCTCAATTCTAGGTAGGGTGACTTATTCCCGCCCAGTAACCGTGCGTTAATTTACCTTGCGTTAATGATTCGAATTGGAACCGGATTTGGGCTATTGCTCCAGCGGCTCGTTGCCCACATCGCTGATGTGAAAGTTTAGGTGCGAGCGCGAGGCTGTTGGCCCGCGCTGGCCCTGGTAACGACTCAGGTACTTTGCACTTCCGTATGGGGTTTCGCTTGGGCTACTCAACTGGAAGAAGCAGAGCTGTCCAACCTTCATTCCCGGCCAAAGTTTGATTGGCAGGTTTGACACGTTTGCCAACTCCAGCGTGACGTGACCCTTGAATCCAGGGTCAACAAATCCAGCGGTGCTGTGGGTCAAAAGACCGAGGCGGCCAAGCGAGGACTTGCCCTCTAGACGGGCCGCGATGTTGTCGGGCAAGGTCACGAACTCATAGGTGCTGCCCAGAACGAACTCACCCGGGTGAAGGATGAAAGCCTCATCAGATTTCACCTCAACAAAGCGGGTCAAGTCGGCCTGCTCCTCGCGGGGGTCAATGTACGCGTACTTGTGATTGTCAAAAAGACGGAAGAAGCGGTCCAGACGAACATCGATGCTGCTTGGCTGCAAGAGGTCGATGTTTAGTGGGTCCAGTCCAATGCGGCCGGCTTCGATTTCTGCGCGAATATCGCGATCTGACATGAGCATGATTCAAGGTTAGCGCAGGGCAATCACCAACTTTGCCCTTAAGGAATTAGTGTGCCAAGCCGAGCTTTGCGTACACTGCCTTGAGCCAACGCGGTGCCCACCAGTTGAGTTCACCAAAGAGCCGCATCAAAGCTGGAACCAGGAGAGCACGAACAACGGTAGCGTCCAAGAGAATGGCAAACGCCACTCCAAGACCCAGCATCTTCATAATGCTCACCCCACTAGTTGTGAAGGCAAAGAAGCTCACGGCTAAAACCAGTGCAGCGGCCGTGATGATTCGCCCAGAGTGCTGCAGGCCGTAACTAACCGAATCTGTTGTCCCCAGACCGCGATCGTGCTGTTCCTTGATTCGACTCAATAGGAAAAGTTCGTAGTCCATGCTCAAGCCAAAAGCCATAACCGCAACCAGAACCATCGATGACGTATCAAGCGTTCCAGTGACCTGGAAGTCGCCAATCAACCAGTGCAGGTTTCCGTGCTGGAACACCCAGGTAATGAACCCTAGGGTGGCACCAAGCGAGAGGAAGTTAAGAAGTACCGCCTTTATAGGCAAAATCACACTTCCGGTGAACAGGAACAACAAAATCAACGTGGTTGCTACCAGCCAGAGAATTGCCCACGGCAGATTGCTGGTAATGCCATACATCGAGTCGGTATACGAAGCCGCCGAGCCACCTACTTTGACATAGTGAATCTTGGTGTGGATGGCTCGCACATTTTGAATGAGGTTCATACCAGCCGTGCTGCGACTGTCGATGTCCGCGATGGCAACCACTCTTGTGAAACCCTTTGCCGAATATCCGGAAAAGTACGGTGCGTATCCGCTGTCCAGGGTGCCATTCTGCGTAATTCCGTCAACGCTCTGCACTCGAACAATGTGAGTGAGCTTGCTGAGGTCGTTTGTGAACTCGATCAACTGATTCTTGCTGGGATTGCGGAGCAAGACTTCGATAGGTGCTCCCTCACGACCGCTGAATCGAGTTCGCATCTGATCGCTGGAGATAACTACGGAATTGGATTTTGGCAAGATTCGGTCATCCACGAGTCCGAACTTGGCGTCTGCGGCTAGCGAAGTGAGCCCGCCTAGCCCAATCAAAACAACCACCAGGATTGGCAGTGGCCTCTTCATTACAAATCTGCTGAGTTTCTCCCAGAGACCGGTTTCTTTGGGGCTTAGGTCACCCCTAACCACCTTCCACTTATTGACCCTGTCACCAATGATGTTTAGGAGCGCCGGAAGGGCCAGAAGGGCACCAAGCACCGCAAAGACAATCACGCTGACTCCGGCCACGGCGAAGGTGCGCAAGAAGTACTGCGGGAAGAACGCGAGGCTCACCATGACAACGGCAACGGTTAATCCGCTGAAGAATACTGTGCGGCCCGCGGTTTTCAAAGTTGCCGTGACTGCTTCAGACACCGGTTTGCCGGAGGCCCGTTCCTCGCGGAATCGGTTCACGATCAAGAGCGCGTAGTCGATTCCAAGTCCGAGGCTGAGTCCAGTTACCAGGTTGATTCCAAAAACCGAGGTGTCGGCGGTCTGACTGGCAACCCAAATGCAGAAGAAGCTGCCTAGCGCGGCGAGCGCCGCAACCAAGAAGGGAAGGCCGGCTGCAATAACGGAGCCGAATACGAAAAGCAGCAGAACCATCACTACCGGAACGGCCACGGATTCGGCTGCGCTTAAATCATTACTGATGCTGGAGTTGAGCTCGCTGGTGATGACTGCACCACCCGCCACGTAAACCTCCGCACCGTGGAACAAGCCCTGAAATTTCTCTTGGATCCCCTGGGCAATCTTGGCGACTTTAGCTTTTTGGTTGATGTTTACAAAAAAGTAGGCTGCTTTCCCATCGATGGATTTCAGCGAAGCGGGCCTGCCAGCAGTGAAATAACTACTCACCTTGGTGACGGAATCCTGCGCGCGCAACTGTTCGGTGAGCTTCTTGGCGATACCCACGCTGGACCGCGCGTCTACCAACTGCCGAAAATCAACCACCATGACAACATCAGGGCTCACCTGGTTGTAGTTGGCTTTGAGCGCCCGGGCTACCACTCCGGAGTCGGAACCCGGATTGTCGTAACCTCCACCCTTTAGGCTGCCAAAGCTTTGGAAACCCCAAACCGTACTCAGCAGAATGAGTGCCACAAAACCAAATAGAACAATTTTGCTTCTGTTGACCACAAGTTTTGCTAGGGCGTTCAAGGTGATTCCGTTCTATTCAAAAAGCTGACCCTCGCTGGGTTCTTTGGCTCCACTCATAAACCTAACAACCTGGTCATCCACCATGATGTCGTTCATGCGGATAGCCCGAGTTAGGTAGAGCCCTTCTAGAGAGCGAACCCTACTCAGCGCCACATAGGTTTGCCCGGGGCTGAAGGCCTTGGTTCCCATGTCGATCTGTACCTCGTCGTAGGTTTGACCCTGACTCTTGTGCACGGTCACTGCCCATGCCAGACGCAAGGGAATCTGTTTGAACTCGGCTACCGGAACCGCGATCAGGGTTTCTTTGAACTTTCCCGTTTCCTCATCAAAGGTCTCTTCGATTTCGTAGCGCACTTTTTCCCAAGTGCTCTGACCAACCTCCAGGCGCTCACCTTCGACCTCAACCACGACACCGCCACTACTGGGCAATTCCACAACCGTTCCGATGGTTCCATTCACCCAACGTTTTATCGGAGCTCCGCTGGAATCGCGTCGTCCGCCGTCGTCGTTCTTTATGAACATCACCTGGGCACCGACTTTAAGTTCAATCACGGCCTCGGCAGGCAGATTCTTTCCAAACGCCTTTTCATCGGCAGCGCTGAAACTTGCCGTGAACTTCTTGGAAGGGGTGTCGAGTTTTGCCAACTTCTGGAGGTTCACGGTGTCCACGCTGTGGTTCATTGTGTTTAGCCGGATCACTTCATCGTGGGGAGGCCACCGATTCCCCGCGGCGTTGATGACATCAAGCATCTCTTGGGTAACTTGACCAACCCGAATCGCGCTGAGAATCTCCTTGAAGTGCTCATCGTGTTGTCTAAAAATTTCGGTTAGCTCGTATCGTTCCAGAGAGTCTTTCTGCCAAACGTGGGCGTCAAAGAACCAGTTGCTCTGGTAGTTCTCACCCATGTAAACGCGCTCTTCGTTGTTTCCCGGTACGGGAGCCAACTGGTACGGGTCTCCGAACATAACCAACTGGGCACCACCAAATGGGAGTCGAGCCCGCCCCTTGGCTATGCCCATTGCAAAGTCAATGGCATCCATGATGTCTGCGTTGACCATGGACACTTCATCGATGATGAGCATGTCCACCGCTCCAAGAACCTCGCGCGTCCTGCGTGAGATGTGGCGGCGCAGGTCCTGGTTTCCCAGCAGTCCAAGGGGAAAACCAAATAGAGAATGAATGGTTGCCCCACCCACATTGAGCGCAGCTACGCCGGTCGGGGCGCAAACCGCAACAGATTTTTTGGTGTTTTCAATCAGGTGGGTTAGCAGCGTGCTCTTTCCGGTGCCAGCTCGGCCGGTGACAAAGATATTGTTTTCGCTATTCTCGATGTATTCAAAGAGCCGCTTCTGTTCCTCGCTTAGCTCAACCTGTTTCACTTTTCTCCCCCGGATAAATCTGATGCGTTATGCGCTGCCTCTGCCCTCTCCCGCCTGGCGGCCAGGTTAGCCAACATCCTGTTGTAATCCTCGATGTCCTGGTTGCCCGCCCTGTCGCTGGCACGATCTTTGCGCTTTGCCTCCCGAGCATCGCTGCGTGACCACTGCACGGACACTATAAGGGTGAGGATCGCAGCCGGAAATTCACCGATACCCCAAGCGATTGCGCCACCGGTCTGCTGATCCGAAAGCGGGTCTTGTCCCCAAGTTCGTCCCATGGCGCCAAACCAGTCTGCAAGCAGCAGGCCGTTTCCCTGCATAAGGGCCAAGCCAAATAAGGCGTGGAAAGTGAGAGTGCCCAAAAGAATGATTAGTCTCACGGCGTGAGGAAAAGGTTTTGGCCCGGGATCCGTTCCAACCAGAGCCTGAACGAATAGGTATCCCGTAATTAGAAAGTGCACAATCATCCACTCGTGACCCAGGTGGTCGTGGGTGGCCCAGCTGAACAGGGGCGTGAAGTAAAACACCGCAAGCGAGGTAGCAAAGTTCACTGCCGCAAAGATTGGGTTTGAAACCAATCGAGCCCAGGGTGTGTGTACCGCCCAGAGCGCCCACTCACGCACGCCGTTGGTGCCGTCGCTTCTTTTTGCAACCGCACGGCTAATCAGCGTGATTGGTGCACCCGGCACAAGAAGAACCGGAACCGCCATGGTGAGCATCATGTGCGCAATCATGTGCACACTGAAAAGGTACTCCTCGTAAACGTTCATGCTGCCATTGGTAATCCAGAGTAGAGCAAGCATTCCCGTCACCCAACTAAGCGTGCGTACCACGGGCCAAGAATCACCCCTGCGCTTCAAACGCCAAACACCGAGTAGGTAGAGAGCGATTCCAAAGAGACAAACTAAAAGCCAAATCAGGTCAATCTTGTAGGCGCCAAGCCAACGCTCTGGAGTCAGCTCCGGAGGAAGTTTTGAGCCAGTCAAGATTTCCGCCGGAGTGGGCGTGCCAAGTATCAGGTTCTTGATTGGTGGCGGAGTTCTTGCAAGCGCGCTGGCCAAGCCCATTGCAACACCCATGACTGCGAGTTCCGCAAACGCCAAAGACCAAAAACTTGTCATTCCCTTTGGGCGCCTAAAGAGGCGTACCCGATACCAAGCGCCAAAGACACCAAGCAGCAATAAGGTGATGGCCTTGAAGAGTACCAGCTGTCCGTAACCGCTGGTTAGCATTGCAAAACTTGTGATTCTCACCGACGCCGAGGCAACTCCTGAAACTGCCACAACCAGGTAGGCCATTAGGGCGAGTGAAGAATAGCGGCTTGCGAGCGTCCGGTTCTCATCGGTGTTATCGGACTTGAGAGCCAAAAGCGCCACAAGCCCACCAACCCAAACGGTCACCGCAAGCAGATGCAGCCCGATGGCGTTCACGGCCATGGAGTGGCCCTGCGTACCAGAAGCATGGCCGCTAACCGCAAGTGGGACAATTCCTGACAATGCCAAGACCAGAGCAAGAAGAGTCCCGGTCAGTTTCTCCGCCATCAACACAGCGATCACTGCAACGCCTGCGATTAGGGCGTTTAGTCCCAGCGATTGCCCCAGAGCAATTGACGAAACAAACATCCAGAGGCCGCTACCGAATTGCTGCGATGCAGAGAGTGGGAGTCCGGTAACAGAGAGGTAGGTTAGCAGAACCACCAGAGCAGCAGACAATGCCCAGACCGCCGAGCCGGCGGCCGCAAGGCTCTGAAGCCTGCGTAACTGCCAGGTGGAGTTTGAAGTTGCAAAGCAGGCCATAGCCAGCGAACCGATTGAAACGGCCATGGAAATGTTTGCCAGACCCTTGGTTAGGGGCAACCCCCACCTAACTACAGCACCGGGATCAAGGAGCAACGCAGGAGCAGCACCGCCGCCAAGCTGTAATCCCAAAATGGTTGCAATTGAGGCAAAGGCTAAAAGTGCGAACAACCCCAGTGCGGCCCTTGTTCTGGGAGCGATTGGAGTTGATTTGTTCACTGGTTAAGCCTAAAGGTCTGGGGGTGCACCATGGCTCGAATCATCCCCCAGGTTAAACAAAAGTGCGGTGCCCAATGGACACCGCACTTTTAAAAGGTGGGCAGTATTACTTCTTTACTGCTGCCTTTAGCTTGCTGCCAGCAGAAACCTTTACGGTTGCAGCTGCTGCGATCTGGATGGTTGCACCAGTCTGAGGGTTGCGACCGGTGCGAGCTGCACGGTGACCCTTCTCAACGGATAGCCATCCTGGGATGCTAACCTTTCCACCGTTGGCAACTTCGCCTGCGATGGTCTCGAACAGTGCGTCAACAACGCGGTTCACAGCTGCCTGTGACTCACCGGTGTGCTTTGCAACTGCCTCTACTAGTTCACTCTTGTTAAGCGACATAATTGGTCCTCCTGACCTCGACGTAACTGACTTATTCGTCGATATGAAAAGTAACAGACGCAAACCCCTAAAAATGCCGTTTTCTAGGTGTGTTGCGCATTTGTTACGCGAATTTCGTTGATTTTACGCGGTTTTGGCCATTACTTGAAGGTTTACTTGAAGCTTTGAGGTCTTTGGCTGAAGTTAAACAAAACCGCCGCACACGCTATCCGAGTGGATAACTTGCGCGACGGCGAAGTTTTGCGGGCTGGATTACCAGCTGCTCTTGGTGATACCTGGAAGCTCACCGCGGTGTGCCATGTCGCGGAAGCGAACACGGGAAACGCCGAACTTGGTGAGGACACCGCGTGGGCGGCCATCGATGGCGTCACGGCTGCGAACGCGAACTGGGGATGCGTTGCGTGGAAGTTTCTGCAGGCCTAGACGTGCTTCTTCGCGCTGCTCGTCGGTGCTTGCTGGATCAACAAGTGCCTTCTTTAGCGCTAGGCGCTTCTCTGCGTAACGTGCAACAACAATCTTGCGCTGCTCGTTGCGAGCAATCTTGCTCTTCTTGGCCATTTTTAGCGCTCCTCGCGGAATTCAACGTGCTGACGCACTACTGGGTCGTACTTCTTTAGTACAAGACGATCTGGGTCGTTACGACGGTTCTTCTTGGTCACGTAAGTGAAACCAGTTCCGGCGGTGGACTTCATCTTGATGATTGGACGGATGTCCTTGTCCTTCTTGGCCATTCAGGATCTCCTTAGATCTTCTCGCCGCGGGCAAGAATCTGAGCTACAACAGCCTCGATGCCACGTGCGTCGATTACCTTGATGCCGCGAGCACTGAGTGTCAGAGTCACGTTGCGCTTTAGAGAAGGTACGTAGTAGGTCTTCTTCTGGATGTTTGGGTCAAAGCGACGCTTGGTCTTGTTCTGAGCGTGCGAAACCTTGTGACCAAACTGGGGTCCAGTCTGAGTTACCTGGCAATTGGCAGCCATTTCGTCTCCTTTTGGGGGCAAGCCCCGCTGAGCCGATTGGCTTGGGGACTTAAAGTCAAATGTGGTTGCTATGAGCAACTTCTCAAGTTTAGGCGAGGTTGCGGGGCTTAAGCAAGTCTTGCTTCTAAAATATCGACCCTATTTTGAACAATCGGCACAGCTACCAAATATCTCAAGTGTGTGGCTCGTCTGAGTAAATCCATTTTCCTCGGCGATGGCCTGCGCCCACTTTTCCACCGTTGTGGCGGCAATCTCCACAGTGGTTCCGCAGTCTCTGCAAATCAGGTGATGGTGGTGGCTATCACCGCAGGCTCGAAACAGGGTTTCACCCGCATTGGGTTGACCGCTTGCTGCCTGCAAGGAATCGGCCTCACCGGCCTCGGCCAGATCCGCCAGAGCTCGGTACACGGTGGCTAGCCCAATAGTGCTGCCGTGATTCTTGAGCACCTGGTGCAGTTCTTGCGCACTCATGAAACCCTTCACCTCGTTCAACGCGTGGCGAACTGCGTCTTTCTGCCAAGTGTTGCGCTTTGTGGTTGGCTGGTTTTTGGCGGTCATCTCTTTGCTCCCCTGAATGCGGCAATTCCACGACAGACCAGGTAAATGAAGAACGAGATTGAAGTGATGTAAGGACTGATCGGTAATCCAGCTCCAAGCGCCAGCAGGATTCCACCCACCGATGAAGCAAGCGCAAAACTCACGGTTAGCAAGGGGACCAACTTTGGTGAATGGGTAACCTGCAATGCTGCGGCGGCTGGGGTAACCAGAAGCGAGAGCACCAATAGCGCACCAACCACTTGGACGCTGGCGGCAACCGCGAGCGCCAGAAGAATGAGAAACAAGACCGAAAGCGCACCGGTTTTTACACCGCGTGCTTCGGCAACCTCCGGGTCAAGAGACGCGAAAGACAGCGGACGCCAAATCACAAGAAGGACTACTAACACCAAGAGGGAAATACCTGCCAGCCAGCCCAGTTGAAGGTTGCCCACTGCAACTATCTGGCCGGTGAGCAAGCCGAACTTATTTGAAGCTCGTCCGGGATAAAGTGCGAGAGCCAGAATTCCAAGGCCGAGTCCAAAAGGCATAAGCACAGCAATGATTGAGTTTCGATCCTTGGCGCGAACCCCCAAGACGCCAATGATTAGCGCTGCCACGAGGGATCCCAGCACCGAGCCAACCACCACATCGATGCCCATCAACAGCGCAACCGACGCACCCGCAAAGGACAGTTCACTGATACCGTGCACCGCAAAAGACATGTCCCGGGTGACAACAAAGATGCTGATTAAGCCGCCCACCAAGCCAAGCAAGACCGCTGCAAGCAACGAGTTGAGCACCAATGGCAGAAGCTGGTCGTAATTGGAGAAGTTGAAAATCATAATGCCTAGCCCCACTCTTCTTCTGGGTGGTGATGGTGACTATGAGTTCCAACCACAACGATTCGGCCTTGATTTCTCACCACGTCTATCTCGGTTTGGTAGAGCTCACTCAGCACCTCCGAGCGCATCACCTCTTCAGGCGTCCCGATTCGATACTGGCCGTTCGCCAGGTAAAGCACCCTGTCAACCATTGGCAGAATCGGATTTACATCGTGGGTTACAAAAAGCACGGCGGCGCTGTGTTCCTTGCGCTCCTGATCCAGTAGGTCGGCAATGATCTTCTGCTGAGCCGGATCTAGTGCGCTCAGTGGCTCATCGGCCAGAATCAGGTCCGGCTCATCGATGACAGCCTGGCCCACGCGGAACCGCTGGAGTTCGCCACCGGACAGCTCGCCGATTGGCTTTTGCGCCAGATCGAAGCCATCGATGCAACCAAGAATGTGGTTTACTCGCTGACGGTCTTTTCGTCCATTGATTCTGAACCCAAAGCGATGGCCCGTGAGTCCAAGTGAAAGTAGATCTTTAGCCAAAAGCGGGGTTGCGGCATCCACACTTCGATGTTGAGGAATGTAACCAATGTTGCGCGAGCCGTGGCCGATTGGTTTACCCGAGATTTCGATTCTTCCCGAGTCGATCTTCTGCTGGCCCAGGATGGTCTTGAGCAGAGTGGTTTTACCTGAGCCGTTTGTTCCCAAAACAGCGACGAACTCTCCAGGCGCAATGTCAAGATTCAGGTGTTCCCAGAGTTTCTTGTCACCAAAACTCAGTGACGCATTCTTGACACTGAGTACCGGTGCGTCAATGGGTTTGGTCGACAAGGCATTCTCGTTACTCGTCAAAACTTGCCCTCCACGGTTCTAATCGCATCATCCAACAAGGTTAGGTAGTCGCCGTAGTACTCCAGGGTGTCGGGGTCCTGCTCCAGAAGCTCGCCAAATCCGTAGATTCCTCGGGCCGCATTTACCTGCGTCATCAGAGCATCAATCTGACTTGAAGTCACCGAGCTGTTGAGCGCTACAAAATCGACTCCCCTTTTCAATATCTTCTTCACCTGGTTCAACACTGCCGGTGGTACGTCGCGTTCTTCCTCAATCGCGCGCGAATAGTCAACCGGGGTCACATTCAGGCAACCGGCATCTGCCAACAGATAATCAATCAGCGGCTCGGAAGCAAAGACTTCGCCACACTTCCCGGCAGATTTGATGGCCGAAAGTTTTGCTTTGCGAGCTTCTAGTTGCGCAAGAAAAAGAGACTTCGATGACTGCAGTGCCGGCTTCAACTTTGCACCGTTTGAACCGTTTTGGTTTGTCAGCGCCCGGTCCACTGCCGATCCGATGGCAACGGCAGCTAACTTCACCTGAGGAACGCTGTACCAGATGTGCTCATTTCGATTCTTGTCATTCCACACTCCGGCCTCGCCGGCGGCATCAAATGCATTCACCACAATTGCAGGTGTTGGGTCGGCCGCAATCATGGTGAGCATGAAGTCGTCGTAGCCGCCACCGTTCAACACCACAATGTCGGCTTCGTTCACTGCAAGTTGGTCGCGAGCGGTGGCCTCGAATGAGTGCGGGTCCTGGTTCACGTTTGAAACGAGTGCGGTCACGGTTGAGGTCTCGCCAGCTACCAGATGGGAAATGGAACCCCACACATTTGTGCTGGCAACAATCTTGATAGGTCCAGAACCCTTGGACCATTGAGCCGGAGCTGTATTTGAGCAACCGGTCAGGGTAATGATGGCAACCGCAATGGTCATTGCCATTGCCATCACCGCGGATTTGGACATGACGCCAGACTAAGCGCTAATGATAATGATTGTCAATAGCAACAGCGGGAAGTCGAGCGAGGCCGGAGCGGCCTGATTAGTCGAGCAGAAGCGCTGGTTCCTCAATCACGGAAGCGACGTCCTGAACAAAGCGGCTAGCCACGTCGCCATCAACAACTCGGTGGTCAAATGTGGCACCGATAGTCGTGACCTGGCGAACCTGGATCTCGCTGTTCACGACCCAAGGCTTTGGTCGGATCGATCCGAGAGCTACGATTCCGCACTCACCTGGGTTCAGGATTGGCGTGCCGGTATCAACACCAAACACACCGATGTTAGTGATGGTGATGGTTCCACCGGACATTTCGGCCGGAGAGGTCTTGCCCTCGCGAGCGGTGGCCGCCAACTGCTCAATCGCAGATGCCAGCTCGAGCATGCTCATTTTGTCGGCATCCTTGATGTTTGGCACGATAAGTCCACGCGGGGTGGCGGCGGCGATTCCAAAGTTCACGTAGTTGTGAACAATGATTTCTTCATCGGTCCAGGTGCTGTTGACCATCGGGTTGCGTCGAACCGCCCAAATCATTGCCTTTGCCATGATCAGCAGCGGGGTCACCTTTACGCCAGCGAAATCGGTGCTGGCCTTTAGGCGCTTCACATATTCCATGGTGCGCGTGGCATCAACGTCTACAAAGATGCTCACGTGCGGTGCCTGGAAGGCGCTCTTCACCATGGCGGTAGCGATCGCCTTGCGGACTCCCTTTACCGGGATTCGAGTTTCGCGCTCGCTCGGTGCTTCTGGAGTACTTAGGTTGCGGAACACGCTGGCCTGCGATGCGGCGGCAACTACGTCCTCGCGTGTCACATCACCAGCCATACCCGTTGGGTTGACCTTGGTGATGTCAACATTCAGGTCACGGGCAAGCTTGCGAACTGGTGGCTTAGCAATCACGCTCTCGTCGTCTACCGAGACGCTGATGACTTGGTTGGTTGGCGCGGTGGAAACGGGAATGGCTGTGGTAACCGCCGAAACGGCTGGGACCCCACCGGGAACAGATCTACCGCGACGGCGACTGCCACCCGTTGTGTGGGAAACACCGTAGCCAACCAACGCCGGAGGCGCTTTCTCTTCGGAGGAAACGCTAGATGCGGCATCGGAGACCGCA
>Ga0007791_10000252_pt1 | contig 16053 bp, 14 predicted proteins | sample CryBogmetaGMA05M_FD_60368 | JGI IMG/M metagenome (GOLD analysis project Ga0007791, IMG submission 60368) | Freshwater microbial communities from Crystal Bog, Wisconsin, USA - MA0.5M | ecosystem: Environmental > Aquatic > Freshwater > Lake | place: Crystal Bog, Wisconsin, USA | collected 2009-07-06 | reverse complement strand
GCCGGGGATGGCTGGCGATTGAGACTGGAAGGCGTGGCCACGGGCGGGGCCGATCACTTTCTTCAGTTGCGGGTGCGTACCGCCGACGGGCTTCGAGTCGATGGGCTTCGCATTCTCTACAAGCTGGAACTCACGCCTGCTGAGGCGGCCCTGGGCTGCGGCGTTGTCGTGCCAACCCTTCGGGGTCCGGTAAAAATGACCGTTCCAGCGGGTTCCTCCAGCGGTCGCCTACTCCGCCTGCGGGGTCGTGGCTTGGAGTGGTCCGAGCAGCGCGGCGACCAGCTCGTTGAGATTAAAATCGTTGTTCCGGAGGAGCTCAGTGAGGCGGAGGTCGCCCTCTACCGCCGGCTCGAGGAGCTGGCCCATGGGGCTTAAGGCTCCAGACCGGTGAGAGACTGAAATCAACCTTGAGCCTCAATCGCGCCCCTATGTCGGTGCATGTCCTCCTTTTCGATTCCGGCAGCGACCAGGAGGGAATCCATTCGCTTGAGCTGAATGGCCGCACGGTGGTGCTGCTCTTTGAAGATCGCGATGACGCTGAGCGTTACGCCGGCCTGCTGGAAGCCCAGGACTTTCCCGTTCCAACGGTGGAACTCTTGGACCGTGAGGAAATGGAATTGTTTTGCATCCAGGCTGGCTATGAAGCTCGCTTTGTGCCGTCTGGCTTCCTGCCAGAAAGTGCTGAAGATCGCCTGTTCATCGCTCCCCCTGAGCGCAACATGGACGTGGCCAATTGGCAGGATTCGGACGACGGGACCAACCTTGTTGCTGGCCCCATGGCTGAACCAATCGAAAGCGCCGATCCAGAGCTTGAGGCCTTTCGCCGCCAGCTCGAGGGCCTGCTGTGAGCACGCCGTTGCATGGGGATCGCGGTCACTTGATGACGGAACAGCCCCACCCAGCCAGTGAAACCCTCGACCAGCTGGAGAGCCAAGCGTTGGTTGAGCTGTTTTTGCAGAACGACCTCGATGCCCAGCGCGCCGTCGAGGCCGCCGGCGATGCGCTGGCTGCGGCCATCGACCAGGTAGCCGCCAGGCTCAGCAAGGGGGGCCGCCTGTTTTACCTGGGTGCAGGCACCTCGGGGCGGCTTGGGGTGTTGGATGCGGCCGAGTGCCCCCCCACCTTTTGCAGCCCACCGGAGATGGTACAAGGCGTTCTTGCCGGTGGGGCTGCTGCTTTATTGCGCAGCTCTGAGGGCCTGGAAGATTTGGCTGAGGCGGGGGTTGCTGACCTTGAAGAACGGGGCTTTGGCCAGGCTGATTGCCTCGTTGGCATTGCTGCAGGCGGAACCACCCCCTACGTGGTGGGGGCGTTGAACCATGCTCTATCCCTCGGTGCCTTGGCTATTGCCATGGCCTGTGTTCCCACGGAACAGGCAGCCATGCCCTGCGCCATCAACATTCGACTGCTCACCGGGCCTGAATTGCTCGCCGGCTCGACCCGGCTCAAGGCAGGTACGGCCACCAAGATGGCGCTGAATATCTTGTCGACCGGCGTGATGGTGCGACTCGGCAAGGTTTATGGAAACCGCATGGTGGATGTGGCGGTGACCAACGCCAAACTCGAGGACCGGGCGTTGCGAATCCTGCGAGATCTGGCGGGTGTGGCCAGGGAACCGGGTCGAGACCTGCTGCACAGGGCCCAAGGGTCGGTGAAATTGGCTCTACTGATGGCTGCAACCCAGTTGGATGCGGTGGCAGCGACAGACAAACTGCGCCAGTTCGGACCCAGCCTTCGCCACACCCTGGAGGCCTGCGGCGCCTCCCTCAACGCCAACCCCTAGGGAAGGGCTCAAGGAATGGGCCCTAGCGAAAGCTCCCCCAATAGGGGGCGGTAAAGAGGTTGGTCCTGCGGCGGGTGCTGGTAGGAACCTCCTCTTTGGGGGTCATCAGCGCATGGCGCAGGGCATGGTGGGCCCCACTGGGAATGCGATGGGCGGCGAGGCGATCGGCGGTCATGCGCACGATCTGCTGGGCCAGGGCCGCATTAGCCCGGAGGTTATCGATCACCATCTCCACGGTGACACTGGCGTGTTCCTGGTGCCAGCAGTCGTAGTCGGTGGCCATGGCCAGGGTGCTGTAGGCGATTTCCGCTTCCCGGGCGAGGCGAGCCTCGGTGTGATTCGTCATGCCGATCACGGAACAGCCCCAGCTTCGGTAGAGCTCCGATTCAGCCCGGCTTGAGAAGGCAGGGCCCTCCATGCAGAGGTAGGTGCCGCCCCGATGCAAGGTGCGGCCCTCTGGCATCAGGCTCTCGCCCACATCACAGAGCAGCCGGCTCAGCACGGGGCAAAAGGGATCGGCAAAGCCCACGTGGGCCACGAGTCCATCCCCAAAAAGGGTGTTTGGTCGTTGGTGGGTTCGATCGATGAACTGATCCGGCACCACCATGTCCAGCGGGCGAACATGCTCCTGCAGGGAGCCCACCGCAGACACCGACAGGATCCAGCGCACCCCCAGCGAGCGCAACGCCCAAATATTGGCCTGATAGGGAACCTCACTGGGCGTGAAGCTGTGGTGGCGGCCATGGCGGGCCAGAAACACCACCTCCAGCCCACCGATGCGGCCTAAGCGCAGGGCATCCGAGGGTTTGCCATAGGGAGTCTTGATCTTGAGCTTGCGAACGTCCTCAAGGCCGTCCATGGCGTAGAGGCCACTGCCACCAATGACGCCCAGGCGAGCGGTTTGGAGATCGAGTTCGATCGAATCCTGTTTGGCGCTGGCCATGGGGAGCGGGGCGAATCACGCCAATGTTGCCCCATGTTCCACGGCGGCCCCATACAGTCGGTCTTTTACGACTTTCGCCGTGACCAAAGCCCTGATGGATACCGAAGCCGGCACCATCGAGATTGAACTCTTCGATGCTGACGCCCCAGGCACCGTGGCCAATTTCGTCAAGCTGGCGGAATCGGGCTTCTACGACGGTCTGGCCTTTCACCGCGTGATCGATGGCTTCATGGCCCAGGGGGGTTGCCCAAACAGCCGTGAAGGTGCCCCGGGCATGGCTGGCACCGGTGGCCCTGGTTACCAGATCAACTGCGAGATCAACGCAAATATGCATCAGGCCGGCACGTTTTCGATGGCCCACGCCGGCAAGAACACCGGGGGTTCCCAGTTCTTCCTATGCCATGAAGCCCAACCCCACCTCGATGGCGTTCATACCGTGTTTGGCCACACGGACAACATGGACGTGGTGCTGGCCGTAAAAAAGGGCACCAAGATCACCAAGGTCACCATTCAAAAGTGATCTTCGCGGGGTAATGACCCAAGCGGGGTTAGCGCCAGACCAAAAACGCCCCGGGCTCCATGCGGAGCCCTTGGGACGATGGTCCGCATTTGGCGTGGGAGCCCAGTTCCGCCAGGGGCCGTTGGCTTGGTTCTAATTCGACGCTGGGATGGCTGGACCGTTGGCCATCGGGGGCCAGGAGCAGGCTTACGGCCTGGGTTTCGGCCCAACCGGCCATGGTTGCCAGAAGCTTTTCGATTTGGTTGGGCTCAATGGCCCGGTCCATGCCCGGGCCTAGGAGCACGGCGAGGGCGGGCTGATTCAAGAGGGCCAGCAGGCGGGGATGGTCTTCCACTTCCAAGCTGAGGCTCTCCTCCGCTGCCCATTGACGGAGTTGCTCCAGATGGGGAGCCCAGGCGAGAGGATCAGTCTGGCCATGCCAGGCCAGAACCACCTGGGGACCATCCATCATGTGGCCGAGTTTGGTGCGCTTGGTCTGGAGGTAAGCAGCGTTGTGCTGACCGGCATCCATCACCAAGGGCACCCGCCCTTCGACCTGGAGTCCATAGCCGCCCAATCCGGCAATTTTGCGGGGATTGTTGGTGATCAGTTGCAGCCGATGTACGCCGAGATCACTCAGGATTTGGGCGCCCACGCCGTAGTTGCGCAGGTCGGCGGCAAAGCCGAGCCTTTCGTTGGCCTCGACGGTGTCGAGGCCCGTGTCTTGCAGGGAATAGGCCTTGAGCTTGTTGATCAGACCAATACCCCGGCCTTCCTGGCGCAGATACACCACCACCCCCTCTCCGGCCGCTTCCACCATGCGGAGGGCTGCCTCAAGCTGGGGCCGGCAATCACAACGCAGGGAACCGAAGGCATCGCCCGTGAGGCATTCGGAGTGCACCCGAACCAAGACAGGGCCTGCCGCTGTTTCGGGATGGCCTTTGACGATCGCCATGTGCTCGCTGCCATCGAGCTCATTGCGGTACCCGATGGCCCGAAACGTGCCGAAGGCACTGGGCATGGCGGCCTCGGCCTGGCGGCGTACAAAGCGCTCCGTATCAAGCCTGTAGCCGATCAGATCGGCGATGTTGATCAGCTTGAGCTTGTGGCGCTGGGCGTAGTGCACCAATTGGGGCAACCGGGCCATGGATCCATCGGCGTTCTGGATCTCACAGATCACCCCAGCTGGATACAGGCCAGCTAACCGGGCTAAATCGATGGCGGCCTCGGTGTGGCCAGCCCGCTTGAGCACCCCGCCTTGCTTGGCCCGGAGCGGAAAGATGTGTCCGGGGCGGCGAAGGTCGGCGGGCCGGGTGTTTGGGTGAATCGCCACCTGGATGGTGCGGGCCCGATCCTCGGCAGAGATTCCAGTGCTGACACCGTTTTCAGGACCCGCGTCCACACTCACGGTGAAGGCGGTCTGGTTGCTGTCGGTGTTGCGATCCACCATCAAGGGCAAATCCAAAACATCGAGGCGCTCGCCCTCCATGGCGAGGCAAATCAGCCCCCTGGCCTCGGTGGCCATGAAGTTGATCTGCTCGGGGGTGGCGAACTGGGCCGCACAGATCAAATCCCCCTCGTTTTCGCGATTTTCGTCGTCGACAACAACAACCGATTCCCCATTACGGATCGCGGCCAGGGCGTCCGCGATCGGATCGAAGGCAATGGCATTGCCCTGCTGGCTAGGCGGTTGGTCGCTCAGAAGGGTCAAAGGGAAGCCCACCGGGCCCATGGCCCCTAGCGCAATCATCCTTTATAAAGCCCGGTACGTTCGGCCCATGGGTCCCACCCGATGACAAGCAAGCGCGTTGCGGTCATAGGCGCGAGTGGCTACGGCGGTCTGCAGACCTTGCGTCTGCTCCACCAGCACCCGGGCTTGGAGGTCACCTTTTTGGGGGGCGAGCGCAGCAGCGGCAAGCGCTGGAGTTCCCTGGTTCCATTCCTGCCCCTAGCTGGCGACCCCGTTGTCCAGAGTCCGGATCCGGCAACCATCGCCGAGCAGGCCGATTTCGCCGTGCTCAGCCTGCCCAATGGGCTCGCGGCCCAACTGGTGCCGGCCCTGCTGGAGCGTGGGGTGCGGGTGGTCGATCTTTCCGCCGACTATCGCTACCGCTCCCTCGACGAGTGGAAGCAGGTGTATGTCCAGGAAGCCCAGGAGGTTGTTCGCAGCGACAGCCACCTCTGCCAGAGCGCCGTCTATGGCCTGCCGGAGTGGGAGGCCGAGCGGATCAAGGAGGCACGGCTGGTGGCCGCACCCGGCTGCTTCCCCACGGCTTCGCTGCTTGGCCTGTTGCCCTTTTTGAAGCAGGGATTGATCGACACCACTGCCATCGTGATTGATGCCAAAACCGGCACCTCCGGTGGGGGTAGGGCTGCCAAGGAAAACTTGCTCCTGGCTGAGGCCTCCGAGGCCGTCGCCCCCTACGGCGTGGTGGGCCATCGCCACACCAGTGAGATTGAGCAGGCCGCAAGCCAGGCGGCCGGCCAACCGATCCAGCTCCAGTTCACCCCCCACCTGATGCCAATGGTGCGCGGGCTCCTGGCCACGGTGTACTGCAGGTTGCGCGACCCGGGCCTGCGCGCGGAGGATTGCCGCACCCTCTTGGAAGCGGCCTACCGCCATGCCCCCTGTGTGGATGTGCTGCCGGTGGGCACCTATCCCTCCACCAAGTGGGTGCGGCAAACCAATCGGGCCCTGCTTTCCGTGCAGGTTGACCCACGCACCGGCCAGCTGATCGTGATGGCGGCGATCGACAACCTGGTCAAGGGCCAGGCCGGCCAAGGGGTTCAATGCCTCAACCTGATGGCAGGGCTTGAGGCCACCACAGGGCTGCCCCTCTTACCCTTCTATCCCTAAAGCCCCATCCTTTGCGCAGCCAGGGCCACGGCCAAGGGCAGGATGTTGTGTTCCTGACGATGAATCCGGGCACTCAAACTGGCGTGGTCATCGGTTTTGAGGACGGGTACTGCTGCCTGCACGAGAATTTCTCCGGCATCCACCTCCTCACTCACCAGGTGGGCGGTGCATCCACTGAGGGTCACCCCCGCTGCCAGGGCTTGCCCAACGCCATCGATTCCCGGAAAGCTGGGCAGTAATGAGGGGTGGATGTTGATCAGCCGTCCCGGATAGGCCTGGATCAGCAGCGGAGTGACAATCCGCATCCAACCGGCCATGGCGACCAGATCCACCTGCTGCTGCTGGAAGGTGTGGATCAGGGCCCGGTCTAAATCCTCCCTCTTCGGGTAGTGGCGGTGGTCGATCAGGGTTGTTGGAATGCCAAGCCGTTCAGCGCGCCTGTGGGCGCCGCATTGGTCGTTGTTCACCACAAGCAGGGCAATCTCAGCCCAACCCCTGCGGCAGCTCTCAACCAGGGCCTCGAAATTGCTGCCTTCACCTGAAGCCATCACACCCAGCCGCAATGGCTGCCGGGGTGATGGCCAATCCTGTGGCAACGGCCACTGGACGGCGCCTTCATGATCGCTAGGGTCTGCTAAAGCGGGCATTGCGCCATGTCCCATCTCACCATCTTGCCAACCGTGCTTCGCGATGCCGAAGAATTGGCCCGTTGCCTTAAAGCCCTGGGCCATCACCCCGTATGGGGAGGCGTCTTGAAGGGCTTTGCAGAAGACGCCCAACCGGTTGTGCTGCAGATCGACCTGGGCGGCGAGGCGAGACTCGGCTGGTCCCGCCAACAGGATGGATCTCTGGCGCTGGTGGGAGATTTACAACGGCTCAGCCGCAGTCAATCAGCTGCTGGCCTGCTTGGGGAGATCACCCGCCGCTACGCCAGCCACAGGGCGCTGGCCACCCTGGCCGACCATGCCGCAGGGTTCATGGGCTGCCACGTAAGCGTTAGCGCCTAACACCCGATTTCCGGTGCCACTCCTTCAGCTCGATCTCAGGGCCGCAAACCAGCATCTTGTGGGTGTGTGCCTTAGCCATATCCCCAGCCACCCCACCCTGCGCTTGTCGCTGCCGGCCTGGACCCCCGGCTCCTATCTCATTCGCGACTATGTGCGCCAGCTGGAAGGCCTGCGGATTACCCAGCAGGGGATGCCCCTGGAAAACCGCCGCACCAGTCCCTCGAGCTGGGAGGTTGAGCTTCAAAACCTTGAGCCCCTGGAGATTCACTACCAACTGGTAGCTACCGAGCTCAGCGTAAGGACCTGCCATCTCACGGCCGACCATGGCTTCCTGGCTTTGGCGGCCGTTGCCGTTCAAATCGAAGGGGAACGCTGGAATCCCCACGGGCTTCAACTCCAATTACCAGCAGGCTGGGAGCCTTTTGTACCCCTGCCAGAACAAGCCGATGGCTCGAAGGTCGGCAGTGGCTGGATTGCAGCTAATACCTGGATTGCGGCTGATTTTGACCAGCTCATCGACACCCCAATCGAGGTGGGTCCCCACAACGCCCATGGCTTTTCCGTTGCGGCCGTGCCCCACCGCTGGGTGACCTGGGGACGAACCTTGGCGGAAGAAGACTTCATTACTGCAGACCCCCACTGGCTCGCCGACGTGGAGCGGGTCTGCCTGGCGTGTTGCGCGCTGATGGGGGTGGAACGGCCAGCGGCGGATCACTACCTGTTTGTGCTGCACCTCAGCGAGAAGGGCTATGGCGGTTTGGAGCACGACTCCAGCACCGTGTTGCACTACAGCCGCAAGGCCCTGGCCAAGGGCGATGGCCGGCGCAAGCTGCTGCAATTGGTGGCCCATGAATACCTCCACCAGTGGAATGTGCGGCGTTTAAGGCCCGCAGAACTCAGCCCCTACCGCTACGGGGATGCCGTGGTAATTCCAACCCTTTGGTTTGCCGAAGGGGTCACGAGCTATGTCGATCAGCTACTGCCCTATGCCGCTGGGATAACAACTGCTGAATCAGTGCTTGAGGATCTGGGCGCCGATCTGAGCCGCTACCTGCTGAGCCCTGGTCGAGCTGTGCAAAGTCTGCTGGAGAGCAGCCAGGAGTCCTGGGTAAAGCTTTACAAGAGCGACGCCTATTCGCCTAACAGCCAAATCAGTTATTACCTCAAGGGGGCTGTGCTGGCCCTAGTGCTCGATTTACTCCTGCGCCGCCATGGAGCATCGCTCACGCAGGTTCTGCAAAACCTCTGGCAAAGCCATGGCAGGTGGGGCAGGGGTTATCACGAATCGGATCTTGTCGAGGCTTTTGCATACTTCCATTCCCCCCTCTCCACCCTCTTACCCGAATGGCTACGCAGTCAGTCAGAGCCTCCCCTGCATGAGTTGCTCGCCGATGTTGGTCTTGAACTCACCCCGGAAACTGAAAACCATCTCGACCTTGGCGCCAGCGTGGAGCTGAAAGCCGGCCAGTTGTGGGTGCAAAGGGTTAACCGATATGGTCCGGCATCCCAGGCGGGATTGATGGTTGGCGATGAGCTCGTGGCCCTCGATGCTGAGCGCCTTTGCCACCCGGAGGATCTCGGTCCCTTGCTTGATCTCAAGTATTCAGGTCACCAGCGTCAGCTTCTCATCTCCCGGGATGGTCTGATGCGCAACCTGACAATTAGGCCAGCCAATCCAGCGATCAAGGCCTGGACCCTGGGCCTGGTTGCTAGCCAAACGGGGCAGATAACGGACCAGCGCAACCGCTGGTTGGGCCTGCAACCGGCATGAACCAACCAGAGCACCAGGCCCCACGAATCCCTACCGGTAGAAACGGTGTTCTTTTGATCACCGGTTCTGTGCTGATCGGAGGTCTTTTGGCCATAGGCGCCTTGGGCTGGATCGGGCGTGGGGGGGGCTTCAGCTCCTCCGGCCAAAGCCCAACCAGTGCCCATGCCGAAGTGGGCCACGGTGTTCCCGTTCCGCCAGCCAAACCGGCCTGGGTGTCTCCCCTGCAACCCAGCTGCAGCGTTCAGGATTTGGACCAGCGTCAACACTTACAAGCCCTACTGGTCGCCTTGCGAACTTCACCAAAGAAGGTGCGGGTGGACCCCACCAACTTTGGCGAGCGTTTCCGGCGCGATGCCTTTGGCCATGCCGTCGACCCAACGCCCCGGCTTGTCGTTTTGCACGAAACGGTCTATGGCCTGAACTCCGCGATCCAAACCTTCACCACGGCCCACCCTAAGGATGAAGACCAGGTCAGTTATCACGCCTTGATTGGTGAGGATGGAACGGTGGTGCAATTAATCGATCCTTCAATGCGGGCTTTTGGAGCAGGCAACTCCGCCTTCAATGGCCAATGGGTGGTCACCAATCCCAAGGTGGGAGGCTCGGTTAATAACTTCGCCCTGCATGTGAGCTTGGAAACGCCGCTCGATGGCGAAAATGACAATGTTGGCCACAGCGGGTACAGCTCCGCCCAGTACGACTCCCTTGCCGCCCTGTTGGCTGATTGGATGGGCCGCTACCCCATCACCCTTGAGGCGATCACCACCCATCGGGCTGTCGACCTCGGAGGTGAACGGGCCGATCCGCGCAGCTTTAACTGGCAGGCCCTGCAGGAACGGCTGCAAAACCTTGGACTTCTTTGCTGAAGAAGGTTGCTTTCAACCTAAATCAAGGGTGATCTATTGGTCTGGCGAACCCCATACATCACCGCATGCAATTCCGTGTCCTGCATGGCCCGAAGAATGCGCCGCGGATAATCCAACTTGCCATTGTGGAGATAGGCAAGGGTTGCGAGTTGCTTGGCCTCGTGGGGGTTGGTACTCGCCTGCAGGGTGTGGTTCTGGGGAAAGTCCAATTCCTTGGATAGTCGGGCGAATTTACCGATGAGGAGGATCACATTTTGATCCGGATCCAGCAAGCGATCCCGCGCTTTGGATACATCAGTTTCACTGGCATTTGGCTTTAAGAGCCCCTGGTGAACCATTTCGCCAAGGCCTAGCTGGGCCGGGCCGTGGGTTTGAAACAGGCCTGAATGGGCCGCGATCGGTAAATCCTCACCTGGCTTGGCATGGCGCATTTCATCAAATAAAACAGCGGCCACCAGCATCGGGTTGACATGGCGCTTTTGTGATTCCTTGAGAATCAGGGGTTGCAAGTCCTGGATGCGGCCGAGGGTATAGCTCCGCAATGGCTGGAGTTGGTCGATGCCCTGGGTGAAGAGCTGGGCTAGCCGGGGCTGGGAACCGTGAACACCAAAGCGAAGCTGAAGCTGCTTGAGCTCCTTGGCAGAAAATTGAACCGGGTCAGCACCTTCCCCATCTCCCGGAGGGGCGTTGATACTGCTGCTTAAACCCGGATCCAAGAGGAGCCGGGGGTCAGCTTGCCGCTGACTGAGCGGCATCACGGCCAATCCCAGCAACAAGCCCGCTAAAGCAAGGTGGCGATAACGCAGGGACAACGGATTTGGTGACCTGTAAAGGATCCTAAATAATTATTCCGCAACTTTCCTTCCCGGGTGAACGGTCTAGCGTCCGGCCCCCAGCGTGGCGCTGGTGATTGGGTGGAACTAGCGTAGGAAAGCCCAGTTTGAGCCTGCGTTTTCGCCATGGTTGCCGATTTCGATGCCTCAAGTCCGGCAAACCAATGGCAGCGCTTTTGCCAGATGCTTTGGCATCACGAGGATCTCGGTTTTTGGCTGGATGTCAGCCGGATGGCCGTAGGCCAACAGGAGCTCGATGGCCTAGCCCCCAGGTTCGATGCAGCCTTTGCTGCGATGGCAGCCCTCGAAGCCGGGTCCATCGCCAACGCTGATGAAGGGCGTCAGGTGGGCCATTACTGGTTGCGGTGCCCTGAACTTGCCCCAGATCCCGCTACGACGGCCCACATCTCCGCAGAGATTGACCGAATCGAGGCATTTGCCCAGGAGGTTTGCAGTGGCACGGTTCAAACACCTTCAGGCCAGGCGTTTACCGACGTGCTTTGGATTGGGATCGGGGGATCGGGTTTGGGGCCGCTGTTGATGATCCGGGCCCTGCAGGCCAAGGGCCAGGGCCTTCCCTTCCATTTTTTCGACAACGTTGATCCCCAGGGCTTGAGCCGCACCCTGGCGGAGTTGGGGGGGCGCCTCGCCACCACCCTGGTGATTGTGGTGAGCAAATCCGGCGGCACGCCAGAACCCCACATCGGCATGAACCAAGCCCGCCAGCGCCTGGAGTCCGCAGGGGGCCATTGGAGCAAGCAAGCCGTGGCGGTGACCCTGCTGGGCAGCAAGCTCGATCAACAGGCTGAAACGGAAGGCTGGTTAAGCCGCTTCGACATGTTCGATTGGGTGGGAGGCCGCACCAGCATCACCAGTGCCGTGGGCCTACTACCCGGGGCATTAATCGGCGCCGATATCCGGGCCTTTCTTGACGGCGCCGCCGTGATGGACCAAGCCACCCGACTCCCCGATCTCACCGCAAATCCTGCTGCCCTGATGGCAGCGGCCTGGTATGTGGCAGGCCATGGCAAAGGACAACGGGACATGGTGGTGCTTCCCTACCGCGACCGGCTGGAGGTGTTCAGTCGCTATCTCCAGCAATTGGTGATGGAGAGCTTGGGTAAGAAGTTGGATCGTTCTGGGCAAGTGGTACATCAAGGGATTGCGGTCTATGGCAACAAGGGTTCCACCGATCAGCACGCCTACGTGCAGCAACTGCGGGATGGCGTTGACAACTTCTTTGTCACATTCATCGAAGCCCTCGATGACCCCACAGATATTGCCGCCATCGATGGGGCCTGGCCCGGCGACTACCTCGACGGCTTCCTGCAGGGCACTCGGTCGGCGTTGATGGAAGGGGGGCGGCAAAGCATGACCATCTCCCTGCGTCGGTTCGATGCCCGCAGCCTGGGCGCCCTGGTGGCCTTGTTTGAGCGGGCCGTGGGCCTCTACGGCGAGCTGGTGAACGTGAATGCTTACCACCAGCCCGGAGTGGAAGCCGGTAAAGCTGCAGCCGCTGAAATTTTGGATCTGCAGAAACGTATCGAAACTGTCCTGGCTGATGGCCAGCCTCGCAGTGTTGAGGCCTTACAACAGGCCACGGGCAGCACCGGCGCCGAAGCCGTGTTCTGGATCCTTCGCCACCTGTGCATGAATAACCGTGGCTACGGCGCCAACGGTGATTGGGGTAGGCCCGCCGAACTCCTGTTCCACCGGACCTAGGGAACGAGGTTCACCAGTTTTCCAGGTACCACGATGACGCGGCTGGGCGCCTTGCCTTCCAACCATTTAGCCGCCACCTCACTCTGCAAAGCCAACCGTTCCAAGGCGGCTTTGTCGGCGCTTGCTGGCACCATCAAACTGCCGCGCACCTTCCCCTTGATTTGAATCACAAGCTCAATGTTGTCCCGCACAAGCGCCTGGGGATCTGCCATCGGCCAACGCTGGCTGTGGACGCCAGATGGGCCAGCGAGTTTGAGCCAAAGCTCTTCGGCCAAGTGGGGGGCAAAGGGTGCGAGCAAAACCAGCAAGGTATGGACTGCTTCTGTGGCAATGCCATCACCAGAGGCTTCAAGGTGCTCGGCCATGGCGTTGCTGAGTTTCATCAATTCAGAAACAGCCGTGTTGAATTGATAGTCGCCATCAAGATCTTCACTGATGGCGGTAATAGCCGTGTGCACCGCCCGCCTCAGCTCTTGTTCGTTGGAATTGAGCTGCTGCAGGCTTTCTGGGCTGGGCACGTTTGAACCTGGGGAGGCGAGGGAGACCCCTCTCGTATGAACAGCGTCGATCAACCGCCAGATGCGTTGGAGGAACCGGTATTGCCCTTCCACATCGGCGTCATCCCATTCCAGATCCTTTTCAGGCGGAGCCTTGAAAAGAATGAACATCCGCGCCGTGTCGGCGCCGTATTGGTCGATCACAACAGACGGATCCACTCCGTTGTATTTCGACTTCGACATCTTTTCGTAGAAGGTGTCGAGGGGATCGCCGGTGATGGGATCCCGCGGATCGCTGGAATCCGCTACATCGGCTGGGGCGACGTACTTTCCGGTGGAGGGATTTTTATAGGTGATTGCTTGCACCATGCCTTGGGTCAAAAGACGACTGAAGGGTTCATCGAAACCGAGCAGGCCTCGATCGCGCAGGGCTTTGGTGAAGAAGCGGGCATAGAGCAGGTGCAGAATGGCGTGCTCAATTCCACCCACGTATTGGTCAACAGGTAGCCAGCGATCCACACAATCACGGCTAAACGGCAGCGAGGTATTTTTGGGGTCGCTATAGCGAAGGAAATACCAGCTGGAACACATAAAGGTGTCCATGGTGTCGGTTTCCCGTTTCGCTGGGGTGCCGCAACAGGGGCAAACAACCGCGACCCAGTCGTCCAGTTGGGCCAGGGGTGATGCCCCTTTACCGCTGAAAGCCACGTTGCGGGGTAACTCCACGGGGAGTTGTTCTTCTGGAACCGGAACCACACCGCAGCTCGGGCAGTGGATCACAGGAATGGGGCAACCCCAATAGCGCTGCCTCGAGATCAACCAATCCCGCAGCCGGTATTGCACCGTTTGATTGCCCCAGCCATCGGCTTCAGCAGCTGCGGTGATGGCGGTCTTGGCGGCGGCGCTGGTAAGGCCATCAAAAGGACCGGAATGGATCAAGACCCCTGGCTCAGTCCAGGCCGAACCCTCGAAGGCATGCTCATCGGCTCCTTCCGGAATGATCACCTGCTGGACAGGCAACTCGTATTGGCGGGCGAATTGGAAATCCCGTTGGTCGTGGGCAGGCACACCCATCACCGCCCCGGTGCCGTAGTCGGCGAGGACGTAATCGGCGATCCAAAGGGGGATGGGGTTGCCAGTGGCCGGATTCAGAACCTCGACGCCGAGGGGCACCCCCCGTTTGGGGCGATCATCCGCCGTGCGTTCCAGCTCACTTTGGCGGCTCACCAGGTCGCAGAAGGCTTCCACCGCAATCTGTTGATCGGCCCTGGTGAGACTGGCTACCAGAGGGTGTTCAGGGGCGAGAACCACATAACTGGCACCGAAAACGGTGTCGGCCCTGGTGGTGAAGACCTGGATCACCTGGTCGGTGGCCTGGCCGGAGCCATCCAGCACCGCAAAGTTGAGTTCGGCCCCGGTAGAACGACCAATCCAATTGGCCTGCATGGTGCGCACCCGCTCGGGCCAGCCCGTCAATTTGGGCAGGTCTTCCAGCAGGGCATCGGCATAGGCCGTGATCTTGAGGAACCACTGGCGCAATTTGCGCTTTTCCACCAGGGCGCCCGAGCGCCAGGAGCGCCCTTCGCCATCCACCTGTTCATTGGCGAGAACGGTCTGGTCGATGGGATCCCAGTTCACCGTGGCGTCGCTCTGGTACGCCAGGCCCCCATCCAGAAACTGCAGGAAGATCCACTGGGTCCAGCGGTAGTAATCGCTGTGGCAGGTGGCGACTTCGCGGTCCCAATCAATGGAGAGGCCCAGCTTCTTCAACTGGGACCGCATGGAGGCAATGTTTTGGTCAGTCCAATTGCCCGGATCCACGCCCCGTTCAATAGCCGCATTTTCCGCTGGCAACCCAAAGGCATCCCAGCCCATCGGATGGAGCACCTGCTTGCCGCGCATACGGGCCACCCGGGCGATCACATCGGTGATCACGTAATTGCGGACATGGCCCATGTGCAAGTTCCCCGATGGATAGGGGAACATCGAGAGGGCGTAGTAGGTCTCTCCAGGTTCTGCAGGGGTTGGGGGCCCTGGGGTCCCATGGGATTGCTGGCTATCCCAGTGCTCCTGCCAACGTCGTTCGATGGCTTGGGGCTCGTATCGGGACGCGTCGCTCACTGCAGGCTCTCAAGGGCCGGCCCCGCCAGTCAGGCCGATGGTTTGGTTGTGATCGTGCCACAGAAGGTTGCGCCGGTTGGGCCTGCCTTCAGAGCAGGGGCCGAATCACCGAGGCACTGGAGCGCCGTATCAAGGTGAGCGGACGACCTTGACCCGGATTCAGGGCCAGATAATCCGTGTCTTGCCATTGGATGGTGCCTTCGAGTTCGCTGTTGCCCAGCACCTGAATGGAAACGGGGGTTTGGCTCCGAATCAGATCTTGGAGATGGCGGGTACTGGGCTGGTCGGTATCGAGGGCAGGGGGACGCCGCTCAAAAAAGCTCTGCATAGGATTCGACCACCGATTGATTGCGCCCCATCGTGCTGCAGTTCAGTAAATACCAAGGCCTGGGCAACGATTTCCTGATGCTCGATGGCCGCAATGCAACCAGCACCGCGTTCTGTTTTGAGCTCACCCCTGGGCGGATTCAGCGCCTCTGTGACAGGCGCTTTGGCGTGGGCGGCGATGGGGTGATTCTGGCCTTGCCCCCCAGGGAAGGGGGAGAACTGCGGATGCGGATTTTTAACGCCGATGGCACGGAGCCAGAAATGTGTGGCAACGGTATTCGTTGCCTGGCCAGGTTTTTGGCTGACAGCGATGGGGATCAACCGGGGCGGGAGTGGCAGATTGAAACCCTGGCCGGGACCATTGTTCCTGGGCTGGAAGCTGGGGGTGCCATCAGGGTGGACATGGGCCCTCCCTTTTTGGAGCCTGCCAGCGTGCCGACCACCCTGGAGATTGGCGAGTCAGCCATCCCCCAGGGGGAACTGGAGGTGGATGGTGAGATCTTTTTTGTGGGCGCCGCAGGCATGGGAAACCCCCATGTGGTGATCCCTGTAGCCGATGTGCAGGCCATTGATCTGGAGCGCTTTGGATCAGCCCTAGAAGTGCATCCGGCCTTCCCGGCCAAGACCAACGTGCACTTTGTTCAAGCATTGAACCCCCGCCACCTGGTGATGCGGGTTTGGGAAAGGGGTGCCGGGCCCACCCTGGCCTGCGGGACTGGTGCCTGCGCCACCTTGGTGGTGTGCCACAGCCTGGGCATCGCCGATCGCCAGGCCCGACTGGACCTGCCCGGCGGACCGCTCGAGATTGCCTGGGATGCAGCCACTGG
>Ga0007791_10000250_pt1 | contig 16059 bp, 12 predicted proteins | sample CryBogmetaGMA05M_FD_60368 | JGI IMG/M metagenome (GOLD analysis project Ga0007791, IMG submission 60368) | Freshwater microbial communities from Crystal Bog, Wisconsin, USA - MA0.5M | ecosystem: Environmental > Aquatic > Freshwater > Lake | place: Crystal Bog, Wisconsin, USA | collected 2009-07-06 | reverse complement strand
AAGCAAGACTTAGACGTTAAATGGGCTTTATATCTGATTGGTAATGACGCCAGATACTTAGAGATGATTATAGAGCCAATAAAGAGTCTAATGAGGGTAGATGGAATTAAAAATGAGGATTTGGAATATATTTCTTACATTACACATAATCATAATATGGATGAATCAATGAGATTATTTGATGGTATATTAAGTAAGGCGAGGAGTGAAGGTGAAAGAGAAAGTATGAAGATGGGCATTCTTAGTTTATGGAGTTTTGGAAGCGTAGTGAAGAGCATTCCACAGCTTAAAAAGCTTGTGGACGAAGGTAAGTTGCAGGTAAAAAATGAAGATTTAAAGCAGCAATTGAAAGTTGCTCATTATTCCTCATATTGCAGCAAGGTACTAATGAATGATAAAGTTATAATCCTTACAGCTAAGAAAGGTGCTGCCAGTGGCTTAAAGGAAGCTATTAAAGACAATCTTTATCAGGATATGAAATATTATTTCAAAGAAGGGGAGGAGGGAGAGTTAATTATAGCTCAATCGGCATATTCTAAAAATAAAATGAAACCCGTGAATATCACAATTATAACTCCAGGATTAAAAAGGATAAAAAGACAGTTTTTTAATAGTGATGAGTACCAGTATGAGAATATAGATAAAGCAAGAATAATAGCGGAGTATATGCCAATTAATAAGGGTGGATACAATATAAAAGGGCTTTATTTTATCTTTTATGATCAAGAGGGTAATGATGGTAGTGAAAAATGCGCATATTTTTATCAAGAGTAGGGGATTATGGAGTGAAGCAGTTAAAATAACAATTGAAAAAATTATAAAAAAAGGTTGCAATGCACGGAAATAAAGGTAATATAAGAGATATAGTAACAATATCACGTATAAATATGTATAAAACACAGTTATATCTACCAGATGAAGCTAAGCTAGAGCTAGAAGCAATATCTAAAAAGACATCTATGTCAAAGTCAGAATTAATAAGAAGGGCTGTTGCTGAATTTACAAGTAAGTATAGTAGTACAAAACTAACGAAAGCATATGGCATTTGGAAAAGTAGAGAAATTAACGTAAGGAGTTTAAGAGATGAATGGAGTAGGTAAATATTTATATGATACTGATGTAATTATAGATTACATGAGAGGCGAAGAGAAAGCTAAGAGTCTGCTTGAGGGGATAGAAGGAAAGCAATGCTTATCGGTTATCACAGTGGCGGAGCTTTATGCAGGAGTACGAAATATGAGGGATAAGGGAGCTGTTAAGGGGTTAAGTGAATATTTTGTAGTGATGGATATCAATAGGGATATAGCAACTAAGGCTGGTCTTTGGAAGAAAGATTACCACAAATCACATAATGTATTATTGCCAGATGCACTTATTGCAGCAACGGCATGTTATTATGGTCTTGAGCTTAAAACATTGAATATAAAGCATTATCCAATGATAGAAGGATTAAGCTCTGCTTATTTGAAAGAGGGAAAGTAAATGAGTATATCCCGCACAATATCAATTTTTATATTTGCAGGCTCGGTATTAATTATGAGTATGTCTGCAAATGCAGGAGGCTTTAAATTCACACCAGAGATTTGTAAAAAGATGGGGCTTGGTAAGAATTGGTATTGTGGGGAGGCGGGAACAGATAAAGGTACAAAAGAAGGGGCTGCGAAAGAAATATTAGAATCAGGAATAGAGCCAGAGGAGAAGGCAGAGTTATTGAATCAATTATGGGAAACTCAGCGTAAAAGAGCGGTAATAACAGGCAAGAGGCATGATATAGAAAATGCACTGGAGACACAGGCTATCATAGCTAAAAAAGGAGTGGAATTTGCAAGGAATGCACAAAAAATAGCAGATAGTGACCCGAGATATTCTGTTGCTGCGAGTAATTACAAGTCTGATACAGAAGATGCAATTAAGGAAGCAGAGCAAGCACAAGCACTTAATGCAGGAAGAGATAGATACGTATTGGTGATGATATACAGCAAAGAATGCCCAAGTTGCCAGAGGCAATTACCAGAGGTGCTCAAGTTTAGTAATAAATGGCAGTATAAAAATCTAGGTGTGGCGGTTACAGAAGAATTCTTTAAAGGACTAGATAGCAGTATTTTTGATGATTCTATAGTATCAGATGAGGCTATAAAATCAATTCCTACATTATTACTACTTGATAGTGTTACAGAAGAGAAGATTTTTTTAAGCAAAGGAATAACGAGGGTTGGTGAGATGGAGTCGAAGATGGCAAAAATAATAAAAGAAAGAGGTTAATGTGATGGGTGTAAAGTATATAAGTGGCATTTATTCTGCAGTCAAAGATGATAATGTAGTATCAGCTCAATTGGTCAGCAAGCTGCTGGACAAATTCAAAACTTTCTTATCTCTTATTAAGAGGCAATTAATTACCTTAACTAAGGTATCGGCATTTTGTGCAATAATAACGGCAGTAACTCTACCAACAATATCAAGCACACAAGCAGGAGTGCTTGGAGAGACAGAGAAGTTGTGGAGTAAACTTGGAGGCAAGTCTGTATCAACGGGTGCAAGTGTATACCAAGGACAAAAAGCAGGACATGTATCGCTTGGAAGCTTGTATTTAGGCAATCAAAAGAAAAATAGAAATCTAATAAATGTAAACTTTCCAGAAATAGACATCAATCATCCATGTTTTAAAAGCTCAGTAATGAATTTTGGCGGTATATCAATTATATCTGGAGATGAGTTAAAAAACAAAATGCAATCGATAGTGCAGCAAGCAGGGATGATGTTTGTATATTTAGGAATAAGCGCCATATCCCCTACTCTTAGTGAGACATTGCAAGAAGTATTCTCAAAATTACAAGAGCTAGGAGGATTCTTATCTGACGAATGTAGACTCTCAGAGCAAATGGCGACATGGATGAAGGACAAAGCAACAGGAATGGCTGGACTTGCAAAGAAAAAAGTAGTTGATCATGCTATCTCAAAAGACGGTGAAAAAAACAATTTAGCAGAAGCTTATAAAGAGTTTCCAAAGGGCAGTGGCAAGGTACTTGAAGAAATAGCAAAAAAGAACCCAGAGAAAGCAATAGCAGATGTAAATCTAGCGTGGGAGAGTTTGAAGAAAATAGGAGGTGATAACGATATTAAGCAATTAATGATGACGATCTCAGGAACAATCATTATAAGGGCAAATGAAAAGGATAAAGACGGAGAGCCTATTGTACAATACATCTCATCTAAAATAATAGATCCAAAGTTATTGGATGGTATGTTAAAAGGAGATAGGAAGATCCAGAGATTAACATGTGATGAATATGAAAAATGCTTAAAGCCAAAGGATAAGGAGGTAGAGATAAAAGAAAATGAGGGCTTTGAGAGTAAAATTCAAAACCACATCAATCAATATAAACAAGCACTAAAGGATGATGTGGAGCTAAATAAAGAAAGTCAGGGGATACTTGCAAAATCTGGATTGCCAATATTCATGATGTATGATGTACTTATGAGGCATACTCAAGGTAAGACTGAGGTAGAAGAGGGTATTTTAGTTCAAACTGCAGCATGGAACATACTTTATAATTACTTAACAGAAATGATTCAGGAATCAGAGAATGCAGCTAATAATTACACAATGCCAGTAGGTGAAGAGTTAAAAAGATATAGGGATAGTTTAATAAAGGCAAAAGAGGCTTTAGACAGATATGAATTGCAAGATACATCAAAGTATCAACTACAGGTAATGTTGGTAAATAGGGCTAAAGCAATGGAAAAAGCGTTAAGAACAGAATCACAAAAACAAATAGAGGTATTATCATGAGTTCAACATTTGAAATATATACGCTAGGAACTGGGTATTTTTTAGAGAAGGTATTCAATGCTATAAGAATAGTAATGTCAGGCAATGCATTTGTGAGTTTGTTGAAGCTTGGGGTAATAATTGGGCTTTTAATCAAAATAGTGAGTTCAGTTTTTACATTTGAAGTAAAGTCTATGATATTGTGGTTTTTCCAAGTAACGGCAATTACAGGTGTATTATTAGTGCCAACGGCCGATGTATGGATAGTGGATGAATTACCGAATAAATACGGCATGACAGGAGCGCCCAGGCATGTTGAGAAAGTACCATTCGGGCTTGCGGCAATGGCATCAGTGACGTCACAAGCAGGGTATTGGTTAGGGCAACAGTTTGAGGGAGCATTTTCTACAACTTTTCCAAATGAAACATATCAAAAAACAGGAGTATTATTTGGAGCTAAAATAATAGAAGATACTATGAATTTAAGATCATATGATGCCAATTTAACAAGTGCATTTAACACATTCTATAATAGCTGTTTATTACCTGATTTACAAATGGGTCTACTAAGAGCTAATGGCTTTACATATCAGGATATAGGGAATACACAAGACCTAATAGGATTTTTAGCAACCAGATCATCAAAAGCAAGGCAAATGGTCTATGATAAGATTTTTGAAAAATTTAATACCAAAAACCATAAAGAGGCAAATGGATATATTAGTTGCTATACAGCTGCTAATATTTTAAAAGACAAAATAGATAGGGAGGCAGAAATAAGTATGCCATACCTTGCTAAGGGATTTTTTGCTCAATTTTTCCCAGATGACAAAAGCTCAAATCAAGAAGCAGTGTTTAGAAGTACTTTTAAAGACAGCTATGCTATGTTTTTAGGAGGTGGTCAGGATGAAAAGAATCTACTTATGCAAAATATATCGATTAATGCACTTAATGATAGTGTGGGGAATGCATATAGTAAATCTGTGATTAAAAAAACAACAGATGTATATTTTTCTTCAATGGCATCACTTGCGTCAAAATTCATATTAAATATCAAAGCTGCCTTTGAAATAATGATATATGCATTATTCCCAATTGCAGTAATGTTAATGTTAGCACCAGGGGGAGCTGCAATACTTAAGAACTACTTTTTATCATTGATATATTTGCAGTTATGGATACCGATATATGCAATATTATTTACAGTATTTTCTGAGCAATATGCAGCTCTTGGGACAATAACAGAAGGTCTAACTTATAGTTCACAAGGACAAATAAGGTCGATCAATCAAGAAATCTCAGCGTTATCTGGATATATGATAATGTTTACACCACTCATAGCAGGGCTTGCGCTTAAGATGGGCATGTCAGGACTAGGAAGTATAGCGTCATCAATGATGCATGCACCACAGCAGGAAGCTGCTAGAGTTGCAAGGGAAACTGTTCAGGGAAATTATACTATGGGGACAACTAGCCTTGATAATCATAGTTATAATAATGAAAATGCTAATAAGCATGATACAAATTATACTGATTTTGCAGGAGAGAGGAGCTGGAATGCAGAGCATGGCAGTACTGTATCAAAATTACGAGATGGAAGTGAAAAGATTGATATGTCAAGAGGAGTGAGTAATGCAGGTGGGCTTGTTAATATTGACTGGTCAAATCAGATTGGTAGTAAAATTAGCAGCAACATTAACAATGCAAAAAGTGACGTGGAAAGAGCAGGCAGCGATTATGTACAAAGTACATCAAGTGGCCTATCTAATGCTCTTGGATATAATGAAAATTTCTCAAGAGGCAATAGTAAATATAACTCCTTTGAAAGTGGCTTAACTACCGATGAGAGGAAGTCATTTGATGATAGTAGGTCAATTATAGACAAGATGTCTAAGGATTATGGGGTATCAACAGATGATTCGTTGAGAATCGCAGCAGGAGCGAAAGCAGGTATAGGATTTGATGCACTTATTGCAAGTAGTCAATTTGAGACATCAGTTAATGCAGGTAAAACTGGAAATCTAAGGGAGGCATATAGTCATATTACATCTGCAGATAATATGAAGAGATACTCAGAAAGCATAGGTAAGGTGAAAAATGCGGTGAGTAATGCAGGTGTTAGAGGTCAAACAGGAGAGAATCAAGAATTTGTAGATTCAATGAGGAATGATTTTGTAACTTCTGAAAGTGCCAACCACAGCTTGCAAAATGCACAAGAAAGAGCGAGCACATATAGTAAGCAACAAGCAACTTACAAGGAGTCAGGAGAGAGAATTAATTATAATTTAACTCCAGCATTTGTAAATTGGTTGAAAGATACAAAAGGGGCAACGGGTGCTGAGAATATAATGAATAACGGAGATCCAGCGGTAATACAGGAATATACAGGACGCTTCTTAAATGAAGGCGGGCTGGATAGAGCTATGATAGGAACTAATACTGGTGGCTCTGGTTACACTTCGAGTGATGATGTCGTTAATGACAAGGTTGACGGAAGTATTCATCGGGGGGTTGATCTTAGTTATATAAAGGGGAAGCATGGAAGTAATGTTGAAGAAGTAAGTGGTAAAAACAGTAATAATACGGACGACCTTAATAAAAAAATAACAACCAAAAGCGCAGCGAGTGCATGGAAGAGTGAGGTAGTTGATCCTACTAAAAAAGTATCGAATACAGCGTCAAAAGAAGGCTCTGAAGAAATAATCAGCAGCATTTTAAAACCAAAGCCTTTAAATCAAAGCACCCATATATCTTCTGACAAAAGTGATATAAATACTTCTGCTGCTGAAAACTCTACTTCGATACCGTTTAATGTCATCCCTGATAATACATCTCAGGATAAATCTAATCAAAGTACTGCAGGAAAAGATGAGAAATTTAACAAAGATGGAAGCCCTAAGGAGATAGTGCAGAAATCAAGCTATAAAGCTACTAATATGTTCGCAGGTGAAATACATAGCGGAATTGGCAAAGAAATGACTAAGTTAGAAAATCAGAATAATGCTAATCAATGGAAAAAAGAGGGAGATCTAAAAAACAAAGAATCTAGCATAGTCAAAAATAAGGATAACGTAACAAGTAAGGTCTCTGATAAAACAGAACAAGGTGCAGCTGGTAATATGGCAAGCAGCTTGGCATCAAATACAGTGGATTCAGTAAAGAATGCATCAATAGGTATAAAAAATATATACAATACTACTTTAGGAGACCCAAAGAGCGTAAAGCCATTCATAAAGAGTGATAAGCATCTTGTTAATATGGAGGATGAGGATCTAAAGCTTAATAAGGATAATAAAGAAGGCGATGGAAACTCAACCGAAGCAAAATCTAGTAATGCAAATGCAAGTGAGAATCAGAATAATAAATCAAAATCAGGTGATTAATGATGGCAAATAATGAAATAGTAAGTTGGATCAAGGCAAACCCAGTTAAATCAGCTTTAATACTTTTAGTAATTGGAATTGGGCTCTATATAATTGATAGCGGCATATCAAGTGCCAATCGTGCAAAAAACTTGATAACAAATCATGCCTCTAAAATAAATAGAGAAGGTGGAAAATTAAAAGCAGAGGTAAGTGCCCGCATAGATGGAGTCCAAAAAGCATTCAAAGAAATAGATGCAATAACAGAAAGGTTTAGATTTGATGAGAAACTTCGTGATGAGAACGACTCTTTCCAAGAAGGTCAGAGTATTAATGCAAGGTATGAAAGCAAAAGACAGGAGATTTTTACTATACTATCTCATAATGAGAACATGCTAAAAAACATAAAGGCTAATATTGATAAAGAAAAAGAGCAAAATCACGAATTTGCCAAAAAATACATAGATTTTCCAGAATATAGAAGATTGATAGTAACGATATATGAAAACATAGCGTATACATTTGATGAAAATGGGTTTTTACTTTATTTCCATAACTGCGAATCTTTTACAAAAGATCTTAGCGGAAGTAAGGTGGGCTGTGTAATAAGTGAAGAGTACAGTCATTATAATAATCCACTTGTAAGAAAGCAGGAGATTGAAAATTTAGTAAAAAAACTAGGTGATATATATCTAACAACTAGTGCTGATGAAAGAGCTAATAAAACCCAAGTTATCTACGATGATATTAAAAAAACATATTTTACGGAAGTAGAAGAAGACTGGGGTGTTATGTGGGCTAGGTCATATGGTGATTATGCAGCAAAAGCACTACTGCCATATAAGGTATTTATTGAAGAAATAATTAATGCACAAAGACAAATAAATGTCAAAGAGGCTCAGGAATATCTCAAGGAGAATGCGTGGTCTAGATGTATAGATTTTTATAGTGCAAAAAAAATTGAAAATAACACAAGAAGTGCAGGGAGAGCCAAGGAGTTAAGAAATAACTTTCCTTGGAAAGAAGCCCCTATTAGTAAATCTTATCTAGAAGAGGATGAGTATGATCGATGCAAAGGTCAGATTAATGGCGCTGGTGTTCTTGAGCAGGGAAAATCCAGCATCACCCAATACAACCTACTAGAAAACCAAACATCAGTAAGAGTATTGCTTAGATTAATGGAAACAAACAAAGATTTTGGAGTTAAGGACGATGAATAATAATGAAATAATGGATCAAGATTACAGCATATTAATCACAGATTTAAAAAAGCGTGTTGCAGAGTCAAGATACAAGGCAACTCTAAGCGTTAATAAAGAAATGGTATTGCTATACCACCATATTGGTCAGCAAATACTTAAGTCACAAAAAGAGAAAGGATGGGGTTCAAAAGTAATAGAAAAGCTATCTAAAGATTTGCGCTCTGCATTCCCAGAAATGAAAGGCTTTAGCAGAACTAATTTGCTGTATATGCGTAAATTTGCAGAAGAATACAGTAATCAACAAATTGTCCAAGAGCTACTTGGACAATTGACTTGGTATCATAACATCACACTTATAGACAAAGTATCAAATAAAAAAGAGCGAGAATTTTACATGCAAAAAGCTATCCAGAATGGATGGTCACGAAATACCATGGTTATGCAAATTGAAAACAATCTATACGAAAGACAAGGAGAGGGTGTAAATAACTTTGATAAAAGATTGCCAAATCTACAATCAGATCTGGCACACAATATGACAAAAGACCCATACATTTTTGATTTTTTAAGTATAAGTGATGATGCGCATGAGAGAGAAATAGAAAAAGGGTTGATTGCTCATATGCAAAAGTTCCTTTTAGAGCTGGGAGAGGGTTTCGCATTTGTAGGGAATCAGTACTATTTAGAAGTAGGTGGCCAGGACTTTTTTATTGATATGTTGTTTTATAATTTAAAGCTAAGATGTTATTTTGTAATTGAATTAAAAAATACAGCCTTCAAGCCAGAATATTCAGGAAAGCTCAATTTTTACCTATCAGTCATTGATGATAAATTAAAGCATAAGGATGATAACCCATCAATTGGCTTAATATTGTGCAGATCTAAAAACAAAGTAGTGGCAGAGTATTCATTAAGAGGTATGGAAAAGCCAATAGGCTTATCAGAATATAAGTTACCTGAAAAAATTGCTGATAAATTAAAAGCAGCCTTACCAAGTATTGAGGAATTAGAAAAAGAGCTATCTAAAGATTTAAAAAAAATAAATGAGGACGAAGAAAATGAATAAAAAGAGGTTATTACAAAAAATAATAGACTTTTTAATAAACCTTCAAGATAAGGACGAAAAGAAAGTCGGCAAAAGGCATCCAGCATCAAACCAGCAATCTGAACGCAAGATTAAATTAAAAACAATTATTATCACGGTGTTAGTGATATTTATCTTTCTATTTGTAGTGAGACAAATTAGGGGAGTAAGCCACTTTAATTGGATTTTAGATCAATTTGAGAATGCGGGTACAAGTATTGGCATCATGGATGAAAATAACACAAGAGTTGAAAAAGAAAAAAAAGAGCTGATTAGAGTTAAAGAAGAAGAGGAGAAAAAAGAAGAAGATGAAAAGCAAGCAGCTCTTGAAAAAGCAGGTAAAGAAAGAATAAGTAACTTAAAAGCGGAGGTAGCAGAGAAGTATAATAAATTATCAATAATTAGGCGGAGGGACGGCGAGAGTAAAGTAGATGTAGAGAGAGCATTTTCAGATTACGAAGGCGCTATCGAAAAAAGTGTAGCAGAGCTAGAGAAATGCGAACAAAATATGGAATATAGGGTAAGAACTGCACTTAAGGACGGAAGAAAGAAGAGAAAGGAGATAGAGGAGATAAAGCCAAAAATAGGTCAGTATGTACTCAAAGGACAAAAAAGTATCACGCCTGATGAGCTGGCTGAACTAGATAAACTAACCGAAAGAGTAAAGGAAATAAGCGGCTATTATTTAGGAGAAAGCAGAGAATGGCTAATAAGTAAATTTTTTAGGGAGAGCAAGTATTGGGGTATAGAAGCAGATGGATGCCCTTGTTCATTTATGGTGAATGAGTTATGGCAAGAAATTTGGAGAAATAACGTTAATTTCGATTCAACTCAAGAGTTGAGATACGAAATGTTAGTACCTCTTAGATTAAAAGTACATATGCAGGAATACAGGCATATTCTGTGGAAAGCTACAATTATTGAGGGAGCTGATGAGTAATAGTAATTGACGTTAGTTTGGCAAGTAATTGTCGCTAGCAGTGAAAAAATACAAATTTAATAATTAATAATAAATGAGGTAAAAAATGACCGAAGCAAGAATAGAAATAAGAATGAGTAATGAGGAAAAGAAGCAATTAAGGGTAGAATCAGATAAATGTGACTATTCCTTAAGTGATTACATCAGGAAAAAGCTCTTAGATGATAATGCTGATATACACACCATAAATAAAACAAAGTTCATTAGCCCATCTGGCGCAGCTCATGAAGCAATAGTAGCGGCAAGTGTGAAGACAATAGAGTGTGTATTACTAGAAATAATTAAAAAGTTCCCTAACACTACTAAAGAAGAAGCCTTGGGTATATTAAGAAGTGGAAGAGAGGAGGCAAAAAATGGTTTAAAAAACTATGGCTATCATATTATCAAGCCAGAAAATAATTAAACAATATGAGTAATTTCATAAGAGGAGGTCAGTTAACCATTCATTCGATAAGAATGAATATGCAGGTATGGAAAATACTCTTCAGAGTATGCTTGGCGATAATGCTTGCTGGAGTATTTTTCTGCTTTTGGAAAGATATGAAGCCACAAGATTGGAAAAATATCGGGGGATTATTAAAGAGGGATTTGGCATTTAACGATAACGCAGTGGTTAATTATCACGGGATGTTTGGAGAAGTTTCGATCACTAAAAAACAGGCTAAAGGTCATCGTGTATTCGATGATCTTAGTAAAAAGATAGAAGTTACTCTTTATCAAGGATTAATAACAGGTGGAGTATCATCATTTTTAGTAGTATTTGCAACTTTAATATACTTCAGAAGAAGTGGAAGAAGGCACAAAGGGATCACAGAAGTAAGAGGAGTATTCTTAAGTAGTAAAAAAGAGCTGATCAAAGAGATTTATGAGAACAACAGGCCATATGCATATTCTCCAGTAAAAGTAATGAATATACCATATCCAATAATAGGAGAGCCCCACAGTTTTACATCAGGGGAGCAAGGCCATACTTTGTTTTTAGGAACAACTGGTTCAGGTAAAACCACAGCAATACAAGATATAGTAACAACAATATGGGGAAGAAACGGTAAAGCCATTATTATTGATATTAAAGGTGATTATATTCAGAAGTTCTATAATCCCCGAACTGATATAATACTAAACCCACTTGATAAAAGAGGCAGTAATTGGCATATATTTGGAGAGACTAACCCACTAAAAGGATATGCAACAATAGCTAAATCTTTAATACCAATAGACTCATCAGATCCTACATGGACAGATGCGGCAAGATTAGTATTTGGAGAGATGGCAAGTAGTTATTCAAAATCAGGGATATCGTTAGCTGAATTAGTAGATAAAATATTAAAAACAGACACATCGACACTTTGCAAGATTTTACAAAAGACATGTGCATCAAAAATAATCAATGAGAATTTAGAGAAAGCTGCGTTATCTGTCTTAATGGTGCTTAGTGCATATTTGAGACCACTAAAATTATATGATGATAGTAATAAATGCTTTTCTATAACAGATTGGGTCAAAAGCAAAAAAGGATCAAAAGAAGATATGGATAAATCATTTTTATTTATAGGCTCTCGTCCTGAATCAAAAAGAGAATTAAATCCTATGGTATCAACACAAATAGATATAGCAATTAATGCAATGAGGTCACTAAGCAGAAGCAGTAATGTGCCGCACATATGGTTCATACTAGATGAATTGACATATTTTGATAATCCGATACCATCATTAATAGATGGCATTACTACAGCTAGATCATATGGCGGGTGCTTTGTGCTTGGCGTACAGGATATGAGTGCATTATCAAAAATATACTCAAAAGAAAGATCAGAAAGCATAGCAAATAACTGCAATACAAAAGTATTCATGAAAATATCAGGAGCAGAGACAGCAGATTGGTGTTCAGAAAATATAGGGAAGGGAGAGATTGAAGAATGGGATGAAGGAATATCGTATGGCGCATCAGAAATGAGAGATGGTGTTAACATGCAGAAATCCAAAAAAATGAAATCAGCCGTATTGCCATCAGAATTAACGCTAATGAAGACAGGGGAGGGAATATTAAAGTTTTCAGGATATAAACCAGCACGAACAAAAACTAGAAAAAGAACTCAATATATATTTCCTAATAATGAGCCCTATATAGAAAACACAGAATTAAGGAAGAGATTAGAAAAAGAAGTAGATGAGCAAATAAGGCATACAGAGATTATAGAAGAAAAGATATTACTAGCAGCGGAAAAAAAGCCTACATCTGCGGATTCAGGTGTGGGCAATGCAGAGGGGAATAACGCAGTAAGCGTTGCAAATAATGTCGATACTACCAAAGCAAATGACAATATTGTAAATAATAGCATTGCATTAAATAATAAAGGTACGTCTAAAAAGCAAAGCACTAAGCAAGCATCAAAGGAAAATGGACATAGTTTTGATATATAAAGATGTGCAGAAAAAATATATGATATAATGCCAAAGATTAAAAAAATAGAAGCAAAGAGTAAAAATGATAAAAGAGTTGCAATGAATAAATCCACACGAAAAAAGCTTTTTAAATTTGTAGCTAACTTTATAAAAAAGCCAAGCTATATGCTATTATTGGCAATGGGCGCACTAATCTTCTGGGAATATTATGCTCAAGACATGGGAATGAAAGAGAGCATAAAAGATACAGCAAGAGTAGTTGATGGAGACACTATTGCTATTCTGACGGAACAAATATAAATCGCAAAATGGTACTTGATGGCTGGGCTGTAAGCTATAACAACAAATTTATACCAGAGGAGCTGATTGCAAAAACAGCTAATCGAGGTATATGGCGTGGTGATTTTACCATGCCAAAAGACTATAGAAAACAACATAAACAAAGGAGTTAAAATGTCCAAATTAAAAACAATAATATTATCTAGCCTAATTGGGACTTCAATTATTTCTACTGGTTTTGCAGGAGAAAAGACAAGTGTAGAAATTTTCAGAGAAATGGCAGAAGAAGCTAGGGCGTCGGGGGATCACGAAAAAGCAGCTAATTATGATAAAATGGCTAATGATACGCAAACAGCGATCCAGACAGCAGATGATCTTTTAAAAAAGCATGGAAATAAAAAATAACAAAATATTAATTGTAGAAGATGCTCACAGTTAAAGGATTTGGATCAGCAAAAGATGCGCTGGCTTACTACAGCCACGGCGATTATTACGGCTCTGAGGGCATGGGCACTTGGTACGGAACTGGGGCTGACGAACTGGGATTGAAAGGAGAATTCAACGCAGCAGCTGATCCAAGGTTCAAAGCTGTGCTTGAGGGAAGAATCAGTGAAGATAGTCAGTTAGGTAGAATGCATAAAGGTAAATGGGAGCATAGACCTGGATATGACCTAACATTCTCAGCACCTAAAAGCTTTTCGATAGAGGTAAATCTGCGCTCTGATACAAAAAAACAAGCAGAGCTAAGAGAGGCGATGGATAGTGCAGCAAAAGCTACCTTAGATTATGCTGTAGAAAAAGGTCTGATATACACAAGGAAAGGCAAGGGTGGAAAAGAAAAAGAAAATGCTAATAAGCTAATTCATGCATTTTTTCCACATACAACTAATCGCAATTTAGAGCCGCAGGAGCATATACACACATTACTTGCAAACGCTGCTATTTGCAGTGATGGAAAGATTAGAAGTATCAATATGGAAAGAATAATGGATAAAGCTGGGACTGTGAAGTTTTTAGGGCAAATGTTCAGAAGTGAATTCGCAAGCAACTTGTTGGATATGGGGTATAAGCTAAGAACCACTTTATTGCCTGATAAAAGCACATCCTTTGAATTTGCTCATATCTCAGATAAGCTTATAGAAGCATTTTCAACAAGGACAAAAGATATTGATAGAGAATGCAAAGAGCGTGGCGTAACCACCAAAGAAGGAAGAGAGAAAATTGTGATAAATTCTAGAAAAGCAAAAAAGCTGGTGGAAAAAGAAGTATTACAAAAGAACTGGAGCAAAGTAGAAAAGCAAACTTTAGACAATAATTTAAATCAAGATTTACCCCTAAAAGAAAGTGGTAAAAAAGAATATGCCAATATAAAAGTCAATAATAGTAGCGCCTCTAATAGTAGTATTAATGGCAGTTATAGTAATTCAATATCTCCATCAACTGATAATCTAAGCAATAAACAAAGTAAATATTATAAGCATGCGTATAGCGATATTGGTGCATTAAAAGCTGTAAATAACGGATCAAGTACGAACACAGACTTAGAAGAGATTGATGCGGAAGCAGAAAATAAAAAAGAAATTGCCAGTGCAGAAAAGAAGCCTAATTTAATCTCTAAACTGCTTGGTATTAAAGAGCTGGGTCAAGCTGATGAATCACCCCTATCGTTAGAAGATATAACAAAACTCTGCATTAAAGATGCATCTTCAAGGAAGTCAGTATTTAGCCATCAGGACTTAACGGGGAGCATGCACAAGTTCATCATTGGTCAAGCATATAAAATAGAAGATATACAAAAAGCCATTGAAGGTTTTGTAAAAGAAGGGGAGCTAATTAAATCAGGAGAAAAATACACAACTAAAGTTCTACTTCAGAAAGAAAAGGATATTTTAAAAATTGCTAAAAAATCACTTGGAACGCATAAAGAGATTTTGCGAGAAAAGAACTTTGATAAGCAAGTCAAAAAATTTGAGAGCAGAGAATCTATTAAAAACCCGAGCTTTAAATGCTTAAATAAAAGTCAAAGATCAGGATTAAAGTATATTCTCACTTCAAAAGATGGAGTGATAGCAATAGATGGTCTTGCAGGAGTAGGAAAATCAACGATATTAAATGCAGTAAGAGATATCAGCCAAAGAAAAATTATAAACCTAATTGGATTAGGAGAAAAGTTTAAGGGAGCTGCACCTACTGCATCAGCAGCCAAAACATTAAAGGAATCTGCACATATAGAATCACAAACGCTACATTCATTTTTAGGCAAGTATCAAGGATACGTCCATGATAGAGGAAAGGCTACGACACTTAGAAATGTCAAGGCTACATACACAAAATCAGTTATATTTGTAGATGAAGCGTCGCTGATAGCAACAAACCTAATGCACAGCTTACTAACGCTAAAAGAAAAGCTTGGCTTTAAATTAGTATTAGTTGGTGATAAAGGTCAATTAGGAGCAGTAGAAGCAGGAAAAGATTTCGAGCAATTAATAAAAGTTATACCGTGTAAAAAATTAGATCATGTAATTAGACAAAAAGATGATTCACATAAAAAAGCAGTAGTGGAGTTATCAAAAGGAAATGTAGCTGAAACATTTAAAATTCATGATAAAAATATAGAGCAGCATGATAAAAAAATAGTAGAAGCGACAGTTACGAAATACTTAGAAGGAAGCAAAGCAACTAGAGAGAAGACATTATTAATGTCACCCACTAGAAAAGTTAGAGATGCAATTAATAAAAAAGTTATAGCTGAGTTACAAAAAGAAAACGAAATAACTGGTAAAATAGAAAAGTTTGAAGCACTTAGGCAAAAAAATTTTACGCTTGCAGATTATAACTTTGCAATGATGTATGAAAAAAATGACGTTGTTAAATTCATCAATAGTTACAAGAATGGAATTGAAAAAGGAGAGTTATATAAAGTCATTAGTTGCAACAATATAGGCAACAGAATTACATTAAAAAAAGACAATAAAGAG
>Ga0007791_10000248_pt1 | contig 16122 bp, 18 predicted proteins | sample CryBogmetaGMA05M_FD_60368 | JGI IMG/M metagenome (GOLD analysis project Ga0007791, IMG submission 60368) | Freshwater microbial communities from Crystal Bog, Wisconsin, USA - MA0.5M | ecosystem: Environmental > Aquatic > Freshwater > Lake | place: Crystal Bog, Wisconsin, USA | collected 2009-07-06 | reverse complement strand
GCCGCGCATCACCATGGGTAACACAAACCGCAGCCGCAACTCGGCGCCGTAGTGTTGCGCCAGCCGCACCAACTGGACGGCCGCCACATAGGTGTAGGGGCTGCGCAATGAACAGTAGAAGTGGATCACTGGCGGACTACTGTGGGAGCGGTTCACCGGCTGCAACGCCAGCGCCGGAGGCGCTAGCAGGTAGGCGGGCGTGGTGGACTTGGACAGCCCTGCCTCCTGCAAGCGCTGCTCGAGGTAGTGCAAGCGATCCACACCCCAGTACCATTCGCCCTCAAAGAAAAATGTCGCACCCAGGTAGTGCCCCAGCTTGCGTCGCAACGCCTGACCCGCCAGCAAGGCAGTTTCTGCGGCGCGGTTGTCTTCGGCAGTGGGCGGCGTCTGATCCTCCGCCGCATGGCTCCACAGGGCCACCGTTGCCTCTGCCAATGCGCGCGGGCTGTGACCGGGCGGCAGGATGCGTGCCACGCCCGCCTGGGCCCGCGCAATGGCGTGTGGCTCCGGTCGTCGCTGGAAGTCGGGCACTTCCCAGCCAGCGCTGTGCGCGAGGCGGGTGGCATCGCGTTCGGACCACTCGCGCAAACGTTCCTGGTCCGGCGCGGCCGAGTCTTCCGGTACAGGCACCAGGTGCGCAAGCAGCTGCACCTGGTACCGGTCCTGGAAGTCCTGCAGCTGCAGCGCCGTCAGATAGCTGTAGGGGTCATCCACCTGGTGGAAGTAATGAACCACCGGCTGGCGTCCTGTCACCTTTCGCTTGATTCCGTGCCACGTGCGCACCATGTCGCGCAACGCCGGGCTTGTCAGCGCCTGGGTGAAGCTGCGTTGCAGGAACGTCATGCTGCCACCTTTTGCGGTGCGTCGCGACGAGCGATGGCGGCTGCCAGCGCGCACAGGCCTGTGAAAATGTTCATGGTTCAGTCTCCTTGTCATCCGATCCGCAACGGTTGCTGCGGACCCATGGCCGCATCGACGCTGCGCGCACACTGCACCATGGCTCAGACCGGGCCCGCTGTGCATGCCAGTGAACGCCGTGCCTTCTCCAGCACGTCCTTTTCGACGGTGTAGTTGCCAGTGAGTACCCGCATCAACAACAGGCCACGGCGGCTCGGTGCCACCACCACCGTCGCCCCGGCGGGAGCCGCCTTGCGCACCGGTGACGCATCGTGCGGTACCACCCACAGATCGACCGGTCGCGTCCCGGCCTGCCGGTCATTGAGTACGAAATAGTTGTCGCTGTTGTCGGCATACAGGGCAATCGACCAGTAGCTGCGCAGCTCCGGGTGGGCGGTGATGTGGACCGGGCCCTGGGCAACGTCGATCAGGCAAATCGAGTACAGCATGTCCGGGCTTGGCATGACCACGGCCCGGGAACTGGCCGTCACGGCTGGCGGGAAAAAGGCTCCGGACGCTGTGTCTGGGCTTGTACCTGGCAAGCGCTGGAGCAACACCGCCATGATCACCCGCGGAGCGGCCCATATGGCCATCACATGCACAGCCGCTGCCAGGAACAGCACAAGGGCGATGCGCACAAGCCAGGGCCGTCGCGTCGCTAGGGTCTGGGTCATGCGCAGTTGCCCAATGGCGTAATCGAAGGCACCTGGAGCGATGCGGGGGCCTTCTGCACAGTGATGTCCGGGTTGTAGAGCCGCAGCGTCAGCACCAGGCCCCGATCGCCAAGCGTCGGCAGCCAGAACAGACCCGGTGTTTCCTTTTGCCCGGTGGCCAGCATGAAACGGCCCTGGGCATCGAGCGCAGCGGTGGTCGCATTGAGGCTGTAGTGCTGGTTGGGCGCATCAAACAGGAACATGTCATCGGCGTAGGCGGTGATGCTCCACCAGCGCGCTGCTGGCGCGACGCCACTGATGCGGTAGCTGCAGGACGCCCGTAAAGGCAAGCCGGTGTCGTCCGCACGGGCCACAAAATACATGGTTTCCTGGCTTCCTAGCGCGAGAAGCCCGTTCATGGCCACAACCGCCCGGGTATACAGGTTCGCCCGGGCGCTGCCCGCTTCCAGACTGGTGCTCCATGCCCCCACGCTGACAGCGCGGTTCATCCAGGTTGCTTTTTTCAGCACCCACCAGGCAGACCCCAGCCCCAGCAGCAAGGCTGCCAAGACAATTCCTGCGGCGGTAGCGCCGCGCTTCCATCGTGCTGTGGGCATGGAGATTCGCCGCTCAGGCTCCGGGTGCGCCAGCTTGCCGTTGTGCTTTGGCAATGGGTAGCCAGTGCAGCAAGCCGAACAGCAGCGACAGGACCACGCTGTTCAAGAGCGATCCGCGGTAGGCCCGGACATGCTTGAATGCCACCACCGTTTCTGCCACATGGATCACCAGCGTGATCAGGGCCACCCTTTGCACCAGCGGCCCGATGCCCCAGGGAAGCACAGCCACGGTTGCAACCAAGGCTAGCAGGTACAGGGCGACCAGGTTGGCCCGGAAAAATGTGTTCATGGAAATGTCTCCGACAAGGGGTTTTTCATGGGGGGGTGGCAACGCGGGTTGATGCGATCCAGGCGTTGAGCTTTTGTGCAACTTCCTCGCCCTTGTCCTCCTGCAGGAAATGGCCTGCGCCGCGCACCGTGGTGTGCGGTTGTCCGGCGGTACCCGGCACCTGGCGCAGGAAGATGGCATCCCCGCCCCGCGTGATCGGATCGCGGCTGCTAAACAGCAACAGGAACGGCTTGTTCCACTGCTGCAGCACTTTCCACGCAGCGATATTGTTGGCGCTTTCGGGATTGTCGGGTGTGGTCGGAATGAATGACGGGAACAACCGTGCCGCACGTTCGTATTTGCCGGATGGAAACGGCGCATCGTAGGCGGCCACCTCGGCGCTGGAGAGTGGGGTGGCGCAACCCGCCTTCACAATGCGGCCGATCGGAAACCAGGGGCTCCATTTGGCAAACATGCGCCAGATCTTGAGCGCAGTCGGAATATCTTCCAGTCCTGTGGGCAGGCCGCCGTTGCCCAGGGCGGCGCGGTCGAACCGTTCGGGACTGTGGGTCAGCATGCGCAGGCCAATCAGGGAGCCCCAGTCCTGGCAGAACAGCGTCATGCCGCGCAGGTCCAGCGCTTCCATCCACGCCGTCATCCAGCGCACGTGGTTGCCGTAGGAATAATCGGCCGTGCGGCCAGGTTTGTCCGACCGGCCGAAGCCGATCAGGTCCGGCGCAATCACGCGGTGACCAGCCGCCACCAGAGGGGGAATCATTTTCCGGTACAGGTACGACCAGGTGGGTTCGCCGTGCATGAGCAGGATGGGCGCGGCGTTACGGGGGCCCTCGTCAATGTAGGCCAGGCGCAAACCGTCCAGGTCCAGGTAATGGGGTGTGTAAGGAAAATCATGCAGGCCTGTGAAGCGCTGTTCGGGCGTGCGAAGAACGCGCGCCTTGTCAATAAGGGGCAAATTCATGGGGTCTCGGTAGGTTTGCGCGGGCCGGTTGCCAGCGCTTACAGCCGGCTCTTGGTGATGTCAGACCCGCCTGCCGGCATGCTGAAAATCATGCCGTCTTCAGCCACCGTCATGGGGTTGGCAAAGAACGTCCCGGCTTCGCCCATGAACGCTGCATTGCCGAACTTGAATGGCAGTGGCGGCACGATATGGTTGAACACCAGTTGCTTCACACCCGCCGCGCTGGCCTGCTGCGCGGCTTCCTCGGGCGTCGTGTGGTAGTTCAGAATGTCCTTCAGGATGTGGGTCAGATTGTCCGCTTTGCGGGCTTCAAATTGTTGGGTAAGAACATTGAGCAGCTTTGGCTGCAGTGCTTCGTGTACCAGCAGATCCGCGCCCTTGGCGGCCTCGACAACCGAAGGCGTCTTGGTGGTGTCACCCGTGATCACCACCGAGCGTCCCTGGTAGTCAAACCGGTAGCCCACGGCGGGCTCAACCGGTGAGTGATTGACCCGGAAGGCCGTGATTTTGACGCCCTTGTTTTCCAGCACCACGACCTGGTCGCCCTGACCTTTTGGTGGCAGCGCAAACGGCATTCCTTTGCCGCCGCTTCCCCCCGGGGGCATGATCTTGGCGGTGTGGTGGGCGATGCGGTAGCCGAAGTCCAGCGTGTAGGCGGCACGGAAACCCTCCACTACCTGCTCCACGCCTTCGGGGCCATAGATCGGCAATGGCGCTGCGGCGCTGCTGTTGGCCCAGCGCTGGAGCATGAAGTTGCCCAGGCCATCAATATGGTCAGAATGGAAATGCGTCAGGAACAGCGCCTCCATCTGGCCCAGGGGGACGCCCAGGTAGGAGAGTTTGCGCGAGCTGCCCTCGCCCGCATCCACCACGAACAAGCGGTCGCCGGCAATCACCGCGGTGCAGGGGCCCGCGCGGGTCGGATCCGGCATGGGAGAGCCCGTACCGCAAAACACCACGTGCAGCCCGTCAGGCAAACCGCTGATGATGTTTCTCCCCACAGCGCGTTTGGCCACCGCTTCAAGAATGAAAAAACCGACCTGGCGTTGAAACGTCAGACCCAGGGCAACGGCCACCACAGCCGCCGCAAGCAGCCAAAGGAGAACTTTTCGAATCTTGTTCATGGGAGCCCCAGTCTTGAAAAACAAAGCTCATTCTATGAAAACAGTTCATGTTCCTGTTTCATGTTCGACGGCACTGACAGGACACAGAAGTTTGTTTTTCTTGGTGTTCATCCGAGAATGAGGGTCTGGCAACAGCCTAGGGTTTCCACTTAGATCGCTGGCGCTCGGTACATGGAGCTATTTCACATTTGGTTTGGGCAGGTTTGCCTCGTTATACTGCCAAAGGAACGCACGGATCACGTGCCCGGACTCTGGAGAACCCCATGGCATCTGTGAACAAAGTCATTTTGGTTGGTAACTGCGGCCGCGACCCCGAAATCCGCTACCTGCCTTCTGGCCAGGCGGTGGCCAATGTCAGTGTGGCCACCAGCAGCCGCCGCAAGGACAAGAACACCGGCGAGACCATTGAAGACACCCAGTGGCACCGGGTCACCTTCTACGACCGCCTGGCGGAAATCGCTGGCGAATATGTAAAGAAGGGGCGTCCGATCTATGTCGAAGGCCGGCTCAAGTATGGCAAGTACACCGACCAGTCTGGCGTGGAAAAAAACACGGTGGACATCGTGGCCACCGAGTTGCAATTGCTCGGCGGCCGCGAGGGCATGGGCGCTCCGGCAGGGGATGACGAAGGCAGCCCGCCTGCAGCCCGCCGGCCCGCACCCGCTGCCCGCGGCGCGGCACCTGCGGCCAGGCAGGCACCGGCGCCGCGTCCGGCCAGTGGCTTTGACGACATGGATGACGACATCCCATTCTAGGGCGCTGCGCTGATCACACCCCCGCCGAGGCAGACATCGGCGTCATACGCCACGGCCGATTGTCCAGGCGTCACGGCCCATTGCGGGAACTCGAACGCCAGGGCGAAAGTGCCTGGTCCGGTGTTTTCGAGCTGGCAGGACGCATCACTCTGGCGGTAGCGTGTTTTTGCCGCCAGTTGCGCCGCAGCCGGTGCCGCGCCGCTGACCCAACTGGCATCCTGCGCTAGCAGTGACCTGGATTGCAGCCAGGGGTGGTCGTGTCCCTGCACCACCCACAGCGTATTGGTCTGCATGTCCTTGCGGGCAACAAACCAGGGTGTGTGCGTGCCACCGCCCCGCTGCGCGCCCTTGGTCTTGAGCCCGCCGATGCCCAAGCCCTGGCGCTGGCCCAGGGTGTAGAACGACAGGCCGACATGTTCGCTGATGGTGCGGCCCTGCGGGTCCTTGACCGGACCCGGCTCCCGCGAAATGTAGCGGTTGAGAAACTCCCGGAACGGCCGCTCGCCGATGAAGCAGATCCCGGTCGAGTCTTTCTTTCTGGCGTTGGGCAGGCGTATTTCCTCCGCGATCCGCCGGACCTCGGTCTTGTGGAGTTCCCCCACGGGAAATAGCGTACGGGCGAGCTGGGCCTGGTTGAGGCGATGCAAAAAGTAGCTTTGGTCTTTGGCCGGGTCCAGGCCCTTGAGCAATTCATGTTTCGCGCTGGCTGGATTGAAGCGCACGCGGGCGTAATGTCCTGTGGCAATCCGGTCTGCCCCCAGCCGCATGGCATGGTCCAGGAAGGCCTTGAACTTGATTTCTGCATTGCACAGGATGTCGGGGTTGGGGGTACGGCCTGCCTGGTACTCGCGCAGGAACTCCGAAAAAACCCGGTCTTTGTAGTCCGCTGCGAAATTCACATGCTCGATCTCGATGCCCAGCACATCGGCAACTGCCGCAGCGTCAACAAAATCGGCGTTGGAGGTGCAAAACGCATCGTTGTCGTCATCCTCCCAGTTTTTCATGAAGATGCCGATGACCTCATGTCCTTGCTGCTTGAGCAGGAAGGCCGTTACTGCCGAGTCCACCCCGCCGCTCAGGCCCACCACAATGCGCTGGTGCGTCATGCGGTGAATCCCGGCGCCAGGTACACCGAAGCATCGGTGCGCACAGCATGCAGCGGCCAGCGCTGCCCGCGCAGGTAGTCTTCCATGCACTGCACTAGCAGGGGGCTGCGGTGCCGGTCGGCGCTGCGCCGGATTTCGTCGGGCGTGAGCCACAGCGTGCGGACGATCCCGGTGTCCAGGGTGCGCTCTGCGTCGAATGCCCCGAGCGCACCACAAAAGGCGAAGCGCAGGTAGGTGATATCCGTGTCGTCCGGCTGACCTTCATGGCTGCCGCCGCCTGGGCGTTGGAAGCGCGACAGATAGATCCCGACCAGGGCCTCGGGTTGGAAATGGTGGGCGGTTTCTTCCAGGGTCTCGCGCGCGCAACCCTGCTGTGGCGACTCGCCGGGATCCAGGTGCCCGGCGGGGTTGTTCAGCCGCAGGCCGTCGGCGGTGTGTTCTTCCACCAGCAGGAATTTGCCATCGCGCTCGATCACGGCGGCGACGGTGACGCTGGGTTTCCATCGTGGGTTCATGCGTGATTATGTGCACGCCGGACAAAGCCGTTCTGCCGGTAGTCGGGTTTAACCCGGCAGAAACTTGCCCAAAGTCATGTAAGCTCGCGGACTGTTTTATTTCAACCCTGATGAGGAGCGCTCCATGCAAATTGGCGTACCTGCCGAAACAGCGGCGGGTGAAACCCGGGTCGCTGTGACACCCGAAACGGTCAAAAAATTCAAATCCCAGGGGCATACCGTGCGGGTGCAATCCGGCGCTGGCGTCGCAGCCAGCGTCACAGACGAAGCCTACACGCTCGCCGGCGCTGAGATTACCGATGCGGCCGGCGCGTTGGGCTGCGATCTGGTGCTGAAGGTGCGCAGTCCCGGAGAAGCGGAACTGCCCTTGATGAAGCCGGGCGCCGCCCTGGTGGGTATGCTGAACCCGTTTGACGCGCAAGGTTTGCAGCGACTGGCGGCGGGGCAGCTCACGGCCTTTGCCCTGGAAGCCGCACCGCGCACCACGCGCGCCCAGAGCATGGATGTGCTCTCAAGCCAGGCCAACATCGCGGGTTACAAGGCGGTCATGATCGCCGCCGACCGTTACCAGCGTTTTTTCCCGATGCTCATGACCGCCGCCGGCACCGTCAAGGCTGCCCGGGTGGTGATTCTCGGAGTGGGCGTGGCGGGCCTGCAGGCCATCGCCACGGCCAAACGCCTGGGCGCGGTGATCGAGGCCTCGGACGTCCGCCCGAGCGTGAAGGAACAGGTCGAGTCCCTCGGGGGCAAGTTCATCGACGTGTCCTACGACACTGCCGAGGAAAAAGAGGCTGCTGTGGGTGTGGGCGGCTATGCCAAGCCGATGCCGCAGAGTTGGCTCGACCGGCAAAAAATCGAGGTCGCCAAGCGCGTGGCGCTGGCCGATGTCGTGATTAGCACGGCGCTGATTCCGGGGCGGGCGGCGCCGACGCTGATTTCGGAAGAAATGGTCCGGTCCATGAAGCCGGGCTCGGTGATCGTGGACATTGCCGCCGGTAAGGGCCCCAACGGCGTGGGCGGCAACTGCCCCTTGTCCGAACCCGACCGCACGGTGGTAAAGCATGGCGTCACCATTGTGGGGGAGACCAACCTGGCCGCACTGGTGGCGGCAGACGCCTCCTCCCTCTATGCGCGCAATGTGCTGGATTTTCTCAAGCTCATCCTGAACAAGGAGGGTGCATTGCACGTGGACATGGAAGACGACATCGTGGCAGCCTGCCTCATGACCCGCGACGGCGAAGTCAAACGCAAATAAGGAGCAAGAATGGACCTCGTATCCCCCACGATCACTAACCTGATCATTTTTGTACTGGCCATCTATGTGGGTTACCACGTGGTCTGGACGGTGACACCCGCCCTGCACACTCCCCTGATGGCGGTGACCAATGCGATCTCCGCCATCGTGGTGGTGGGCGCCATGCTGGCTGCCGCGCAAACGGAAACCCTGCTGGGCCAGACCATGGGCGTGCTGGCGGTTGCCCTGGCGGCAGTGAATATTTTTGGTGGCTTCATGGTCACGCGCCGGATGCTGGAAATGTTCCGGAAAAAAGAGAAAAAGGCCGCCCCTGCGGTTGACAAGGGAGCCGCACAATGAGCATGAACCTCGTGACCCTGCTGTACCTGATTGCCTCGGTCAGCTTTATCCAGGCCCTCAAGGGCCTGTCGCACCCCACGACCTCCATCCGGGGCAATCTGTTCGGCATGGTCGGCATGGCGATTGCCGCCGGCACCACGGCGGCGCTGATTTATGAAACCGCGCATGGCAAAGGCATGGGGCTGGGCCTGGTTTTGCTGGGGCTGGTCGTGGGTGGGGGCTATGGCGCCTACCGCGCCAAAACGGTGGAGATGACCAAGATGCCCGAGCTCGTGGCGTTTTTCCACAGCATGATCGGTCTGGCGGCCGTCTTCATTGCAGTGGCTGCGGTGCTGGAGCCTGAGGCGCTGCTGCAAGGACTTGCCAAGGGCGACCCCATCCCCACCGGCAACCGGCTGGAACTGTTCCTGGGTGCTGCCATCGGCGCCCTCACTTTCAGTGGTTCGGTCATTGCCTTTGGCAAACTCAGCGGCACCTACAAGTTTCGGCTGTTCCAGGGAGCCCCGGTCACCTTCTCCGGTCAGCACAAAATCAACCTTGTTCTGGGTCTCATCACTCTGGGCCTGGGCCTGTGCTTTATGGTCACTGGCGCCTGGTGGGCCTTCTTTGCCATGCTTGCGCTGTCCTTCGTGATGGGTGTGCTGATCATCATCCCGATTGGTGGCGCTGACATGCCAGTGGTGGTGTCCATGCTCAACAGCTATTCCGGTTGGGCGGCTGCGGGCATTGGCTTTTCGCTCAACAACAGCATGCTCATCATTGCTGGTTCGCTGGTGGGGTCGAGCGGCGCCATCCTGAGCTACATCATGTGCAAGGCGATGAACCGCTCCTTCTTCAACGTGATCCTGGGCGGCTTCGGCGGTGAGGCTGTCACCGCCGGCGCCGGCAAGGCAGAGCAGCGCCCGGTCAAGAGTGGCAGCGCTGACGATGCTGCCTTTGTGCTGAGCAATGCGGAAACCGTGGTGATTGTTCCCGGATATGGGCTGGCAGTCGCACGCGCGCAGCATGCGGTCAAGGAACTGGCGGCCAAGCTCACCGAAAAGGGCATCACGGTCAAATACGCCATCCATCCTGTGGCCGGGCGCATGCCAGGCCACATGAATGTGCTGCTGGCCGAGGCGGAAGTGCCTTACGACCAGGTATTCGAGATGGAGGACATCAACAGCGAGTTCGGTCAAGCGGACGTGGCCATCATCCTGGGAGCCAATGACGTGGTGAATCCGGCCGCGCATATCAAGGGCAGCGCGATCTACGGCATGCCGATTCTGGAGGCTTACAAGGCCAAGACCATCATTGTCAACAAGCGCTCCATGGCCGCCGGCTATGCCGGCCTCGACAACGAGCTGTTCTACATGGACAAGACCATGATGGTTTTCGGCGATGCCAAGAAGGTGGTGGAAGACATGTGCAAGGCGATTGAATAGACCAAGCCGTCCTTGTCTGGCACGGCCGTGGATGCCGACATGACTGAATGCGTATGGCAGGCAAGCTATCCGCGGGGCCAATGAAACCGGTGGCAAAACCCCTGGCCATCCTGAGTGCGCTGGACGGCGAGCAGACCGGCCTGCTCGCGCTGCTGCAGGACCCCCACTGCGTGCGACACGCCGGGCGTGACTTCTGGTGCGGCCAATGGCATGGCCGTGCGGTCGTGCTGGCCTTGTCGCGCATCGGCAAGGTGGCGGCGGCCACCACTGCCACGGCGCTGATCGAGCGGTTTGGCGCTGCGGGCGTGCTTTTCACTGGCGTAGCCGGGGGCGTGGGCACAGGCGTGCAGGTTGGCGACGTGGTTGTTGGCAGCGATTTCCTGCAGCACGACATGGACGCTTCGCCTTTGTTTCCCCGCTACGAGGTGCCTTTGTACGGCCGCGCGCTGTTCGCAGCCGACGCCCCGTTCAGCGACCTCTTGTTCCAGGCCTGCGGCGACGCCCTGCGCGGTGCAGCCTACGGCCAGCGGGCCGTTACGGTGCACCGCGGATTGATTGTCAGCGGTGACCGGTTTGTCAGTGGCGTCCATGAGGCTGCGGCGCTGGTGCTGCGCTTGCGCGACAGCCAGCACGAACCGCTGGCTGTTGAAATGGAGGGCGCAGCGGTGGCCCAGGTCTGCGCCGACTACCAGGTGCCCTTTGCCGCGGTGCGAACGATTTCGGACCGGGCAGACGCTACAGCGCATGTGGACTTCGCGCAATTCATCGAGCAGGTTGCCGGCGTTTACGCCTTCAAGGTGGTCGACGCGTTTGTTCGTTTGCTATCAGAAAAATAGCAGAAGGCCCTTGTTTTTCGAGGGCTCCGAGCTATTTTAACCAACCTCTCTTGCGGAAGTACCACATTGGCACCAGGGCACTGGCGACCATCAGCGCCAGCGCATAGGGGTAGCCCAGACCCCAGTCCAGCTCTGGCATCAGCTTGAAGTTCATGCCGTAAATGCTGGCGATCAGGGTCGGCGGCAACAGGGCGACGCTGGCCACAGAGAAGATCTTGATGATCTTGTTCTGGTTGATGTTGATAAAGCCCACGGTGGCGTCCATCAGGAAGTTGATCTTGTCAAACAGAAAAGCCGTGTGGGATGCCAGCGAGTCGATGTCACGCAGGATCTGGCGCGCATCGTCAAACTGTTCGGCATTGAGCATTTTGCTGCGCATCATGAAGCTCACGGCCCGGCGCGTATCCATCACATTGCGGCGGATGCGCCCGTTCATGTCCTCATGGCGGGCGATGGCCCCAAGCACCTCCCCGGCCATGGCGTCGGTGACGTCGCCCGAGAGCACCTGGCGGCTGACGATTTCCAGTGCATCGTAAATACCTTCGAGGGTGTCGGCCGAATACTCAGCGTCTGCATCGAACAGCTTGAGCAGCACCTCCTTGGCGTCCTCAATCAGCCCTGGGGCCCGGCGTGCGCGCATGCGCAGCAGACGAAACACGGGTACGTCCTCGTCATGGATGGTGAACAGTACGCCCTTGCTCTTGAGTTCGTCATTGATCAGGTTCAGGATGAAGGCGACACGCACATTGCGCGGGGCGTCCTCGTCGGCGATGAGAAAGTCACTGCGGATATGGACTTCACCGTTGTCCTCGGCATAAAAACGCGCCGACTCCTCGATGTCCTCGTCCATGGCGTCTTCCGGGATCGAGAGGCCGTAGTACTGCTTGACCCAGCGCTTCTCCTCCACCGTCGGCGATTCAAGGTCGACCCAGATGGGCTGGTATTTCGACAGTTCTTCCAGGGATTCGATCTCTTCCTGGAACAGCCGCCCATTGGCAAGCGTAAAGATATTGAGCATGGCTAATAATTGGGGTCAGATTCCAATTGTTCAGGAGCGGTGGCTTTCGAACCATTGGAATCGGGCCCCAATGCAGTCCGAAAGCTACCGGCTGCGGTAGTTTTCCAAGGAGTGCGCTGCCAAAGCTGGTCTCCGCAAATTATCGCACCCGGACCTGTGGAAAGACCTTTGAAAAAAAAGCATTGCCACGGCGCCGGTTCAGGCGCATAGTGAAACCGGTGCTGAATTTGGAAGAAACATGGTTCTGGATCCCGTGCGTACCGCCCGGAGTGGACGCTTTTTCAACCCTGAAAGCAACTGGAGGCTCTGTATGAATTTGACGATCAGCGGTCATCATCTTGAGGTTACCCCTGCCCTGCGCAGTTACGTGACTGCCAAACTCGACAGGATCACGCGCCATTTTGATCAAGTGGTGGACGTCAAGGTGTTACTCACTGTTGAAAAGCAGAAGGAAAAGGAACGACGCCAGCGCGCCGAGTGCAATATCCACGTCAAGGGCAGTGACATGTTCGCCGAGAGCGCCCACGAGGACCTGTATGCGGCTGTTGATGAGCTGGTGGACAAACTGAACCGCCAGGTCGGCCGCCACAAGGACCGTTTGCAGAATCACCATTTCGAGGCACCCAAGCGGCTCATGTAGTCAGCCCCGTCCGATGGCAGCAAAAACCGCCCCTTGGGGCGGTTTTTTTGTGTGCATAATTCGCAGCACGCCATGAACCGCCTCTCCCACATCCTGTCCCCGTTGCAAGTCGTGGCGCAAGTCGATGCCACCAGCAAAAAGCGTGCTTTTGAAGAAGCCGGCCTGCTGTTTGAGAATCTGCAGGGCCTGAGCCGTGCGCTGGTGACCGACAGCCTGTTTTCCCGCGAGCGGCTGGGCTCGACCGGACTGGGCCACGGCGTGGCGATTCCGCATGGACGGATCAAGGGCCTCAAGGCCCCGCTCGCGGCGGTGTTTCGCCTGGCGCAGCCCATCGGCTTCGATTCGCCGGACGACAAGGCCGTCAATTTGCTGATCTTCCTGCTGGTACCTGAAGCTGCCACCCAGAAGCATCTGGAAATACTGTCTGAAATTGCCGAGCTGCTCAGCGATGCAGACTTGCGCGACCGACTGACAGCGACCACGGATTCGGCCCAACTCCATGCCCTGATTGCCGGCTGGCAGTCGGCGCGCCCGGCGTGATGTTGGCGCAACGGGCGGCGGGGCTGGTGTGAAACCCACTGTTGTCAGCGCGGATGTCCTGTTCGAAGAATTTCGCGCGTCCCTCAAATGGGAGTGGGTCGCGGGCCTGGGGGCCTCGGAAAGACGGTTTGACGAAGTGGCGGTTCGGGCCGCGAGGTCCGGAGCCGACCTGGTCGGCTACCTCAATTACATCCACCCCTACCGCGTGCAGATCCTGGGCGAGCGTGAGATCGCCTACATCACCAATGCCACGCCGGAGGACTGCGCCCGGCGCATCTCCAGAATCGTGACGCTGGAGCCGCCGGTGCTGGTGCTGGCCGACAGCCAGGAAGCGCCCCAGGCGCTGATGTCGATGTGCGAGCGTGCGCAGATACCCATGTTCGCAACGAACGAGTCCTCGGCCTTCGTGATCGACGTGTTGCGCGCCTATTTGTCCAAGCACTTCGCCGACCGGCTGTCGATGCACGGGGTGTTCATGGACATTCTGGGCCTGGGCGTCATGATCACCGGCGAATCCGGCTTGGGCAAGAGCGAACTCGGCCTGGAACTGATCTCGCGTGGCAATGGATTGGTTGCGGATGACGCGGTCGATCTGTACCGCATCAACCAGACCACCATCGAGGGGCGTTGCCCGGAGCTGCTACAGAACCTGCTGGAAGTCCGCGGCATTGGCCTGCTTGACATTCGCGCCATCTTTGGCGAGACCGCGGTGCGCCGGCGGATGCGGCTCAAGCTGATCGTGCACCTGGTGCGCCGGGAAACCCTGGAGCGCGAGTACGAACGCATTCCCTATGAACCTCTCACCCAGGACGTCCTGGGGGTTCCCGTGCGCAAGGTCGTGATTCAGGTGGTTGCCGGCCGCAACATTGCGGTGTTGGTCGAGGCAGCCGTACGGAACACGATTTTGCAGTTGCGCGGCATCGACACCTACCAGGACTTTGTTGAACGCCACAAAAAAATGATGGCTCAGGGCACCTGAACCGCCGCCCCGCCCCGGTGTGGGCAGTTGTCCCGGTTGCAGATGGCGTACAGGCTCAGGGCATGGTCAGAAATCGTAAAGCCCTTGGCGCTGGCCACGGCGTTTTGCCGCTGCTCGATTTCGGCGTCGTAAAACTCTTCCACCTTGCCGCAATCCAGGCATACCAAGTGGTCATGGTGCTGGCCTTCGTCCAGCTCAAAAACCGCCTTGCCGCTTTCAAAGTGGCTGCGACTGAGCAGACCGGCCTGTTCAAACTGGGTCAGCACCCGGTACACCGTGGCCAGGCCCACGTCAGAGCGCTCAAGCAGCAGGATCCGGTAAACATCTTCCGCTGTCATATGGCGCTGGGTACTGCGCTGAAAAACTTCCAGGATTTTCAGCCGAGGTACGGTGGCCTTGAGGCCGGTATTTTTGAGTTCGTCAATATTGGTCATGGGTCCGTTCCGGCGCGCGCCCTGGCGCGGCCGCGCCACCTCAGCCGCTACAATCGCGCCATCATATCGTCCACTGGTTCCCCCATGTTGCCACGCTTGCATTCCGGCTCCTATACTGCACTGCTCGCGCTGGCGTCCAGCCTGCTCGCCGGTTGTGGAACCCTGCCGGATGCCAATCGGGTGGCCGATGTGGTGTCGCCGTACCGCATTGATCTGGTGCAGGGCAACGTCGTGACGCGGGAGCAGTTCGCGGCGGTGCGCACCGGCATGCCGCGCAATGCGGTGCGAGACATCCTCGGTACGCCACTGCTCACCAGCGTGTTTCATGCCCAGCGCTGGGACTATGTGTTTTCGCTCAAGCGCCAAGGCGCCGACATGCAATCCCGGCGTGTGACCGTGTTCTTCAGCAACGACCTGGTCGAGCGGATCGAATCCGACCCCCTGCCCAGCGAGGCTGAGTTCGTCGCCACGCTGAAATCGATCGCCAAGACGGACAAGCTGCCGCCGATGGAGGCGTCGGAAGAAAGCCTGAAGAATTTTCCGCCGCCGCGCAAGCCGGCGCAGCTGACGGTAGCTGTTCCCACAGCGCCCTCGAGCTATCCCCCGCTGGAGCCTGCATCCCGCCAGGCCAACTAAGGCCTACGCCAGGAAATCTGCTTACCATGACCCACCGTATCGCTGTTGCCGGAGCCTCGGGCCGCATGGGGCAAATGCTGATCGAAGCCATTGGCGCGGCAGACGACTGCAGCCTTGCGGGCGCACTCGATGTTGCCGGCAGTGCAGCCATCGGCCGCGACGCCGGCGCCTGGTCCGGCCAGGCAACCGGCATCACGATCAGCGCCGATCTGCAGGCTGGCCTGAAGGACAGCGAAGTGCTGATTGACTTCACCCGTCCGGAGGGCACGATGGCCCACCTGCAGGTGTGCCGTACGCTGGGACTGGCCCTGGTGATCGGCACTACCGGATTCGATGCGGAGCAGAAAGCGCAGATTGCCGACGCCGCGCGCGATATTCCCATCATGATGGCGCCCAATATGAGCGTCGGAGTGAACGTGACGCTCAAGCTGCTGCAGATGGCAGCCACGGCGCTCGCTACGGGGTATGACATTGAAATCATCGAGGCGCACCACCGCCACAAGGTGGACGCACCCTCGGGCACCGCGCTGAAAATGGGCGAAGTGATTGCGTCTGCGCTCGGGCGCGACCTCAAGGAGTGTGCGGTGTACGCCCGCGAAGGCGTCACCGGCGAACGCGATCCGTCGAGCATCGGTTTTGCCACGATTCGTGGGGGTGATATCGTGGGCGACCACACCGTCTTGTTTGCCGGCACCGGCGAGCGCATTGAAATCACCCACAAGTCCTCGAGCCGCGTAACGTATGCGCAGGGCAGCCTGAGGGCGGTGCGTTTTCTGGCGGGCAAGAAGACCGGCTTGTTCGACATGTTTGATGTGCTGGGGCTGGCATGAACGTCCTGGACCTGCTTTTCAAGGGCGACGCCGTCAGCAGCGCGGTATCGGTGCTGTTGCTGGCCATGTCGGTGGGCAGCTGGGTGGTGATTTTGTGGAAGGCATGGCTGCTGCGCCGTGCCGATGCAGATCTGGCCCGCAGCACGGCAGCGTTCTGGCAGGCAGCGTCCCTGGAGGAGGCGCGCATCCGCGTCGCCGCCTTTGACCGGGAAGCCTTGCTCGGCTCGCTGGTAGACGCCGCGCTGACCGATCCGGTGGGGAATCTGGCAGCCTCGGC
>Ga0007791_10000241_pt1 | contig 16236 bp, 15 predicted proteins | sample CryBogmetaGMA05M_FD_60368 | JGI IMG/M metagenome (GOLD analysis project Ga0007791, IMG submission 60368) | Freshwater microbial communities from Crystal Bog, Wisconsin, USA - MA0.5M | ecosystem: Environmental > Aquatic > Freshwater > Lake | place: Crystal Bog, Wisconsin, USA | collected 2009-07-06 | reverse complement strand
ACCCGGCTCCAGTGGTCGATCGCGCCTGTTTGCGCCAGCGCCACCGCTGCGGCAGCGCCTATCCAGCCGCCAGCGCTGTTGAGCAACCAGTCCTCGCGCGAAGCCACCCGCGACGGCAAAAAGGTTTGCAAGGTTTCCATGCACAGGGACAGGGCGCAGGCAGCCAGGAGTCCGGTACGCACCGGATGGGCGCCCGACCTGCTGCGCAACACCCACAGCGCCACCAGCCCCCCCAGAGGGACGTAACCTGCGAGGTTGACGGACACGTCAAACCCTGTCCAATAGCGGGGGAAGGGCGCCACAAGGAAGGCTCCGACGTCCACGCCCTGGTCGCGCCAGTCTGTAAATGGATACAAGCTGGCGTACACCACCAGAACTGCATAGAGCAGCGCCAGGGGCGAGGCAGCAGTTCTGTGCATCGGTCAGCCGGTCAAAAGGGCTTGACCACCACCAGAATGACGACCGCCACCAGCATCAGCACGGGAATTTCATTGAACCAGCGGAACCAGACATGGCCGTAATGGACGGCGCCCGCCTCAAAACGGCGCAACATCCTGCCGCACAGATGGTGGTAGGCCAGCACGAGCAGCACCACGAACAATTTGGCATGCATCCAGCCGCTGCCCGGCCCGCGCCCGATGCCGTAACCCCACCACAGCCACAGGCCCAGGACCAGCGCCGGGACTGCCAACAAGGTGGTAAATCGCAGCAGTTTGCGGGCCATGAGCAGCAGGCGCGCGCGCTCGGCGTCGGAGCTGGCGGGCACCATCGCCAGATTGACAAAAATGCGCGGAAGGTAAAACAGCCCGGCAAACCAGCTGGCGACAAATACGATGTGAAACGACTTGATCCAAAGCATGGTGAACGATCGCTGCAGAATCCTACGCAAAAAAAACCCCAGCACCGGGCTGGGGTATTAAGCCTATTTGCTGTCACACATCAAGGCCCCGCTCAGGGAGGAAAAGCGGGGGGCAGCAAGCCACCCGAGCCATACCTTACCAAATATTTGCCGCAGGCACAAGGGCATTTACCTGCCCATTACAGCGAAACGCCGGGGCGGCACAATAGAAGCCACTCACCTCCACGCTTTATGACACCTTACGCACCCTTCCCTGCCGGACGTCCGCGCCGCCTGCGTCGTGACAGCTTTACCCGCAACCTGGTCCGCGAACATTCGCTCACCGCGCATGACCTGATTTACCCGGTGTTCGTCGTCGAAGGAACCGGACAAAGGGTGCCTGTAGCCTCCATGCCAGGGGTGGAGCGGCTCAGCCTGGACCTGCTGCTGCCTGTGGCTGAGGAATGCGTCAGGCTGCAGATTCCGGTGATGGCGCTGTTTCCGGTAATTGACCAGTCGCTCAAGACGTACGACGGACGCGAAGCGCTCAACCCGGAAGGTCTGGTGCCGACGGTGGTGCGCGCCCTCAAGCGCGAGTTTCCCGCGCTGGGGGTGATGACGGATGTGGCGCTGGACCCCTTTACCAGCCATGGCCAGGACGGCCTGCCTGACACGCGACCGGAAACGGAAGGCTACATTCTGAACGAAGAAACCGTGGCCATGTTGGTCCAACAGGCGCTGACGCAGGCCCGCGCCGGCGTAGACATCGTGGCACCCAGCGACATGATGGACGGCCGGATCGGCGCCATCCGGCAGGCGCTGGAAGCCGAGCAACTGGTGCACACCCGGATCATGGCGTACAGCGCCAAGTACGCCAGCGCGTTCTACGGGCCGTTTCGCGATGCGGTCGGATCGGCCTCCAATTTGGGAAAAAGCAACAAAAAGGTCTACCAGATGGACCCGGGCAATTCCGATGAAGCGATCCGCGAGGTCGCCATGGACATCGCCGAGGGTGCGGACATGGTGATGGTCAAACCCGGCATGCCCTATCTGGATGTGGTGCGGCGGGTCAAGGACGAGTTCCGGATACCGACCTTTGCCTACCAGGTCTCGGGCGAGTACGCGATGCTGAAGGCGGCTGCAGCCAATGGCTGGCTGGACCATGACGCTGTCATGCTGGAAAGCCTGCTGGCCTTCAAACGGGCGGGCGCGGACGGGGTACTGACTTACTTTGCCCTGGATGCCGCCCGTTTGCTACAAAATTCATAGCATAATCCCCAGGAAAATCAACGGCCACAAGCGAACTTCGTAAATACTGGCGTTGTCGGGAATGCGTATTCTGCACATCCAGTCCACCGGCGCCAGCGAACTCCAGGGTCTGGAAGGCTTGGTGCAATCGGGGCTGCCAGCGGAAGGCTTTGTCTGGATTGCCTGCGAACACTCGGAGCTGGAAGCGTCCCCGGCCAGGATTCAGGGTGCGCTGCAGGCGCTGTGCGGCGTGCAACTGGTGGATCTGCATGTTTCGGATTTGCTCAACCAGCAGTTGCCGTCCCATTTCGACTACACCTCCGAGTACGATGTCCTGGTATTTCGAAGGCTGGCAGAAGGCAGTGCGTCTGCTGAACCGGACCCGTCCGGCAGACGTCCCAGCGCCGGGCGTGGCCGGGGTGGCCCGCCGATTTTGCGGCGCATCGACACCCGCGCCGTTGGTTTTGCGGTGTTTGCGCGGGTGTTGCTGACGGTGCATCCCGCAGGCTGTGCCGTGCGTGAAAGCTATGCCGCCAGGCTGCTGCTGGTCAGCAGCAAGGACACCCGCAGCGCCGCCCCCCGGCCGGCGGGCGGTCCTGCCGACCTGATGCTGCGCATCGTCAGCCACATGGTGGACGGCTATCTGGCACTGCGCCGCACCTTGACACACCAGCTGGACCACTGGCAGAGCGAACTGCTCAACCCCAGAACACGGTTCAACAACTGGTCGGCGCTGCTCGATGCCCGGCTGGCGCTGCACCAGCTCGACGAAATTTGCGAAGAACAGCGCTCCTCCATCCAGGACTGGATCAACGCCATGAAAACCTGGCCGCAAGCCCAAACGCCGGGGCAGGCGCAGGCGCAGGAGCTGCTGGAAGTACGCAGCCGGGACGTGCTGGAACACATCGAGCGGATCGTGCACCATGTCCGGCGCCTGGAACAAAGCGCCGAAGCGGCCGTGCAAATGCATTTCAGCGCCCAGAGCCACCGAACCAACGACATCATGCGCACACTCACTGCGCTGACCGCGATATTTCTCCCGCTCAACCTGATCGCCGCTGTCTTCGGCATGAACTTTGATTTCATTCCGCTGCTGCACCTGCACAGCGGATTCTGGTGGACCCTGGGAGGAATGGCCGCAATTGCAGCGGCACTGGTGCTGTTATTCTGGCGGAAACGCTATATTGCGCGCAGTGGCATCTGAGTCGGGTGCCGGCTGGCGCGGTTCCCGAGGGCCCGGCCCATGCCGCGACCGTTCGCGGTGACCCAGGGCACCCACACTAGGATCACAGACCCGTGGCAGAAAAAGTCATTGTCAACCACCTCTACAAGATCTACGGGCAGGATCCGGCGATGGCGATGGCGATGCTCGCGAGTGGCATGGGCAAGGAAGACATATTCCGCAAAACCGGCATGACTGTGGGCGTCAGGGATGCCAACTTCCACGTCAACGAAGGTGAGATTTTTGTGCTGATGGGGCTGTCCGGCTCGGGCAAGTCCACGCTGATCCGGCTGCTCAACCGCCTGGTGGAGCCCACCCATGGAAAGATACTGGTCGGCGGCCATGACGTTGCTGCCCTGGACAAGCAGGCCCTGATCGCCCTGCGGCGCAAGGACATGGCCATGGTGTTTCAGTCGTTCGCCCTGTTGCCGCACCTGTCGGTGCTGCGCAACGCCGCATTCGGCTTGGAGGTCGCAGGGGTCGGCCGCAAGGCCCGGGAAATGCGCGCCATGGAGGTGCTGGACCAGGTCGGTCTGGCATCCTTCGCGCAACAGATGCCCTGCGAACTGTCCGGGGGCATGCAGCAGCGGGTGGGCCTGGCCCGTGCTTTGGCCGTGGACCCGTCTCTGATGCTGATGGACGAGGCATTTTCCGCACTGGATCCGCTCAAGCGCCATGAAATGCAGAAGCTGTTGCTGCAACTCCAAAAGGAGCAACAACGCACCATCGTCTTTGTGTCGCATGACCTGGAAGAGGCTTTCCACATCGGGAACCGCATTGCCATCATGGAGGGCGGACGCATCGTCCAAATCGGCACACCGGACGAAATCCTGCGCCATCCGAGCGACGAATATGTCCGCGCCTTCTTCAAGGGCGTGGATGTCAAGAAATACCTGCTGGCCCGGGATGTGGCCCGCAGAGAAGGTGCGGTACTGGTCAACGCCAGCGGCCAGGCGCACACCGATTTGCGCCGGGCGGTGGCCCAACTGCAGGATGCCCAACGCAACTGCGCCTTTGTGGTGGATGCCGACGGCCGGTGGCTGGGCACCGTCTCGCCGGACTCCTTGCAACGGGCGCTCGCGGCAGACCCATGCCGTCTGGAAGCCGCATTTTTGGCCGATCCCGGCGTGGTGCCGGCATCGCTGGCCTTGCCCGAACTGGTCGCCCGGGTCGTGAAGGCACCGTTCCCACTGCCGGTAGTGGACAGCGACAACACCTACCTGGGCGCTGTCAGCCCAGCGATTTTGCTGGAACGTATGGCGCAGGAGGAGGTCGGCCATGAGTGACGGGTTGCCGCTGGGCGAATGGGTGGACCGGTCAGTGAAACTGCTGGTGGAAAACGATGGTGGCTCCCTGGAGCGGCTGGGTGCGGGAATAGGAACACTGACCGAAGGGATTGAACTGGGGCTGCAGGCCATGCCCTATCCGCTGGTCACAGCGCTGCTGGTCGGACTGGGGTTCTGGCGCGTGGGCTGGAAGTTCGCGCTGTTTTGTCTGGCCAGTTGCTATGTGATCGAAGGTACGGGCTTTTGGACGCAGACCATGGTTACGCTGGCGTTGATTACGTCGGCCACTGCGATCAGCCTGCTGCTGGGCTTGCCACTGGGAATCTGGTCGGCCAGAAGTGACCGGACGGCGTCGCTGATCCGCCCGACGCTGGACTTCATGCAGACCATGCCAGCCTTTGTGTACCTGATTCCCGCAGCCATGCTCTTTGGCCTGGGCCGGGTCCCCGGCGTACTGGCGACGGTGATCTTTGCCATGCCGCCCGTGGTGCGGCTGACGAGCCTGGGCATTCGCCAGGTCAACAAGGAGCAGCTTGAGGCGGGGGTGACCTTTGGCTGCACCCCATTGCAGGTGCTGCTCAAGATCCAGATTCCGGGCGCCCTGCCTTCGATCATGGCTGGCATCAACCAGACCATCATGATGGCATTGAGCATGGTGATCATCGCTTCCATGGTGGGCGCGGGAGGCCTGGGTAATGATGTGTTGGCCAGCATTCAGCGGCTGGACATCGGGCTGGGCTTCGAGTCCGGCCTGGCGGTGGTGCTGCTGGCGATCATGCTCGACCGCATCACCGAAACCTTCGGCGGCCCGGGCCCGCGCCGGTCACTGGGCGATAAACTCGGCCTGGGCAAGAAAAAGCCCTCCACATTGCGCCCGGAAAGCACCGATTGAAAGACACCATGGACGCGACCGCCCTGCGGCGCGATGGCCCGCTGCCCAGATTTTGCTTCGTATTCCTGACACTGTCTCGGTACTCCATGATCGCTCTGTCCAGCGCGGTCGAAGCCTTGCGCATGGCGAACCGGATTGCACAGGAAGAGGTGTATGCGTGGTCGCTGGCCAGCATGGACGGCCAACCAGTGGCTGCCAGCAACGGGCTGAGCCTGTCTCCGACCATTCCAGTCAGTGCCTTGGGGCCGGCCGCGATCGTTTTTGTCTGTGGGGGCGTTGACGTCGAGCAGGCCGCCACACCCGAGGTGCTGGCCCTGCTGCGCAAGCTGGCCCAGCGCCATGTGGCGTTGGGGTCTCTGTGCACGGGCGGCTACGCCCTGGCCAAGGCCGGTTTGCTGGACAAGTACAAGGCCGTGGTCCACTGGGAAAACATGTCGGCGCTGGAGGAGCAGTTTCCCGGCGTGAGCTTCTCCAAGCAACTGTATGCCATCGACCGGGACCGTTACACCTGCTCTGGCGGCATTGCGCCGCTGGACCTGATGCTCAACATCATCAAGGGCCACCTCGGGCGCGACATTGCGCCCATGATTTCCGACCAGTTCATTCTCGACCGGATCCGCAACGACCAGGACCGCCAGCATGTGCCCCTGCTGGCGCGCGTGGGCCTGTTCCACGAGAACCTGATCGAAGCAGCGGCCCTGATGGAGGCCAACCTGGAAGAGCCCCTGAGCCTGGACGAAATTGCCAGACTGGTGGGGGTGTCACGCCGCCAGATCGAGCGGCTGTTCAAGCGCTACGTGGGGGAAGTGCCCACCAAATACTACCTGGACATGCGGCTGCGCCGGGCCCGCGGTCTGCTGCTGCAGTCCTCGCTCTCCATCATGGAAGTGGCCGTGGCCTGCGGCTTCCAGTCTCCACCGCACTTTTCCAAGTGTTACCGTGACCTTTTTGGCCACACGCCCAGCGCCGAGCGAAAAAACAGCCGGCTGTCGGCGCTTCAGGGGTCGCATCCGGCGGTTGCTGACCTGCCCCGCGGCTGAAACAGCCCCGGGGCTGCAAGGCCAGTGCCTACTTGAATATCACCGTTTTGGAGTGATTGAGAAATACCCGGTGCTCGATGTGCAGGCGCACCGCTGTGGCCAACGCTGCGCACTCGGAGTCCCTGCCGGCGGCCGCCAGTTTTTCCGGAGTGTGGCTGTGGTCCACCCTTTGCACGACTTGCTCGATGATCGGCCCCTCGTCGAGATCCGCCGTGACGTAGTGCGCAGTTGCGCCGGTCAGCTTGACGCCACGCGCGTGGGCCTGATGGTAGGGTTTCGCACCCTTGAAGCCCGGCAAGAAAGAGTGGTGGATGTTGATGGCCTGCCCGCGCAGACGGCGGCACAGATCGTCTGAAAGGACTTGCATGTAGCGCGCCAGAACCACCAGTTCGCTGCCGGTTTCTTCAACGATCTCCATCAGTCGGTCTTCTTGTTGCGCCTTGGTCTGCGCAGTGACTGGCAAATGCACAAAAGGCAAACCGTGGGATTCCACCAGTTGTTTGAGGTCAGGATGGTTGGAGACCACGGTGGTGATGTCCATTTGCAACTCGCCGCGGCGATTCCGATACAGCAGATCCACCAGACAGTGGTCAAACTTGGACACCATGACCAGGACACGGGGCCTGCGCTCGCCATCGAAAATGGACCACTCCATGTCTTCGCGGTCAGCCACCTCCGTGAACTGCTTGCGCAACTCTTGCAGTGGGGGCGTCCCGACGGTATCCCCATAAAAGGACACACGGGTGAAAAAGCGGCCGGTCAGCACATCGTCAAACTGCTGCATGTCGGTGATGTAGCACTTGCGCGAAGCGAGAAATGTTGACACGGCTGCGACCGTCCCAAGCCGGCTGGCGCAGCTGGCTTTGAGAATAAAGTGAGGCTTTCCCTCTAAGGGCACATTCATGGGAAAGGTTCCGGTTGTGGGTCAGTGGGTCACGCAGTCAGCACAACTGCGAACAGCGCGCAGTGTATGAAGCGGCGTGCGGGGTGGTTATCTGACTGCGACGGAGATTTCGGCCTGCGCGACGAGGATCTGAATTACCATAGTGCCCTGTCGTACCACGACAATCGATAGTCGCTATTTCATTCGTTCAGACAGTAGCGTACCCGTACATTTTGCGTGGTGTCCGTTTGCTTGACGCCTGCGCGTTACCAAGCATTTCATATTTGCAGGAGTTGGTTGTGGCTGAAGAATTTGATGACGATCTGGATCTGAACACCTTGAATGACGAGGATCTGACAGAACAGGTTCATGATGACCTCTACAACGGCCTGCGTGATGAGGTGATTGAGGCCACAAGGATCCTGCTGGGCCGCGGCTGGTCGGCTGACCGCGTGCTCAATGACGCGCTGGTAGAAGGCATGCGCATTGTGGGCGTGGATTTTCGCGATGGGATCCTGTTCGTTCCGGAGGTGCTGCTCGCCGCCAATGCCATGAAGGGCGGAATGGAAATCCTGCGCCCCTTGCTGGCGGAAACGGGTGTCGAGCCGATCGGCAAGATGGTGATCGGCACCGTCAAGGGAGACATCCACGACATCGGCAAGAACCTGGTGGGAATGATGATGGAGGGTGCAGGCTTCGAAGTGATCGACCTGGGCATCAACAACCCGGTGGAAAAATACATCGCCGCATTGGAGGAACACAAGCCCGATATCCTGGGCCTGTCTGCCTTGTTGACAACCACCATGCCTTATATGAAAGTGGTGATTGATACCCTCAAGGAAAGAGGCTTGCGGGATGATTACATTGTTTTGGTGGGGGGCGCTCCGCTCAACGAAGAATTCGGCAAGGCCGTGGGGGCCGATGCCTATTGCCGCGATGCGGGCATCGCCGTGGAAACCGCCAAGACGCTGATTGCCAAACGGCGGGCCGGAGCTGCGGCCTGAAAGCCGGCAGTAGACGGCACAAGCAGCGCTGCACAAAAGGGGTCGGACGCTTCTATGGGTGCAGCGCCATCTTGTCTCGTCATTGCCTGTGGTGCACTGGCGCGAGAAATTACGGCGCTGATGGCCCTGAACGACTGGCCGCACCTGGTGGTGCAGTGCCTGCCGGCAGATTTTCACAACCGACCTGAAAAGATTGTTCCTGCCGTGCGGGCCAAGATCATCGCCAACCGCGATCGGTTCGCCTCCATTTTTGTGGCCTACGCAGACTGCGGTACTGGCGGGCAACTCGATACCATGCTGGCACACGAAGGAGTGGAGAGAATCCCTGGCGCCCACTGCTATGAGTTTTATGCCGGCGCCCAGCGCTTTGAGGCCATGTCGGCGCAAGAGCCAGGGACGTTTTACCTGACCGATTTTCTGCTGCGGCACTTCGACCGGCTGGTCGTGCGCGGACTGGGCATCGAACAGCACCCGGAGCTGCTGGCGATGTATTTTGGTAACTACCAAAAACTGACCTACCTGGCGCAAGTCGCAACGCCCGAGCGTGTGGCGCAGGCGCGCGACGCAGCGCGTCGCCTGGGGCTGGCTTTCGAGGTCTGCGAAACCGGCTACGGGGCGCTGGCTGACAGTCTTGCGCATGCTGCCAGGCAAGCGCCGCCCTTGGTGGCAAAGAAGCAATTTTCAGGTGTTATCCAATGGCAAAACTGATCGTTATTTCCTGGCGTGACATCCCTGCGCAGGTGGTCGTCAAAAAAGGGCGCGAGACCGGGAAAGTGCAGCTGTCGCACCGCTTTCAGGAGGCGGTGGACCGGGCTGCCATGCGCGCCGGCAAAGCCAGCTCGGGAGACTACCTGGCCGACTGGAAGCGCAGCGAGCCGCGCGCCTGCGGCGACGACATCCAGGCCGAGGCCAGCGCCGAGGCAGGGCGCATCGAGGCGCGCTATTCGGATGACGACCTGCTGCGCCTGATCCGAGCCCATGGCATGGACGAAACCAAAGTCCCCGACACTGCTGCGCCAGCAACGCCGGCTGGAGACGCCTGATGTATTCGGTACGCCGGTGGTCGGTACGGCACGCGCGCGGTCTGGAGGTTTTCTATGCGGCGTTCGAACAGGCTTTTGTCCGTTTGCACCCCCTGTGGAACTGGATCGGCTACGAGCGCCTGGAAAAACCCGTGGCGGGCCTGGAAAAGCTGGTCAAGGGGTTTTTGTTTGACTGCCAGATGTGCGGCCAATGCGCCCTGAGCTCCACCGGCATGTCCTGTTCCATGAACTGCCCGAAAAACATCCGCAACGGGCCCTGCGGCGGGGTTCGTGCCGACGGTAACTGCGAGGTCAAGCCCGACATGAAATGCGTTTGGGTAGACGCTTTTGCCGGAAGTGAGCGCATGGTAGCGGGCAAGAAGGCCATTCGTGTGGTGCAGATCGCAGTTGACCGGCGTCTGGAAGGTCGCTCGAGCTGGCTGAAGGTCGCTCGCGACAAGAACGCCAAGCCGGCGGCTGCGAAGACACTGGGGGCGCCATGAAGTTCGATGACGAGCCGGTACCGGGGTACCCGCTGCCCATCCTACCCGGCCATACCTCGCCCGGCAGGCTGGAGCGGGTTCTGCGCGCTGGCGCCTTCGCAGTGACCACCGAACTCGACCCCCCCGACTCTGCGGACCCTGAGGACGTTTACCGCCGTGCGCGGATTTTTGATGGCTATGTTGACGCCATCAACGCCACCGATGGCAGTGGCGCCAACTGCCATATGTCCAGCCTGGCGGTCTGCGCCTTGCTGACGCGCATCGGGTATGCGCCGGTCATGCAGATTTCCTGCCGGGACAAGAACCGCATCGCCATCCAGGGCGACATTCTGGGTGGCGCAGCGATGGGCGTGGCGAACATGCTGTGCCTGAGCGGCGACAGCGTGCAGTCGGGAGACCACCCCCAGGCCAAACCGGTATTCGACCTGGACTGCATGTCACTGCTGAGCATAGGCCGCACCATGCGGGACGAGCACAAGTTCCAAAGTGGCCGTAAGGTGACCTTTGCACCGCGCGTATTTTTTGGCGCGGCCGCTAACCCGTTCGTGCCGCCCTTCGAATGGCGGGCCGATCGACTGGCAAAAAAAGTGGAGGCCGGCGCGCAGTTCATCCAGACCCAGTACTGCTACGACATTGCGCGCCTCAAATCCTTTATGCAGCAGGTCGAGGACATCGGCCTGCTGGGCAAGGTATTCCTGCTGATCGGTGTAGGCCCGTTGCGCACGGCCAAGGCGGCAGAATGGATGCGCACCAACGTGCCCGGCATCCACATTCCCGATGCCGTCGTCAAGCGCATGGCGGGTGCGGAGAAACCAGCCCAGGAAGGGCGGCAGATCTGTATCGACCTGATCCAGGAGATCCAGGAAATCAAGGGCGTATCGGGCGTTCACATCATGGCCTTCCGCCAGGAAGACAGCGTGGCAGAAATCATCCAGAAGTCGGGAGTGCTGGGGGGACGCATACCGTGGTACCCCGGCCGGGACAGCCCCGCCCCGGCAAAACCATTCGAAAAGGAAACCCCATGACAGATACCGTGATCAGTTCCGCCTCCCGCGAGGTCGTGATCGGCTTCGACCGCCCCTTCGTCATCATTGGCGAACGCATCAATCCGACCGGGCGCAAGATCATGGCCGCCGAGATGATGGCAGGGGACTACAGCCGCGTCATTGCTGATGCACTGGCACAGGTTGCCGCCGGCGCCCACATGCTCGACGTCAATGCCGGCATTCCACTCGCCGATGAGCCGGGCATGCTGGCCAAGGCAATCCAGCTGGTGCAGTCCGTGACCGACGTCCCGCTGTCGATTGACTCTTCCATCGTGGCAGCGCTAGAGGCGGGTCTGGCCGTGTACCAAGGAAAGGCTCTGGTCAACTCTGTCACCGGGGAGGAAGACCGGCTGGAAACCGTGTTGCCGCTGGTGAAGAAGTACGGCGCGGCGGTGGTGGCGATTTCCAACGACGAGACCGGTATCTCCCAGGACCCGGATGTGCGCTTCGCTGTTGCCAAGAAAATTGTGGAGCGCGCAGCCGACTACGGCATCCCGGCCTGCGACATCGTTGTCGACCCGTTGGTGATGCCCATCGGCGCCATCAACCAGGCAGGCGTCCAGGTCATGCGGCTGGTGCACCGCCTGCGCAATGAACTCAAGGTCAACACCACCTGTGGCGCTTCCAACGTAAGTTTTGGTTTGCCCGAACGCAATGGCATCAATGCCGGCTTTCTGACGATGGCGATTGCCTCCGGTATGACGTCGGCGATCACCAATCCGCTGCATGCCGAAGTGGTGAAGGCGTGCATGGCGGCGGACGTCATGATGGGGCACGACCCCGACTGCATGCGCTGGATCCGCAAGTACCGGGAAGCGCCAGCCATGGGCGCCGACGGCGAAATGGGCCGTGGCCGGCGTGAGGGTGGCAGCCGCCGTCGGCGCGAATGAGCGTGCACCACAACGCATCGGGAGCAAACTGATTGAGTAACAAAGACCCTTTGGTGGTATTCACCCCGTCAGGGCGGCGGGGCCGATTTCCCGCAGGCACGCCGGTTCTGCAGGCGGCCCGGTCGCTGGGCGTGGACATTGACTCCGTTTGTGGCGGCCGCGGCATTTGCGGGCGCTGCCAGGTCCTGGTTTCCGAAGGAGAGTTTTCCAAACATGGCGTGACTTCGCGCGTTGAGCACCTGTCTGCCGTCGGTGCGGTAGAGCAGGAGTACTGCAGCACACAGCCCCTGGCCGATGGCCGCCGGCTGTCTTGTTCCGCCCAGGTACTGGGCGATGTGGTCATTGACGTTCCGTCCAGCAGCCAGGTCCACAAGCAGGTGGTTCGCAAGGAGGCCGAGGCGCATGACGTGCACCTCGATCCGCTTATCCGCCTGCACTATGTAGAGGTACAGCAGCCTGACATGCATGACCCCAGCGGCGACTTGCGCCGGCTGGAAGATGCGCTGGAGTTCGAGTGGCGCCTGACCGACCTGGCCTGCGACGTGATCGTGCTGCAGCAGCTCCAGAAGGCGCTGCGCGTGGGCGAATGGAAAGTAACGGTCGCGGTGCACGCAGGCAAGCAGATCATGGCGGTCTGGCCGGGCTTTCGCGAGGATGCCTACGGGCTGGCGATTGACGTTGGCTCCACCACCATCGCGGCCCACCTGTGCCATCTGGCGTCGGGGGAGGTTGTGGCATCCGCCGGCCTCATGAACCCACAGATCCGTTTCGGCGAAGACCTGATGAGCCGGGTGTCGTATGTGATGATGAATCCAGGCGGCGAAAAAGAAATGACTGCGGCCGTGCGCGAGGCACTCAACACCCTGGCAACCGATGTCGCGTCCCAGGTGGGAATTACACCGCAGGACATTTTGGAGGCCACCTTCGTCGGCAATCCCATCATGCACCATCTGCTGCTGGGCATTGATCCGACCGAGCTGGGAGGCGCGCCATTTGCGTTGGCCACCGACCGCGCGATCACGCTGTGGGCGGTCGAGATTGACTTTGCCATTCACCGCAATGCCCGTATCTATGTGCTGCCCTGTATTGCGGGCCATGTGGGTGCGGACACGGCCGGGGTGCTGCTGGCGGAGCGTCCGGACCTTTCCGACCAGATCACTTTGCTGGTGGACGTGGGCACCAACGCAGAAATCGTGCTGGGCAATAACCAGCGCTTGCTGGCCTGTTCCAGCCCCACCGGGCCCGCATTCGAAGGCGCCCAGATCAGCTGCGGGCAGCGGGCTGCGCCCGGGGCGATAGAGCGGGTGCGGGTGGATCCGGCCACACTGGAGCCCCGCTTCAAGGTGATCGGCTCGGACCTGTGGTCGGACGAGCCCGGTTTTGCGGATGCCGTGGCCGGATCCGGCGTGACCGGTGTGTGCGGCTCGGGCATCATCGAAGTTCTGGCCGAGATGTACCTGGCAGGCATCATCCGCCACGATGGCACGATTGACGGTGCACTGGCACAACGCAACCCGCGCATCCAAGCCGACGGGCGGACTTTCTCCTACGAGCTCTACAAGGCGCACGCAGACGCGCCCGCCCTCAAGATCATGCAAAACGATGTGCGCGCCATCCAGTTGGGCAAGGCAGCGCTCTACGCTGGCGTTCGCCTGCTGATGGAACGCCTGGGCATTGCGAGCGTCGACCGCATCCGGCTCGCCGGCGCATTCGGCAGCCATATCGATGTGAAGTACGCGATGGTGCTGGGCATGATCCCCGACTGCAAACTCGACCATGTCTCTTCGGCGGGCAATGCTGCCGGGACGGGTGCGCGCATTGCCCTGCTGGACCAGCGCTCCCGCGCGGACATCGAACAACTGGTGCGCCGGGTGGAAAAGATTGAAACTGCCGTGGAGCCGCGCTTCCAGGAGTTCTTCGTCGAAGCCATGGCCATTCCCCACCTGACGGCGCCGTTTGCGCAGCTGCGGGAAGTGGTCCGGTTGCCGGAGCGCGCACCTTCTGGCGCAGAAACGGGCCAGCGCGGGCGCAGGCCAGCGCGCAGGGAACCGAAACCACAGTAAAGTAAGGCCTGCCCGTAAACCAGTTGGGCCTGCTGCAGCGCAGTTGGTGCGCCAAGACCAGCGCCCTGTTTGTCCGTTTTCAAAAGGAGCCGGTATGAAGTTGAAGATGCTCGGAGTCGTTGCCGCTGTCGCGGTCGTGGTGGCGCAGTCCGCTGTTGCCGATGACGCAAGTTGCAAAACTGTGAGATTTGCCGACGTGGGCTGGAGCGACATCGCAGCCACCACCGGCATGGCGTCCGTGGTCCTGGAGGGGCTGGGCTACAAGCCCACGGTCACCATGGCCTCCATCCCCATCGCATTTGCGGGCATGAAGAAGAAGCAGATCGATGTATTCCTGGGCTACTGGAACCCGTCCATGACACCCCAGATCGAACCGTTTGTAAAAGCCGGTGACATCAAGGTCCTGGATGCACCCAACCTGGTGGGAGCCAAGTACACGCTGGCAGTCCCGACCTACCTGTACGACAAGGGCCTGAAGACTTTTGCCGATATTTCCAAATTTGAGAAAGACCTGGGCGGCAAGATTTACGGCATTGAGCCAGGCAATGACGGCAACGCGCTGATCGCCGGGATGATCAAGGACAACAAGTTTGGCCTCAAGACCTTCAAAATGGTCGAATCCTCGGAAGCCGGCATGCTGGTCGAAGCCCAGCGAGCGATCAAGGACCAGAAGGCCATTGTCTTCCTGGGCTGGGAACCGCACCCCATGAACGTGCAGATGAAAATGAGCTACCTCTCCGGGGGAGACGATATTTTTGGGCCCAACCTGGGCGAAGCCAAGGTGTACACCGCGATTCCTCCTTCTTATGAAAAGAAGTGCCCCAACGTCTACACCTTCCTGAAGAACCTGCAGTTCACCACCGACATGGAAAACCAGGTGATGGGCCCCATCCTGAAAAAGGTGAAGCCCAACAAGGCAGCCAAAGAGTTTTTGGCCAAGAACCCGGGCGCGCTCGAGAAGTGGCTCAAGGACGTCAAAACACTCGACGGCAAGGATGGACTGCCGGCGGTGCAAGCGGCACTGAAAAGCTGATCGCACTGCGCTCCCCGACACGCTCCGGCACAGCCTGTCTGTGTCGGAGTTGTTGTTTGGGGCCGCTGCAGTGCGCCGAAATGGAACAAAGGTATGAACGTCGGATCAATTTTCAGTTTCGTGAACGGTCAACACCTGCACGGCAGCGGCGCAGCATTTGAGTCCTTCAACCCGGCTACCGGCCAGGCATTCGCCGTGGTGCACGATGCGGCCCAGGCCGATGTGGATGCCGCCGTAGCCGCTGCCCAAAAGGGATTCGAAGTGTGGGCAGCCCTGACGGCCACCGAGCGTGGCCGCACCCTGCGCCGCGCGGCGGATCTGCTGCGCAGTCGCAATGACGTACTGGCCGCGCTGGAGGTGCAGGACTGCGGCAAACCGATCCAGGAAGCGCTGGTGGTGGATGTGATGAGTGGAGCCGACTGCATCGAATACTTTGCAGGCGCAGCGGCCACGCTCACCGGCCAGCAATTTCCGCTGAAAAACGCCTTCGCGTACACGCGCAAGGAACCACTGGGCGTTTGCGTGGGCATTGGTGCGTGGAACTACCCGCTACAAATTGCCTGCTGGAAATCCGCTCCTGCGCTGGCGGCAGGCAATGCCATGATCTTCAAACCGTCCGAACTCACACCCGCCACCGCTGTCAAGCTTGCGGAGATCTACTTGGAGGCCGGCGTGCCCCCGGGGGTCTTCAATGTGCTGCAAGGGCGCGGCGCCACCGGCGCCATGCTGGCTGCGCACGAAGGCGTCGCCAAGGTTTCTGTGACAGGCTCGGTACCCACGGGCAAGCAGGTGATGCAGACCGCCGCTGGTACCTTGAAACGCGTCACCATGGAGCTCGGTGGCAAGTCGCCGCTGCTGATTTTTGACGATGCCGACCTGGAGCAGGCGGTAGCCGCTGCGATGATGGGCAACTTTTATACCCAAGGCGAAGTGTGCACCAACTGCACGCGTGTGTTCGTGCAACGCGGCATCGCTAGCCGGTTCCTGGAGCGCCTGAAAGAGCGCACGCTGTTGTTGCGTGTTGGCGACCCGATGGACCCGGCCACAGAAGTGGGGGCGCTGATTTCGCAAGCGCACACGGCCAAGGTGCTGGACTACATTGCCGGCGGCGTTGCCGCGGGCGCCACCCTGGTCTGCGGCGGCCAGCAGCTTGCTGTACAGGGCTGCGGCAGCAATTTTGTGGCGCCCACCATCTTTGCAAATTGCCAGGACGACATGCGCATTGTGCTGGAGGAGATTTTTGGTCCGGTTCTGTCCATGCTGACC
>Ga0007791_10000240_pt1 | contig 16240 bp, 16 predicted proteins | sample CryBogmetaGMA05M_FD_60368 | JGI IMG/M metagenome (GOLD analysis project Ga0007791, IMG submission 60368) | Freshwater microbial communities from Crystal Bog, Wisconsin, USA - MA0.5M | ecosystem: Environmental > Aquatic > Freshwater > Lake | place: Crystal Bog, Wisconsin, USA | collected 2009-07-06 | reverse complement strand
GATCAAGGTCGACAGCTTCACCGCCAACGTGATGGTGGCCTGGTCGCTGATTCTGGGCACGGGTGGCTTCCTTGTTTTCGGCGCGCTGTCCGACCGCATCGGCCGCAAGCCCATCATCCTGACAGGCTGCCTGCTGGGGGCCCTCACCCTCCTGCCGGTGTTCAACTTCCTGACGAAGACCGCGAACCCGGCTCTCGCCGCTGCCCACCAAACCCCGGTGACGGTCACGGTGGATGAGAAGGACTGCTCGTTCCAGTTCAACCCAACCGGCACGGCCAAGTTCACCTCATCCTGTGATGTTGCCAAGGCCCAGTTGGCACGGACTTCAGTGAACTACAACACCATCGAAGGCGCGGCCCCGGGTACGCCGGCGGTGGTGAAGGTGGGTGAAACCTCGATTGAGTCCTACGATGCCGCCAAGCTGACGGGCGACGACTTGAAGAAGGCCAAAGCCACCTTCGACTCCAGCCTGAACGCTGCGCTCAAGAAGGCCGGCTACCCGCTGGTGCCGGCCGACAACACGACCATTGCCAAGGCTCAGAACTTCTTTGACATCTTCACCTCTCAGAAGATCACGATCATCCTCACCCTGACCTATCTGGTTCTGCTGGTGACGATGGTCTACGGTCCGATCGCCGCCATGCTGGTTGAACTGTTCCCGACTCGCATCCGCTACTCTGGCCTGTCACTGCCCTACCACATCGGCAACGGCTGGTTCGGCGGTCTGATGCCGGCAACGGCCTTCGCGATTTCGGCACAGACCGGCAACATCTATTCGGGCCTGTGGTACACCGTCGTGATCGCCGTCATGACGGTCATCATCGGCACCCTTTTCGTGCCAGGCAATACGCACAAGAAGGATATCTTCGCTGGTGACACCGGCAGATAAGAGAATGACGATCACCGGGCCGAGGTGGCATCAAGGCCTTGGCCCGGGTCGTGCGTCAAGCAGAGAGTCGTCGTGACCGATCTTGTGCTCTCGCAGCTCAGCGACCCGTTCCGCATAGGGTTGATCGTCGCGCTGGTGGTGACGATGCGCAGAACCGCGTCGGTGACGGGGCGATTCATTCCTCTGGTCCTGGGTGTGGTGTTTGTTGCTGTGATGCTTCCTGCCACCATGCCCAACGCGACCTCGAGTTCCGTCGACGCCATCCTTGCCGGGCTGGTCTCCAACTCAATCATCCTGGCAGCTGTGCTGGCGTGTGTGCAGGTGATCGCACGGGTGCGGCGCTGATCGCCCACGCTTTCAGTGCCCTTCGCTACTGAACGATATCCTGCGCACCACAGAGCCTGACCGCCACTCAGCGAGCGAGTCTGCGGATATTGGTTCGGTGTCGGCCTGCTAAGGCTTAGCGCTTCACTGACTCGGCTGCGATGTGTCCGATGCGGTCGAGTCGGTCGCCCTTGCTGCCTGCACCCGCTCGTAAAGCGGGATCACCTTGGGCAACGCGCCGCGCATGCTGTCGATGCGGGTGGCATGCGACGGGTGAGTCGAGAGGAACTGCGGTGGCTCGCCCTTCGAGGCCTCGGCCATTTTCTGCCATAGCGAGATGCCGGCTCGCGGGTCGTAGCCTGCCCGCGCAGCGATGTCCATGCCAACCAGATCGGCATCCGACTCGTCGCCCCGGCTGAACTTGAGCAGGGTGAATTTCGACGTCTGTGAGGCAAGCAGGCCGCCGAGGTCGCCATAGCCCATGACCTGGGACAGCACCGATGCCCCGATCGTTGCCGCTTGCGCCACCTTCTGCTGACCGGCGCGCTCGCGGCCGTGCTCAAGCAGCGCATGCGCCATTTCATGGCCCATCACCATGGCGATCTCGTCATCGGTGAGGTTCAGCTTCTCGATGATCCCGGTATAAAAAACAATTTTTCCACCCGGCATGACAAAGGCATTGACTTGCTTTGAGCCGATCAGGTTGACTTCCCAACGCCAGTCGTCAGCGCGATTGCTGAAGCGATGGGTGTAGGGGATCAGCCGACTGGCAATCGCCTGCAGACGCTGGCGCTGCGGGTAGTCAGCGGGCGCCAGCGCCTTTTGCGACGCCGCCGAGTCGAGCAGTTTTGCGTACTGCGCAGTCGCCTCGCGCTCGAGCTTTTCGGATGACGCCAGCGATGCGACGCGGCTCTTTTTAGGCACCGGGATGCCTTCTGCGTCTGCCGCAGCCGATCGCGTTGACGATTTGGCGGTCGGTGTGTCGAACGGCTGCTGTTGCGCAACCGCAGGTGCGCTCAGGGCAACGAGGGTCGCCAGGACGAGACAGATCGATCTCATGAAAGTCATGATGTGAGGTGGGTCTGATGCCTGCTAGGCTCGCTACTTTATCGCCTTTCGCCGGCTGTCATGTCCTCGCCTTTGCCCGAATCCCCCTCGAGTCTGCCGGCGATCGCGCAGGTTTTCGTCTCCGCACGCATCGCTGCGATGCTCGGATTGGGCTTTGCCAGCGGTCTGCCGCTGGCGCTGTCGTCCGGCACCCTGCAGGCCTGGCTGACGGTCGAGGGCATCGACATCAAGACCATCGGAATTTTTGCGCTGGCCGGTCTGCCCTACACCTTCAAGTTCGTCTGGGCGCCCCTGCTCGACCGTTTTGAGCCGCCCTGGCTTGGCCGCAGGCGTGCGTGGCTCCTGATCACCCAACTGCTGCTGGCTGCTGCCTGCTGGACGATGGCGCACTTCGATCCCAAGACGTCGATCGTCGCCCTGGGCGCACTGGCCGTCTCGATCGCGTTCCTCTCGGCCTCTCAGGATGTGGTGTTCGATGCCTACCGAACCGATCTGCTTGATGCCCACGAGCGCGGCGCCGGCGCGGCGGTGTCGGTGCTCGGCTATCGCCTGGCCATGCTGGTCTCCGGCGGCCTTGCGCTGATCCTGGCCGACCAGTGGCTCGGATGGCCGGGGGCCTATCGCCTGATGGCAGGCCTCTTCGTGCTGATGGCCGGCATCACGCTGCTTGCGCCACGCACCGCAGTCGATAACCTGCGCATCCGCAGCGATGCGCGCGGTGAGCTGATCGGGTTCGTCGCGATGCTCGCCGCCGGCGGCATTGCCTGGTTTGTGCTCGATCGGCTGATGGGCACGATGCTGCCGGTCAAGCCTGATCGATTCCTGAAGCTCGCCGCCGACACTGTCACGCTGATGAGTGCCTTTGGAGCCGCGCTATGGGCCGCTCGCCGCGTGGGCTTTCCGTCATTCACCACACCCTGGGATGCTTTTTTCATGCGCCGGCGTGCTCTGGCGCTCCTGTGTCTGATCGTGCTCTACAAGCTCGGAGATGCCTTTGCCGGCAGCCTGTCGACCGCTTTTCTGATTCGCGGTGCGGGTTTTACCGCAACCGAGGTCGGTGCCGTGAACAAGGTGTTCGGCCTGATTGCCACGATTGCCGGCGCCCTGGCCGGCGGCGCGCTGCTGAGCAAGATCAGTCTTTACCGGGCCCTGATGATCTTCGGCATCCTGCAGGCGGTGTCGAATTTCGGCTACTGGCTGCTTGCGGTCAGCCCGAAGAGCGACTGGCTGATGGCCGGTGCAATCGGTGTTGAAAATCTCTGCGGCGGGCTTGGCACGGCTGCATTCGTCGCCTTTCTGATGGCACTGACCGACCGGCGATTTTCGGCGGCTCAATATGCCCTGCTGTCGGCGCTGGCTGCGGTTGGCCGTGTTTATGTCGGCCCGGCCTCAGGGGTATTGGTCGAGGCTTTCGGTTGGCCGACCTTCTTTCTGCTGACCGTCGTTGCCGCGCTCCCGGGGCTCGGGCTGTTATATTGGCTGAGGCCCGAGATCCTTTGTCTCGACACACCCCGCAGTGACTCGCTGGAGCCCTCATGAACGATATGTCCCGCCACCAGGACCTCTCGCCGCAAGCCGCCGTCGGCAGCGACCTCGACGCCTTCTGGATGCCGTTTACCGCCAACCGGCAATTCAAGTCGGCGCCGCGCATGCTTGAGCGCGCCGAGGGCATGTATTACTACACCCCCGAAGGTCGACGTATCCTCGATGGCACCGCAGGTCTGTGGGCGGTCAATGCCGGTCACTGCCGCAAGCCGATCGTCGAGGCCATCCAGAAGCAGGCGGCCAAGCTCGACTTCGCGCCCACCTTCCAGATGGGTCATCCGCTGGCCTTCGAGCTGTCCAACCGACTGCTCGGCATTCTGCCGCCCGAGTTCGGCCAGGTCTTTTTCTGCAACTCCGGTTCCGAGGCAGTCGATTCGGCGCTCAAGATCGCGCTCGCCTATCACCGCATGCGCGGCGAGGGGCAACGCACCCGCCTGATCGGTCGTGAGCGCGGCTATCACGGCGTTGGCTTCGGCGGTATCTCGGTCGGTGGCATTGCCGGCAACCGCAAGCATTTTGGTCCGATGCTCGCTGGTGTTGACCATCTGACGCATACCCATAACCTCGAGCACAACGCCTTCACGAAAGGGCAGCCGCAGTGGGGCGCGCATCTGGCCGACGATCTCGAAAAAATCCTCGCGCTGCACGATCCTTCTACCGTCGCCGCGGTCATTGTCGAGCCGGTGGCCGGCTCCACAGGCGTATTGATCCCGCCGGTCGGCTATCTGCAAAAGCTGCGCGAGATCACCGCCAGGCACGGCATCCTGCTGATCTTCGATGAAGTCATCACCGGGTTCGGTCGCCTGGGGTCGCCCTTTGCCGCCCAGCATTTCGGCGTGATCCCCGACCTCATGACCATGGCCAAGGGTCTGACCAGCGCCACGGTGCCGATGGGTGCGGTGGCTGCTCGCAAGGGCATCTATGAGACCTTCATGCAGGGCCCTGAAAAGGCGATCGAACTCTTCCACGGCTATACCTACTCGGCGCATCCGCTCGCCTGTGCCGCCGCGCTGGCCACACTCGACGTCTATCGCGACGAGGGGCTGCTGACCCGCGCCGTCGAGTTGGCGCCGCAGTGGGAGCGCGCCATGCATGGTCTGCGCGATTGCCCCAATGTTGTCGACATCCGCAACATCGGCTTGATCGGTGCGATCGAGCTGGCGCCGCGTGCCGGTGCCCCGGGTACCCGGGCCTTCGATGCCTTCACCCGCGCCTTCCACGAACAGGATCTGCTCACCCGCATTACCGGCGACATCATCGCGCTGTCGCCGCCCTTGATCATCGAGCCGGCCCAGATCGACCAGATTGCCGCGAGCCTGCGTCAGGTCCTGACGACGCTCGACTGACCGGCTTCACGCGACGCTGACGGCAGGGACGGGATGGCGAGGATCCGAATCGCAGCGGTCAGCGATATCCATGGCAACGCGCCAGCACTGCGGGCGGTGCTGGCTGATGCCCGCAAGCGGGGTTATGACCTTCTGGCGCAGCTTGGGGATGCGTTCTCCGGGCCCTTGTGGCCGAGTCAGACGGCCGATCTGCTTCACGGCATCGATGCCGTGCATGTGCGGGGCAATCACGATACTGCCCTGATTGATCCCACGCTTGAGCCGCCTGCCGACGCCGATCGGTTTGCACTGGCCGAGCTCTCACCCGAGGTGCTCGACTGGGTTCGCAGCTGGCCGTCGGCCTTGCCGATCGGTGGCGAAGCCTTGCTGTTTCACGGCTCGCCGCGGTCAGCCAACTATTACCTGTTTGACGAAGCCCCGCACGGTGACGCCCGCCTGCGACCGATCGCCGATATTGAGCGAGACCTCGCCGATGTCACCGCCCGGGTCTGCATCGGCGGTCACAGCCATCTGCCGCGTCTGGTCGAATTCAGCGATGGCCGGATGGCGGTCAACGACGGCAGCGTCGGCTTGCCGGCGTTTTTTGATGCACAAGGCCCTGTTGGGCGTCGCCACGAGAACGGCAGTCACCACGCCCGCTACGCGCTGGTTGAAATCGGGCGCGACACCGTCTCCGTCTCCTTCGTTGCGGTCGACTACGATTGGCATGCGGCTCGCGACAAGGCGGCACGCGAAGGTTTTTCCGACTGGGCGCAATGGCTCTCGGGTCGGGTCGGCCCAATGCATCGCACCTAGAGAACCACTGATGATCGACAAGACTGTCTCCACGCTTGCAGAGGCCGTGGCAGGCGTACCCGATGGCGCCACCGTGCTGATCGGCGGGTTTGGCGGCGCAGGTCAGCCTGCTGACCTGATCGACGCCCTGATCGAGCAGGGCGCCCGCGACCTGACCATCGTCAACAACAATGCCGGCAACGGCGACTCCGGACTGGCTGCCCTGATGAAGGCGGGTCGGGTCCGCCGGATCATCTGCTCTTTTCCGCGTCAGGCAGACTCGCATGTCTTCGATGGCCTGTATCGCGCCGGAAAGATCGAGCTCGAACTGGTGCCACAGGGCAATCTGGCCGAGCGCATCCGTGCGGCCGGTGCTGGCATTGGCGGTTTCTTCACCCCGACCGGCTTTGGCACGCAACTCGCGCAGGGCAAGGAGACCCGCAATATCAATGGGCGCGATTACGTGCTTGAGTACCCGATCAAGGCCGATTTCGCACTGATCAAGGCGCAGCGTGGTGACCGCTGGGGCAATCTGGTCTATCGCAAGGCAGCGCGCAATTTCAATCCGATCATGGCGATGGCCGCAGCCTGCACCGTCGCTCAGGTCGACGAGATCGTGCCGCTCGGCGCGCTCGACCCCGAGCATATCGTCACGCCGGGCATCTTCGTTCAGCGCGTCGTGTCCCGAGCCGCGCCGGCGCCTGGCATGGTCGCCGATCCACAGGAGCCGACCCGATGAGCGTTCAGCGACTCTCACGCGATGCCATGGCTGCACGCGTGGCCCGCGACATCCCCGAGGGCGCCTATGTCAATCTCGGCATCGGGCTGCCCACGCTGGTGGGCAATCATCTGCCGCACGATCGCGAGATTTTTCTGCACAGCGAAAACGGCATTCTCGGCATGGGGCCTGCGCCCGCCGCAGGTGCCGAAGACTGGGACCTGATCAATGCCGGCAAACAGCCGGTCACCCTTCTGACCGGTGGCGCGTATTTTCATCATGCCGATTCGTTTGCCATGATGCGCGGCGGCCATCTCGACATCTGCGTGCTTGGCGCTTTCCAGGTGTCGGCAAGCGGTGATCTTGCCAACTGGCATACCGGTGCACCCGATGCCATCCCGGCGGTCGGCGGCGCGATGGATCTGGCAATCGGGGCGCGCAGCACCTTCGTGATGATGGAGCATGTCACCAAAGGCGGTGAGCCCAAGATCGTGCGCCAGTGCACCTATCCGCTGACCGGCATCGGCTGCGTCAGGCGCATCTACACCGACCTTGCGGTCATTGATGTCACTGCCCAAGGACTGTGCGCCATCGAATGGGTCGCAGGACTCAGCTTCGAGGCGCTTTGCGATCTCACCGATGCGCCGCTGCATCGTGCCGACGGTGGCAATCGCTGAATCATCAACACCCGGGCCCATCAGGGCCCTTCAATCGGAGAGCAGACACATGAGCAGCAATCAACAGGCCCTGGTGGCCGAACTCGACGCGGCTGAAGATCGGCGCTGTGCCGCCGCCATCGGCAAGGACCGCGCAAGCCTCGAGGCCTTGCTGGCCCCCGACCTGCAGTACGTTCACACCTCGGCCACCCTCGAAGACCGCAACACCTACATCGAGCGAGCCTGCACCGGCTGGTATGACTATCGTGTTCTCAAGTCGCTCAAGCGCGACTGGCGAATTGCCGGTGATATGGCGATGTGCAACGGCGACGTCCAGATCGATGTCGTGGTGCGTGGCACGCCTAAGGCCTTTGTCAGCCGTTATCTGCAGGTCTGGCGCCGTGGCGATTCCGGATGGCAACTTGCCGCCCTGCAGTCGGTTCTCCTGCCGCAGACCTGAGAGGCCGACATGATCGATTCAAAAGCAATTGAAATTCTTTTTACCAAAGCCCGCACTCAGAACGGATGGCTCGACAAGCCGGTGAGCGATGCACAACTCAAGCAGATGTTTGATCTGTTGAAGATGGCGCCCACCTCGGCCAACTCCCAGCCCGCAAGATTCGTGTTCCTGAGAACGCCTGCCGCTCGCGAGCGTCTGAGGCCAGCCTTGTCGGGAGGTAATGTCGACAAGACCATGTCTGCCCCAGTGGTCGCAATCGTTGCCTATGACGTCGATTTTCATGAGCACATGCCGCGTCTGATCGCCCACGCTCCCGCCATGAAGACAATGTTCGATGGTGACGACAAGGCAGCCATCCGTGAGCGCTTTGCGTTTCGCAATGGCTCGTTGCAGGGCGCCTATCTCATGCTCGCCGCGCGCGCGGTGGGCCTGGATGTCGGGGCGATGTCGGGCTTTGACAATGCCAAGGTCGATGCCGAGTTTTTTCCCGACGGACGATTCAAGTCGAACTTCCTGTGCAACATCGGGTACGGCGATCCTGCCAAGGTCATGGAGCGGCTGCCCAGGTTCGATTTCGATGAGGCCTGCACACTGCTGTAACGGCGCTCGCAGGGCGTCGCGCGCGCCGCCTGGCGCCGGCGTATTCGCGCAAAGCTCACGCGCAGCGCTTGAAATTCAGTGCCACGGCGCATAACTCGGTGAGACGGGCAGCACACCTGCTGCCCCACTCATTCAGGAGCATCGCCATGACCCGAGTTTCTCTCTACGATCCTTTGTCCGACGTTTTGCCGACGCTGTTTCGCAACTTCTTTGCTGACCCCGCGATTGGCCGCGAGACTGCAGCGACAGCGACAGCGCCTGCACGAGCTGCAGCGCCGCGTATCGATGTCATCGAGCAGGAAGGCGGCTATGTGCTTCGCGCCGATATGCCCGGCGTTGCCAAGGACGCCATCAATATCGATATCGAAGCCAACCGCGTGACGATTCGCGCCGATGTCAAACGCGATGAAGCTGCCGCTGGCAGCGATCGCATCTTGCGTAGCGAACGCTATGTTGGCCCGCTGGCACGCAGTGTCGTGCTGGCCGATGAAGTCGACGAGGCCGCGGCGAGCGCAACCTTCGAAAACGGTGTGCTTGAACTGACCTTGCCGCGCAAGGCGGGCGTTGGCCCCAAGCGTGTGACGGTTCAGTAAGACGCGTGCATCGCTGAGGCGATAAGCATCGCCAAACGCAGCCTGAGTCCTCACCTGGACTTAGGCTGCGTTGTTGATGACCTAAGGAATTAAAGAGGTCGCCAATCACAGTTTGCTGATCGAAGATCGGCCTGCCGTCCGACGAACGGTCGATTTTTGAATTTGAGTGGTCTGTGACTTGCGTCACAGCGAGCGGTGATTTCGGGGCTAAAGTTGCGTCCAGGCGAGGAACGCAATGAAAAAACCTGAAATCTTTCGTGCTGCAGCAAGTGTTCTCGGACGAACGGTCAATTTTTTCCGTTTGTCGGGCGTGAAATGTCGGTCCGATTGGCAGCGGGCGTTGCGCATGCTTTGCCGCGCACTGTTGCTTCCTGTCGTCCTGTCGCTCGGGATTTTTTCGAACGCGATGGCAGATATCCGCCAGGACTCCTGGGTCGGTATGGACAAGGCCAATCACTTTGGCGTGTCAGCGCCGCTTGGCATGTTCGGCGCAGCACTGGCGGGCAAGTCTGCCGACACCACCGACCAGGTTCTGCTCGGAACGCTGATCGGGGCGCTGCCGGGGGCCATGAAGGAGATTTACGACATCGGTCATCGCGGATCGAACGCCTCCCTGAAGGACATGACCTGGAACCTGCTTGGCGCAGCCGCTGGAGCGATGTCAACGCGGTGGTTCTCGGTCGCGCCGATCACCTACCGGGATCGGGTCGACGGTTTTCGAGTCCAGATCAGATTCGAATTCTGATCCGGACCCGGGCACTTCAGACGATCGGGTGACGCCTGGTCAGCGCGGCTGCCAGCGCAAGGTCAGATAGCCTTCCCTGCCCGGCTGGTTGTAGCCATACGCTGTCTGATATGACTTCTCGGTCAGATTGTTCAGCCTGACCCCCACCGTCCATGCCTTGTCGATCGGGTAGTCAGCACGCAGGTCGATGGTCGTGAATCCACCCACTTGGTAGGTATTGGCCAGGTCGCTGTAACGCGACGACCAGGCAGACACCGTGCCGCCGACGCTGAAGACACTCACCATCCAGTCGATGCTGCCGCGCAAAGCCTGTCGGGCGCGCCCGGGCAACTGATTGCCGTAGAACGGGTCACCGCCGGTGGTATTGCGCGGGTTCAGGTTTTCATAGGACGCGCTGGCCAAAACCGTCGGCCAGTTGCCTTGCCAGGCCATGACCAGACCGTCGATCTTTGCTGTACCGACATTGACCGGCAGGAAGTCGGCATCCAGCACGATCGCGTTCTGGATCCGGGTATCGACCCACGCTGCCCTCAGGCTCTGCCCACCGCTTGCCCAACGCAGGCTCACCTCCGCGCTCTTGCCTTGCTCTGGCGTCAGGTTGGGATTGCTGTAACCCGGGTAGTAGAGGTCGGCAAAGCTGGGTGCAACAAAACTCGTACCGTAGGACCCGCCGAGCCGCCATTGGGGCGTCAGGGCATAGCCGTAACCGATGCTGCCGGTGGTCTGGCCGCCGAATTGCGAATTGGCGTCCCGACGCACCGCGGTCTGCCAGGAGTGCTGCTGTGCTTCGCCGGTGAGACCGACACCAATTCCGTCAATATTTCGCTGCGTCACCGCATACAACTGCACCGGCTGTGTCAGGGTTTGCGTCGTGCGTTCAAGCAGCACCATCGCCGTCCCCAGTGGTGTCAGTGTGGTGTTTTCCCAGGTGTACTGGCGCTGATCGCTCTTGAATTTGCCGGGATATTCATAAGGGTTCGCCGTGGCGATCGCCTCGCGCGTGTCGGACGACCATCCAACGCTCAGCCGGGTGCGCCAGTTGTCGGCGAGCTTGCCGTTAAGCGCAAGGGTCTGGACCGCATTGGTGATCTTCTGCTTTGAATCGACATCCGGTCCGTCGTCGATATGCCGGGTTGCCTGGGCACTCATCGCCGACCCTTCGACGCGCCAGTCGCTGCTCAATTGCCAGCCCAGTCGAAGGTTGCCGCTGGTTTGGATGAACGGGTCGCGATCGGGGTTGTAGTAGCCGAAGGCTTCGTTGGGGGCGGTTGCCGAAAACGCATTGGTGCTGACCCGCGACAGCTGGACCGCGCCATTGAAGGGGCCCTGACCGAAGGCCGCGCCCCCGCTGAGCTGGTAGTACTGGTTTGATCCGACGGTGGCGCTGGCATTCGGAGAAAAGCCCTCGCGGGCCTGCCGTGTGAAGACCTGGATGACGCCGCCCATTGCCTGACTGCCGTAGAGCGACGAGAGTGGTCCGCGCACGATCTCGACCCGATCGATCGAGTCGAGCGGAATGTTCGACATCGAGGGCAGATTGAAGTCGACGTCGCCCATCGGTACGCCGTCGATCAGCAGCAGCGTGCTTTGCGCCCGCAGGCCGCGAACATAGACCGATGAAAACTGCCCGAGCCCGCCGGTATTGGTGAACTGGATGCCGGGCTGTCGGGACAGCAACTCGGAGAAGGTGCGTCCGGTGGCACGGTCGATGTCGGTGCGGTCGATGACCGTGGTTTCCGCGATCGTGTCGCTGACCCGTGAGGGGATCCGAGTGGCGGTCACATTGACCGGGTCGAGCCGATTGGTGTCGGTCTGCGAAGTGGGCAGTGAAGGGTTTTGCGATGGGGCGGGTTGGGCTTGTGCCATGACGGCAGTGGCGTGAAGCATCGGCACGATGCTCACGCTCAGCGCAAAACGGCGCGCAGGCAGGCGTAAACGCATGATGAAAGGACTCCGGACAGCGCTCCCCGCAGCTTCCCCGCTGCATGGAGCCTAAGGCGTTCGCTTGCGCTGATCGCCACCTGTGTTGGCCGGTATCCGGGCTGGCGGATCGACGCGTGCGGCCTTCCCGGAGAGCGAGTCTCCAGTGACCTGTTTGCACGCGCGGGAACGATGTGATGTTCCGTCCGCTGACCGTTGCGGGGGCAGCGCAGGTTGGATGAGTCTCGGCGAGAGACGAACCCTCCTGCTTCCCGTTTACCCCAAGCGACGACGATGCGTCGATCAGGCACCAACCTGCTCAGGCTATCACGAGGTCTGGCGTACAAGGCACAGGCGTCGGCTGTACCAATTGTCGATCGCGACTTCGAGAGGGCACAATCGCCCGCTATGACGCCTCTTTCCGTGTGGCTGCAGCATCTGCTGCCCAAGCAAGCACTGACCATTCTGGCCGGCTCGATCGCGTCGGCGCGTGCCGGACGATTGACGCACGCCCTGATCCGCTGGTTCGTGAATCGCTACGATGTCGAGATGGCCGACGCGGCCGAACCCGACCCCACCCGTTATGCGAGCTTCAATGACTTCTTCACGCGGGCCTTGCGCGACGGGGCCAGACCGCTTGCCAGGGCGGACTGGATCTGCCCGGTTGATGGTGCGATCAGTCAGTGCGGCGACATTGAACACGATCGTCTGTTTCAGGCCAAGGGCCATCACTACACGGTCGATGCATTGCTGGGCGGAGACGCTCAGCAGGCTGAATTGTTTGCCGGCGGGCGCTTCGCCACGCTTTATCTGAGCCCGCGCGACTACCACCGCATCCACATGCCCTGCGATGCGCGCCTGGTGTCGATGGTGCATGTACCGGGTACGCTTTTCTCGGTTAATCCGGACACGGCTCGTGCCATCGCGGGCTTGTTTGCTCGAAACGAGCGCGTGGTGTGTCGCTTCGACACCGCACACGGTCCGATGGTGATGGTGCTGGTTGGTGCCACCATTGTTGGCAGCATGGCCACCGTCTGGCACGGAACGGTCAATCCGCCACGGCCCGGCAGCATCAGACGCTGGCGCTATGAGCAGACGCCAATCGATCTGAAGCAGGGTGATGAGATGGGGCGATTCATGCTCGGCTCGACCGTGATCGTGCTTTGGCCGGCGCTCGATATGCGGTTCGCGCAGGGCTGGAAGGCGGGTCATAAGGTCCGCATGGGTGACGCAATGGCCACAAGGAGCGCGTTCTGAGCGCATTTTCAAGCGATAAAGCTCACCCCCGTACTTGTTTTCGTGATTAAAATCGCACACCGCGCGCAGCGATGCGCTCGCCGGCGCTCTGAATCAAGCTGCTTTTTTCCAACAAATAACGACAGGAAACCACTCATGGCCACCGCATCCAAGAAGCCTGCTGCCAAACCTGCAGCCGCCAAAAAGCCCGCAGCAAAAGTCGCTGCAGCGAAAAAGCCTGCTGCCAAGAAGCCTGTTGCCGCCGCTGCAAAAGCGCCGGCCGCCAAGGCTGCAGCACCAAACCTCAAGCCCGCAGCGATGAAGCCGATCCCCAAGGCGCTCAGCAAGCAAGCGCTGATCACCCATCTGGCCGAGCACGCTGCGGTTGAACTCAAGGCGGTCAAGGCCGTGATTGCCAACCTCGAAGCCACCATCTTCGCGTCGCTTCACAAGAAGGGTGCACGCAATTTCGTGTGGCCTGGCCTGTTCAAGGCAACGGTTGTCTCGGTGCCGGCTAAGCCCTCGCGCAAAGGCATCAACCCCTTCACCAAAGAACCGCAGACCTTCGCCGCCAAGCCGGCCAGTACCAAGATCAAGGTGCGGATGCTGAAGAAGGCCAAAGAAGCCGCAAACTGAGTCGTTTCGACGACGCGCGCCCGGCCGCTGATTGCGGCGCGCGCGCGCAGCGGCTTGACGGCCGCTGCCGCATACACTAATGTATGGACATTGCGGGCGACAAGTCGTCGGTCGATGTTCGCGCGACGAAGCGCCAAGCGACGCTTAATTGCGAGATCTCCCTCGCGTCATTCTCATTCCGGAGCTTCGGCGCTCGGGCTTGATCACCCGCAGCTGATTTTTCACCGAGGCACTTATGTCCCGTTTCTCGAAGATCATCCTGTCGCTGCTCGCGCTGCTGGTTCTTGCCGCAGCGCTTGCCTGGTGGCAAAGGGGTGCTTTGAGCCTGTGGGCCATGTCGCGAATGGTCACGCAAGTCACCGCCAACGCCGATCCGCTCGCGCAGTTGTCCGACGGACTGCATGTCGGTCTGTGCGGGGCGGGGTCGCCGTTTCCGGATGATCGGCGCAGCGGGCCCTGCACGGTCGTTGTGGCCGGACGCCAGATGTTTGTCTTCGATGCCGGTTCTGGCGCGGCACGCAACATCACCCGCATGCGTCTGAACAGTGGACAGATTGAGGCGATCTTTCTGACCCACTTTCACTCCGACCACATCGATGGCCTCGGTGAGCTGCTGTTGCAGCGCTGGGGTACCGGCAATGCCAGCAAGCCTGTGCCGATCTACGGTCCGCAAGGACTCGAGCAGGTCGTGCAGGGATTTCAGCAGGCTTATGCGCTTGATCGTGGCTATCGCATTGCGCACCACAACGATCAGATCATGGTGCCTGCGGGATTCGGTGCGACGCCGACAAGCGTCGAACTGCCTGCCGATACCGGGCGCGCGGTGCTGATCGCGACGCCTGATCTCGAGATTGTCGCCTTCCGGGTGAATCACGCGCCAATCGAGCCGGCGCTTGGGTATCGCATCCGTTACAAGGATCGCGTCGTCGTGATCAGTGGTGACACCACGCCCACCCCGGCGGTCGAGCGAGAGGCCAAAGGCGCCGATCTGCTGATCCACGAAGCGCTGTCGCCCAGGCTGCTGCGGGTGCTCGAGGACGGCTTTCGCAAGGCCAATCGCGGCAATCTGGCCAAGATCATGCATGACGTCCTTAACTACCACACCACGCCCGAGCAGGCAGCCGAGATCGCCAGTAAATCGGGTGTCAGGATGCTGGTGCTCAACCACATCGTCCCGCCGCTGCCGATGAAGACCCTCGAGCCGGCCTTCCTCGAGCGCGCCCCCGAGCTTTACAGCGGACCGATCGTGATTGGTGTCGACGGTGACTGGTTTGACCTGCCTGCCGGCAGCATTGCGATCGACGTCGGGCGCCGTCCATGAACAGTGGCTCGGATGCACGCGGTGCACCGCTGCGTGCCGGTGTGCTGCGTACCCCCGATGTCGCTTTCGAGCGCGTACCCGACTTTGCCTGGACGCCGCACTACAGCGTTGTCGACGGACTGCGCATCGCGCATCTCGACGAAGGACCGGCTGATGCGCCGGCCGTGCTGCTGCTGCACGGCGAACCCGCCTGGTCGTTTCTCTACCGCGAGATGATCCCGCCGCTTCTGGCTGCCGGCCTGCGCGTGGTGGTCCCCGATCTTGTCGGCTTCGGTCGATCAGACAAGCCTGCGAAGATGGCCGATTACAGCTATCGCCGCATGGTCGACTGGATGACTGCCTGGATGCGAGGCATCGACTTGCGAGGCATCACGCTGTTCTGCCAGGACTGGGGCTCGCTGATCGGCCTGCGCATGGTGGCCAACGATCCGGACCGCTTCGATCGGATTGCGCTGGCCAACGGTGGCCTGCCCACCGGCAGTCAACCCCTGCCGCGCGCCTTCAGGGTCTGGCGCGCTTTTTCCCGCTTCAGCCCGATGTTTCCGGTGGGTGCGATCGTGGCCCTGGGCACGCGTCGCAAACTGAGCGCCATCGAGCGCGCTGCCTACGAGGCACCGTTCCCGACCGATGCCTACAAGGCCGGCGCAAGGGCGATGCCGCGGCTGGTTCCGGCCACTCCCGCCGACCCGGAGCATCACGCCAATGAGTCGGCCTGGGCACTGCTGGAGTCGTGGGACAAGCCCTTTCTGACCCTGTTCAGTACTGGTGATCCGATTACTCGCGGCGGTGAGCGCTTCTTTCAGAGCCGTGTGCCGGGCGCAAAGGGCCAGCCTCATTACCTGATCCGGGGCGCCGGGCATTTTCTGCAACAGGATCGGCCTGACGAGCTTGCCCGACGCCTGATCGCACTCGTGCAGGACAATCCGGCCGCGCCTTCCAAGGTCGACGGCTGACCCGCGGTAGTCATTACTGGAGTCTTTTCCGATGATCAAACGAATTGCGATGGTCCTTGTCGCGATGGCAGTGCTGGCTGCGATCGGTTTTGTGGCCGCCGGTGGCCGTGAAGGCGTTGCGGTGCTGGTCGTCAAATATTTTCTGCGCAAAGACCCGGCACCCAATCGCGAGGTCACCTGGCAGGCAGGGCCCGCCGAGCCGGCACCGCTTGCATCAGGTCAGAAGCGGCCGCCGAACATCATCGTGATCGTCGCCGATGATCTCGGCTACAACGACCTCAGCCTGGCTGGCGGCGGCATTGCCGACGGTGCCGTGCCGACGCCGAACATCAACGCGATCGCGCTTGGTGGCGTGAATTTCACCGCGGGTTATGCCGGCAACGCCACCTGCGCACCGTCGCGGGCCGCAATGATGACCGGCCGCTATGCGACCCGTTTCGGGTTCGAGTTCACGCC
>Ga0007791_10000239_pt1 | contig 16263 bp, 13 predicted proteins | sample CryBogmetaGMA05M_FD_60368 | JGI IMG/M metagenome (GOLD analysis project Ga0007791, IMG submission 60368) | Freshwater microbial communities from Crystal Bog, Wisconsin, USA - MA0.5M | ecosystem: Environmental > Aquatic > Freshwater > Lake | place: Crystal Bog, Wisconsin, USA | collected 2009-07-06 | reverse complement strand
CCGTGCTGTCGGCGGTGAGCAAGCGGGTGAACCTGACGATGTCGCCGCTCTGCACCACTCGAGTGACGCTGGGTGCCGCAGACGTCGACGCACTAGTTACACGAATATTCACCTTCGAGCCGCGAGCCAACGGCGTCTTCACCGTCGCAGAAATCACGCCCTGCGCGGACACGCGAGAACTGACGACCTTCGTGCCCCTGGCCACCTTCTCGAGCGCGACCCCGGTGGCCGGTGTCGTCGCGGCACTGTTCGACGCGGTCGGAGTATCGGCCGACGCAGTGACTGTTCCGCACGGTCGGTCCAGATACATGGTGTGAAGGCCGGCGAGATCGCCGGCCTCGGGCTCGACGCGGAGGTTAGGGAGCGGCTACTTGCCGTCGAACGCGCTCTGCGCTCCAGCACCGCCTACGCGGAGTACCTGCACAAGCGAGTCGGCCCGACCCCCGACATCGACAAGCTCCACACCGAAGTGGCCCACCTCCTTCGAAGCCTGCGTTCGGGGACACAGGAGAACTGATAGGTGTCGGCGGTTTCACGCACCCCTCAGCCATGTGCAAGCACCCACCGCTCGAGCATGCAGGACGTCCAGGCCGTGGCGGCTATCGTGCGGCGGGGCCACTGGCGGCCCGAGGGGGAAGCGTGGCAATCGGGGAAGAGCAGGCGGTGGGGTTCAGTCGTGGATCGACCGTGCCTCACCGGCGCCGTGACATCCAAGGTCTTCGCGCCATAGCCGTCCTCATGGTTGTCGCGTTCCATGCGGGGCTCCCCGTGCCGGGCGGGTTCGTCGGCGTTGACGTTTTCTTCGTCATCTCCGGTTTCGTCATCACCGTGATGCTGCACCGCGAATGGGCCACGACGGGCCGAGTCCGGTTCGGTCGGTTCTACCTGCGCCGGTTCAAGCGCCTGACCCCGGCGCTAGCCATCATGGTCGCCGTCACCATGCTCATTTCCGCGGTCGTGCTCTCACCGATAGGCCCGCAGCAAAACGTCGCGAAGACCGGCGTCGGTGCGATGCTGCTGGCGGCTAACTTCGCCATCGCCCGCACCACCGGCGGCTACTTCGATGCGCCCGCCGAGACTAACCCTCTCCTCAACACGTGGTCGCTGTCGGTCGAGGAGCAGTTCTATCTCGTGTTCCCCGGCCTCATCACGCTGGGCTGGTACCTCGCGCGCCGCCGCGGCTGGCTCCGCTTCAACCCGTACCTCATCGTCGGCGCGATCGCGGTAATCTCCTTCGCGCTGGCCATGGCCACGGCAGGCGGGTTGACGTTCCACGGCTCCAGCACAATCCTCGGGTTCTACAGCCCAGTCACGCGCGCCTGGGAGTTCGCCGTGGGCGCCCTCCTCGCCCTCGCACTTGCCCGCTGGTCACGACACGCACCCCGCCTCATGGCGGCACTGGGCGCCACCGGCCTGATCATGCTGGCTGCCTCTTTGTGGCTCATAACCGACACGACCCCCTTCCCTGGGCCCTGGACGCTTCTGCCCGTCATCGGCACCCTGCTGCTCCTTCTCGCCGGCACCCACAACGCCAACGCGACGCCGCGCCTCCTGTCGACTAAGCCCATGGTCAAGATCGGCGACTGGTCCTACTCCATCTACCTGTGGCACTGGCCCTTCATCGTCTTCGCCGGACTCCTATGGCCAAACACCCCAGGCGTCCTACTGATGGCCGCGGTGGCATCCATGGTGCCGGCAGTCACTTCCTATCGGTGGGTTGAGCGGCCCATCCGCGGATTGAGCGGACTGACACGAAGTCGTTGGGTCGCGCTCATAGCGGTCACTTTGTTGGTGCCTATCGGTCTTGCTGCTGCCCTCGGGCTCGGCGCTTCGCATGCATGGTGGTCTGAACAAGTCAAAGAGTTGCAGTCGGCCGCGATCCCGGAACATCTAGGGGCTGAGATTGGGTGCAACACTCGAACTCCGCTAGGTGCAGTCCCAGCCGCGTGCGTGCAAAACCCGAGCCTTTCAGGGCAACCCGTTTACCTCCTAGGGGACTCCAACGCCGATCACTTCAGCGAGGGCCTTATCGAGGCAGCCAAGCAGTTGGGGCGCCCAGTCCATCTCGCCACCACAAGTGCATGTCCGTTCATGGACGTGGCGTTCTCAGACCTCCGGGGCACGTATGACAACGACGCCTGCCGCGCCTACGTTCGCGGTTCGCTGGACTACCTGCGGGACGCCGAACCCGGGCTCGTCATGATCTCCAACACCGACGAGTACTGGGACTCCATCGACTACGCCGTAGGCGCCTCGCGGGAGCAGACAACGACGGACGAAGCGAAGAAGTTCTATGCGATCAAAGAGGGGCTTGGCAACACCGTAAAGGAACTGCAGGACGCGGGCCATAAAGTCCTGCTCGTACAGAGCGTGCCGCATTGGGACGAGTCAGCTCCTTGGGAACCTTCCCGGTGTACGACCCCAGTCGTCCTCACGGGAGACTGCCAGGCAACGCGCTCGCTAGTACAGGCTCGGCAAAGCAGGGGAGCCATTCGCTCCGCAGTCACTGCAGTGGCCGCAGCCACCGGCGCCACCATCTGGGACCCGAGCGATGCTCTATGCCCCGCAGGTCTTTGTTCCACGCAGGGACCCGGATATGTGCGCTACCGCGACACCGGGCACATCAGTGTCGCGCAAGCCATTGCGCTCACGCCGATCCTCCGCGAAGTATTAGTCGAAGCCGAGTAGGCATTGTCCGAGGCCCTGATTGGCGTTATCAGTCAGATCCCGGCGATTTGCGAACCAACGCCGAATCGACTCCTCTCCGTGACCCACCACCGACCTCACGCGTCTCCTCCGGCGGCCTGCCACGACTCCACGCGCGAGGGCCACTTCCCCTGAGGGACGCACCCGACTGTGGAAAACTCTCCCCATGTCCAAAGCCATCGTCCACATCGGATTGCCCAAGACCGGAACGACCTCGTTCCAGTTCGCCATGCAGCAGGCGTGGGGCTCCCTGCTCGAGCAGGGGATCCGAGTCATGACCTACGAGGGTGCCCTTGACTTCATGATCCTGCCGACGATGTCCATCCAGGTCGAGGTTTGTGTTGTCCGTCCGGACCTTGATGCCTGGTCCCGGCAGGTCTGTCCTGAGTCGGTGCTGCCTGAATTCCAAGCCGCCTGCCAGACCAGCTTGCGGGCGGCTGTCGACGCACCAGAGCCGCTTCTCATCGCATCCTGCGAGAATCTTTCTCTCATTCGCACACGCGACGAAGTGAGGCGGCTTCGCGAGCTGTTCGCACCGCGCGAGCTGGTCGTCGTCTTTGTTAGGCGCGAGAAGGAGAGTTATCGGCGATCACTGCGACGCCAGGTGGACTACATCGGTGTCCGCACCTGGAGCCCACTGGAATCCTCCTGCTCGAACTTCTCCGAGGATTCATGGCTATTTGATCACGATGCCCTGATCAACGTGCTGGTTGACGAACTTGGCAAGGAGTCGGTTCGCGTCATCGACTATGACTCCACGGTTGCGTCCCATGGGTCGATCGTCCCGACGCTGTGGAGCGCCTGCGAACTTCCCTCGGAGGTGCTTTCTGACGAGCTGTTATCACTGCCACGTCAGAACCAGACTCCAGATCTCGCGCGGGACCTACTGCCACCCGACCTGGACTCATGCGAGGACCTCGAATATCTGCGCGGCCTCATCATTCGGCAGGCCAACACGCTCAATCGGGTGCGCACGTCGCGTTCCTGGCGGTACACCCGCCCGCTCCGGCTTCTGCGCGGGAACGGTCAGCTTTGACGCTCCCTCACGTTACGTAACGTCCTCCTTAGCCGCTTGAGCACGCGTAGGACTCGCACGTAGATGAGCAGTGGCACCAGTTGGACGATCGCGCTCAAGGCCCGAAGGTCGGAAGGTGGCGCAAGCTGACTTTGCATGACCGCCCAGTAAGAGTCCACCGTCTGCGCCGTTGTCGGAAGGTCGAGCCGGCGCTGGCGCACACCAGCACGCAAGGTGCTGAGCAACTCTGGCTCCCGCCTGAGTCTGGCGAGGGTCTCGAGAAGGTCGTGCGGTCCGTCGAACGGAAGCGAATCGTGGCCGGGCTTCGTCATGCAGCTGTAGGCGGGCTCGGGTGCATAGACCGGGATCACATCAGCGCACCACGCGTTGATCAATTTGGTCGGGGGCTTGTGAAGGGTCCTCGAGTACACGCCGTCGTGCCGGTCGAGGAGCGCAAGATCCGCATCTGAGAAGTCATGCCAGTCCTGATCGGAGCCGTCCATACGAGACGGGACGTCAAGGCTAAGCAAGACGTTGAGATCTGTCAGAGCCGACAGGAACCATTGCTCCTTCAGGTAGTCAGGGATGTTCTCCGGGTTGCCTTTGTAGGTCATGACCAGTGCGCCGCCCGCCGCATGATCTACTCGAGCTTTCAGCCCTCTCTGAGGCAGCGGCAGGAGAAAAACACGTCGCCTCCCTGACCCCCGCTCAACGAGGAGCGGATTGGCCACCACTTGGAGTGAGTTGGCCACGATTCGACCGAAGCGGCGGTGCAGGTCGCTCCGGATCATCACGCACCTGTGCCGCTTCGCGGCCAAGCCGAGCCTCCAGTAGCTACCCGTGTTCCAGATCTCATGGTTAGGGAAAACCACGATGACACGCGTCTGGTCGGGCACAGTCGACCCCAGACTCACGGGACGCCCCTGATGGTGCAGCCGAACGAACAATTCAAGGAAGTTGTGACCCAGCCCTGACGCGAATCTCTGGGGATCAGCGTCGGGATCCCAGTCGAGAACGGATGACGAGTCGAGGTCCGAGCCAAGATAGAAGTGAACGTGCCCCTCAGGTGCCATGTGCCGCGCCTCCTCTGCCACGGGAGCGGCCGAAGGCTCTGTGGGTGGCCTTTCTCACCTCTGTTGCGATCCGAATGCCACGGTCACCGAAGAGTGTCAGCACCCACCGGTAAGACCACGAACCGGGATAGGCGTTCCCACGCGTTCGAGCGGCATGAAGAGAGATGACTCGCTCGGCCCGCGTCATGTCATCTGGTGACGCCGGGGAGACAAGACCGATGAAGCACAGGTCACCTGCCCCCTTGTCCACGCTGACACCCACGAAGTCCAGCGGGGCTCCCCTGACCACCCGCATCACCGCGCGACGGGTCAGATTGCGGTACCAGTCGCGATCGACGGCGCTCAGTCCCGGAAAGGCCCAACCGCCGTCTGATTTTCGGGTTCCATGCTCGGGCCGACCGGTGCTGGCAGCCGTGAGGATCACCAGGCCCGACGGCCTCGTCATGCGGATCATGTTCGTCAACGTCGCAGGCCACGCCTCGTTGTGCTCGAAGCATTCACTCGACATGGTCACATCGAAGTGGTGGTCGGGAAACTCCAGCTCCTGAGCACGCCCGACAAGGGTGACACTCGGACCTGGCACGAGGTCAACGCCGACGTACTCCATCGCGTCGAACAGGTGTTGGGGGCCACCGTTGATGTCGTAGGAGCCCACATCCAGCACCCGACCGGAGAAGTGCCCGGGGAAGGAAGAGATGGCGTCTGCAAAGAACGCCATCTGCGAGTCATGGGCCATCGTGGAATTCTGCCCTCCTACGACGCTTTCGGTCGCCCGTGGGATCACTCCTGAGCCGATATCTACTGCCTATCGTTTCACGATGATCTGCAGCTGGCTGATTCCATCAACTCGTGGCGGATTCGAGGGGGAGGCACTTCATCACTCGTTGGTCATCACCGGTAGCCGACCATCCAACGCGGGCGTAAGCCGTCGATGAAGAGCGACCGCCATCAGCGCAGCGACGCCGCAGCCGGCCACGAGCAGGCCGATCCACGCCCAGTTCAGTCCCGCACCCAGCATGAGCCCCGCGATGCCGGGGCCGAGAATTCCCGATACCGACCACACGAGACTCATCGATGAGTTGTAACGCCCGCGCAGGTGTGGCGGCGCAAGATCGTTGACCAATGAAGGGGCAACGGGTGCCCACATCGTCTCACCGAGCGCAAACACACCCGCTGCCGCAAGCAACAGGATCAGTGCCGCGGTAGAGGACGTGAGCAGGCTCGATCCGGTCATGAGCCACGACAGGCCCCACAGTGCCGCTACCCCCACCATGATGTAACTGCGGGAGCGACCCTTGATCGCCTTCAACACAAAGGCTTGCGCGATCACGATCGTGAACGTGTTGACCGCAAACTCCACGCCGATCCACTTCACGCTGAGTCCGTTGAGCACCGTGATGAAGATGGGCAGACCCACCTCGAGCGCCCCGTACCCGCTCATGAGCAAGATCACGGCCATGATGAGTACGCGACGCAGGAGACGATCGGACAGCACCTCGCGATATCCACCAACACCTGCGGGCTCCGACTCGTCGCGCGGCACTGGACCCACGCCGACACCGCGCAGGAAGATCAGGAGCACGGCCACATAAAGCAGGAACGTGCATGCATCCACGACATAAAGAATCTGAAACGTGCGCAAGTCCGTCACGGACACGATCAATGCAGCCACAAGTCCACCCACGCCAAGGCCCAGATTGAGGAGCATGAACTGGATGCCGAAGACGCGTTCACGCTGACCTGGGTCGGATACGCGTCCGAGGAATGCTGATTGAGAAGGCCAAGCCGTCGCAGTTCCTACCGCGACAACCGTGGTCACCATAAACGCGCGAGGGGTCGAATCGACCGTGGCGATGAGCGCAACGCCCACCGCTTGAACCAAAAGACCAATGATGAGGACAGGCTTGGGACCGAAGTGATCGGCCGCCATACCGACCAGCGGGAAAACCACCAGCGAGGCCACGGCCGTATAGGCGATCACGAGGCCGGCGACTGTCGCGCCGAGGCCACGAACCTGCCCGAGGTAAATGACCAACAGCGGAAACGTGAGGCCGCCACCCAGAGAGGAAAGCGCTACACCAAGAAGAATTCGTCGCGCATTCCTGGTCACCCCTGCATCAGAACACGCGGGCAACCACAGCGTCCAGTTGCACACCGCCTGCTTAGGGGCGATACACATCCCGGCCGCACGTTGTCTGCCGCACCCTGTGGATAGTTAGGCGGCTGACCGCCAGGTCACGAGCGTGCGTCCCCGACCGTCCCGAAGCTCTACGGTGCTGTCGGCACTGAGCGCACGCGCAAAGGTGACGATGCCACCGGTTTGGACGACTCGAGTTGTACTCGTCACCGCGCCATCCGCTGCACGCGTGACCCGTATGGTCACCTTCGATCCGCGACGCAGGCGCGTCGCCACAGTCGCCGACATGACTCCGGCGGGAGACACACGTGAGCGAATCACGCGAACACCCTGCGCTACCTTCTGCGCCGCGACCGAGGTCGCCGGTGCGGTAGCCGCATCAGGCGTGATCACCGCGGGATTGGTGGCCGGCGCGCTCGCGGGTGCCGTGCAGGGGCGATCGAGATACATGGTGCGAAGACCAGCAAGGTCACCTGGACTGAACTTGCCCTGATTGTTGGGAAGGCCGCCTTGCGGATACATGATCGACGTGAAGTCCTCGACATGTCCGAACCCCATGGCGTGCATCGACTCGTGGATCACCAAGGCCACCCGGCCCGGGCCGTCCCTGTATGAATACCAACCCGGTCCAAGATCGGGACGCGGCCACTCCAGATGCCGCCAGTCCCAGCCCACCCACTTGTTGAGCGTCCAATCGGACTTCGTATCGAACGTGACGTATCCCTTGTTCCACCCGGTGAATCCGCCGTAGCCCGCTGCATTCGGGTGGCCTTGCGCGGTGAGATCACCCCAGCGAAACACGAGATCTGAAGGCGATCCAGCAGGAGCCTCAGTGAAGGTCAGACCCGTGAGCGGCTGAAGTGCGGCAAGCCCTGTGCGCACGTCATCGATCATCGAGTTGCGGCCCGGGTCCTCGCCACTGCGATCAAAAGACCACCGCACTGTCTGACAGGGCAGATAGGTCGCTGACGTCGAGAGCGGTCGCCATCCGTCATTGAATGTCTGCCCCGCGGCGACGGTCCACCGCTCCCCCACGCCTGGCGTGCCAGCCGCCAACGCCGCGGGACTACTCGCAACACACAGCGCGAACAAAACTGATGAGAGTGCCGCTGCCAATGCAGACGTCACGCGCCGACGTCCGCTCGGCACCCTGGAGGGCTTCATCGCGATAGCACGTACTGCGCCGCGTTGTGCCCGGGAATTCCGGAAACGCCACCACCTCGACGTGCACCTGAGCCGCATATCGCGACGTTGGGTAGATCGGTCTCAACACCCCACGTGCCGACCAGTGAATCATCGTCCACAAAGGGCCAGTCCAATGGCGTGTGGAAGATGTTGCCGGTTGGTATGCCTAACGCATTTTCGATATCGACAGTCGTGTTGACCTCGATGCACGGTGCACCCGATGCATCGCGCCATAGGCAGTCTTCGATTGGCTCGGCCAGCACGGAATTCAGGCTGGCCACCACTGCATCCAAAGCGCTCTGCCGCATCGTCGCATTGTCATGTGCGAACAATGAATGGGGAGTGTGCAGGGCAAACACCGTCAGCGTCTGCGCACCAGCGTCCCGCAGCTGCGGCCCCAGGATGGAAGGGTCGGTGAGGCTGTGGCAATAGATCTCCGCTGGGACAGGTGACGGCATACGCCCATGCGACGCCGCAATGAACGCTGCCTCCAGCTGTGTGTACGACTCGTTGATATGGAACGTGCCAGCAAAGGCATCACGTGGATCAACAGACGCATCCTTCAGTCGCGGCAGTCGACTCAACAACATGTTCACCTTGACCTGTGCCCCGCCGTCGAGATCTGACACAGGTGCGGTCTGTGTGCGACCTAGGAGCCGCTCCAGCACAGCCGGCGCGACATTGGCCAACACGTCGGTGCACTCGAACGTCTCCTCGCGACCATCGATCATTGCCGTCACGGTTGCGTGTGTGCGGTCGCTGCGAATCGACGTGACGGGTGCGTCCACCCGAATATCAACGCCCAGGCTGGCGGCCTTGTCAGTGAGCGCCGCGATGAGTGCACCCATACCGCCCACCGGCACATCCCAGTCCCCCGTGCCATTACCGATCACGTGGTAGAGGAAGCAGATGTTCTGATGCAAAGACTCATCGTGTGCGCTGGCAAAGGTGCCGATGAGCGCATCTGTTAAGACAATCCCGCGCACAACGTCGTTGTCGAACGTGCTCTCGAGAATCTCGCCAAGCGGCCGCTCGATGAAGTCTCGCCAGGCCTCGTCATCCGCGACCAGGTCCTTCAGCTGCGCGCGAGACATCAGCGGCTGCGTCAACGTGGGAAACATTTTGACGGCGAGGTCTGTCGTGCGATCGTAGAAGGCACTCCACGCGCGTGCGTCCGACGTAGAACCAGTCAGTCGCTGCATATGGTCGTCCAAGGTGAGGTCGTAGTCGACCGGCACTGCAAGTCCGCGCGTGGGATCTTCGGGATCGGGCGTGTAAGACGAAATGCCGCGACGAATCGTCGTGAGGTCAATTCCCAGTTCCTCGCGGATCTTCATCGGCAGGAGAGAGATCAGGTAGGAGTACTTGGAAAGGCGCGCATCCACGCCGTCGAATACCTTCGCCGACACAGACGCACCCCCGAGCACCGGCCGCGCTTCGAGGACCGTCACCCTCCTGCCCGCCATCGCCAGGTAGCAGGCGGCCACCAGACCGTTATGGCCGCCGCCGACGACCACGCAGTCAGTTGTGGTCGCCATGTCAGATTCCCTTCAGGCCCATGTCTCGATAGTAGAACGATGTGACGTTTGGTCCCCATTGAAGTCGGTACAGTTCCGCATGCCCAAATCGCTCTTCCAGCTGATTCGCGAATCTCCTTACCGGGGGCTTTTCCTTGGGGAGGGCTTGCAGGGCTTCGCGGTGGCGGCCATCGCGACCGCCATGATCATCAATGTTGCCAGCGCGACGGGAAATGCTGCGCTCGCCGTCGGAGTTTCCGCCGCACTGTCGGTGGCGGCCCTTGCCGTCTCGCCACTGGTGACCCCGGCTCTTGCCAAGTACACCTTCTTTCAGTCGCTCGTATGGACCTACCTGCTCGCCGCAGCCGTACTGGTTGTGACCAGCCCGCTGTTCTTCGTCAACATCGGCGTCCTTCCCCTGTCCTTCGCCCTCATGCTGATCCTTGGCGCCACCAACTCGTTCCACACGCCCGCGCTATACGCCACATTGGATTGGTTCGTCGGCAAAGAGAACCTGCCGCGAGCAATCTCGTCGGTGAATCTGCGTGCCGGCATCGGGTGGGTGGCGGGCCCTATCGTCGGCGGGTTGCTGGCCGGCCTGCACAACGGTGCCGTGCTGATGCTTATCGTCGCCGCTGCCTACGTGGCAGCGACCCTGCCCTACCTCGCCAACCGTGCGCTCTTCGCACAGCGGCAGGCCGAGCTTGAGGCCCGCAAGTCGAGCGAGCCAAGCTGCGTTGCTGATGCAGCCGAAGACGGTGTCGTGGCGTACGCCGGGCACAACCCCTGCCAGTGCATGCAAGCACCCGTTACTAACTCGTGGTCATTCCTCACGGTGCTCACCGTTCCGCGACTGGCCTTCACCATCGCGATCTTCATCGCCATCTACTTCTTCCTTGGCGCCTTCACCAGCCTCATGACACCGTGGTCGATCATCGACTTAGGACTGGCCAAGATGATGGCGGGCATCGTCATCACCGTGCGATCGCTCGCGTCCTTGCCCGGCGTCGTCATCATCAACCCGATCCAAGAGCGCCTAGGAATGGGACGCACGTTGGTGCTGAGCACCATCGCGCTATGCATCGCCGCACTCGCGGCCGGACTATGCCACCAGTGGGGAGTGACGGCGGCCATCGCGGTGGCCGTCTTCGGACTCATCTTCTATCCGCTGGTCAACAGCCTGCTGCAAAGCCTCATCACCATCGTGTTCGGTGAGGAGTACCGCGTGCCCGGGCAGACCCTCATCGCCTTTAGCAAAGGGGTCGTCGCCATCGCCTACCTCGGCGTGGGTGTGCTGGCCAACCACATTGGCGTCAATGTTGCCTTCATGATCACCGCAGTGCTCGGCACGATGGTCATTGTGGGCATGCGCCTGATCACTCGATCTCGCTGGAACGACGTCATGCAGACCTACAACAACAACCTCAAGGTGCTAGCCCGCTGAGTTGAACGCTGCAATCGACAGCGGCGTGCCGGCATACAGCTGAACGCCCAAGAGACTGAACGGCGCCGCGGTGTACAGGTACCAGGACGTGCCATCAATGCCGAGCGCCTTGGAATCTGCATAGGTCTGCTTGATCAGCGCGGCACCCGCGGCATCGGTGTACTTGCGACCCGGAGTGGGACCTGGGCCCGCGACTCCATAGTTGACCTCAGTGTCGTAGATCAACTTCTTCAGGCCCGCGGACTTCGACGGCAGAGCACCGACGACAACGCTCTCCCAGTTGAGAATGTCCGCAACACGACCCGAAGGGCCCTTGTTGCCAGCAGGGTACGTGTGGATGGCATAGCCGTCGTAGGGGAAACCGACCGCACCGAGCGCCTTGACGTACGGCGTGACGAACTTCTTCATCGCAGGGCGCAGGCGCGTGGTGACAGAAGCGGCCAGGACGAGCGCATTGGGGTTTGCCGCCTTGATGATGTCGTTGGCGGCCTTGGTCATCTGTGCCATCTCCGTGGGACTGCCGGCCCAGAAGGTCTTGAGGTTCGCCTCGTTCCACACTTCGTAGGCCACGATGCGGGTGCCGTACTGCTTCACGACCGCGCTGACGTAATCGGTCCAGTAGGACATCTGCGCCGGCGCACTCGCCGTGCCAAGACCCCAGCGAGGATCACCCTGATTCGGGTTCTTAGCCGCCCACGTGGGCGTGAGACCGAGGACGAGCATGGGCTTGAAGCCCGCCTTCTCAGACGCAGAAATCTGCGCATCAAGATTCGCGAAGTTGAAAACGCCCTTGGCAGGATTGACGTCCTTCCATGCCACGCCCAGATCCCAAATGCGCGCAAGCCCCGCTTGAACTGGCAATGGACCAGACATGCCGACTTCGGGTGCCACCTCAATGTTGCGAACGTACGCAGCGGGCCCGGTCGTGCGCTGCAACTGCGCGATGCCCCCGGTGCGGATTCCTTGCGTGTCTCCCGTGGCTGCCTGAGCAAGCGGGGCCGCAACGATTGATGCGAGCACAACGGACATGACGACGATAGTTTTTGAGCGCATACCTTGACGATACCGGACGTTCGAGCTCGCGCCGTGCCTCCAACAGTGAAGACTCAGGCAACTATTTCGATGGTGGCAAGTGTGGGATCGCTGCTGTAGGCCACGCGTCCTGTGCGACCGGCAATGTGCACCGCCTCAATCAGTTCGGCGGTCACGCGCTCTCCGGGGGCAATCAGGGGAACACCCGGTGGATAGGGCGTGAACTGCTCAGCACTGATCTCGCCGGCTGCGTCGGCCAAGGCAATGCGACGGCGCGGCGCGAAGTACGCGTCTCGGGGCGTCATCGCGACTTCGGGCTCCACACGCCACACCGCTGTGGGCGAGGCTTCGCGCGCCGGTCCGCGCATCGACTCGATCATGTTGATCATGAGTGTGGTCATGTCGTCAACGAACGCCGGGTCATCGGCAATGGTGAAGGTCAACACCAAAGTGTCCTGATCCGCGGTCTCTGCTCCGTGTCCGATATCCCACAGACGTTCGGCCATGTCCGTACCCACCACACCCGTGCGTGGAAGCCACAGGGTGAGCTTCAAGGGATCGACGGCGCAGCCGACCGTACTTTCGTCGATCACGACCACGCCGACCACTCGCGCCAGATTGCGACGCGCACGAGCAACCGCCTCAATGAGGGGATCGAATGCCGATGACCCCGCGCGCTCAAGCACCGCACGCGTTGCGTCAATCGAGGCCAGCAAGGTTCCCGAAGGAGATGTTGTGCCGACCAGATCCACACAACGATCCAGCGCCGCACGACTCACGAGTCCGTCACGCATCGTGACCGTCGCCGTCTGGGTGTATCCCAGCAGCGCTTTGTGCACGCTGGTGATGGCGAGGTCAGCACCATTGACGATGGCACCTCGACCCGACAGAAAGTCCAGATGTGCACCCCATGCCTGGTCGACCACCAGGGGAAGGCCGCGGGCATGGACGATCTCTGCGAGCGCGGCCACGTCAGTGATGCTGCCTACGTATGACGGTGACGTGATGAACACCGCGGTGGCATCGGGTGGAATGTCCGCGAGGCTGCTCGTGGGCATGCCCACAGGGATACCGAATTCAGGATGAATCGTGGGATAGATCCACACTGGTCGGGCGCCGGTAACAACAAGTGCGGCTTGCACGCTTCTATGTGAGGTGCGGTCCATGACGATGGGCTCACCCGGGCGACCCACTGTCGTGAGTGCTGAGATATTTCCCTGGGTTGAGCCGCCGACGAGAAAGCGTGCGTGATCTCCCCCAATGGCATGGGCCCACAGTTCCTCGGCCGTCGCGAGGTAGCCCTGGGAGTACGCGTTGTCGTCGACCCCGCCCTGCATAGGAATGTCGTCGCGCACCAACGGACCCAGGAGGTCAGCGCCGATCGCGTCGTGGGTGAAGCGATACCGACCCTTGTGCCCGGGAATCTGCATCGAATGCGCTGCGCGGTCGCGAGTGGCAAGCCACGCGCGGGCCAGAGGTGCTTCGGTCATATCTCCTCCGTCCGCAACGCCGCGTCCCGCAGGTCGAGCGTACGCAGGATCTTGCGCGCAAGGGCGTCTGGGAGTCCGTCCTCACTTCTCATGCGCAGGACCTCCTCTTGCTCTGCACGGACCATGGCCCGGGCTGTCTGTACGAGAAGTTGCCCCTCGGTGCCACGCGCCAGCTCGTCATCGTCCGATTGATCCTCGATGAGCCGTCGCTCGGCAACCTCGCGAAGGTGGTTGGAGATGGACATGGGCATCGGCGTACCCGCAGCCTCCAACGTCATTTCAATATCCGACAGCCGGTCAAGAGCTGCGCGTGCGAGCATCGCTTCCACACGCCTCGTGGCTTCGACCTCGTCTTCTGATGACACCTTGAGAGCGCGAGCGAGGGGAGCGATCGTCATCGACAGCACGACGGACACCACGATGACACAGAACGTCGTCGCCAGAATGACATCCCGATAGGGAACGGCCTGACCGGTCTCGTACACAAGCGGCACAGAGAACGCGGCCAGAGCCGAGACCGGGCCGCGTGATCCTGCCCAGGACGCGACGACAGCCCCGCGCCACAGCGCCTGCCGTTTGGGAAGCTGCGTGGCTGCGCGACCAAGAGCGACCATCGCGAACACGAAAATGAATCGAGTGGCGATCAGTGCGACCACGATCGCGGGCACCAGCAGGAAGACCTTGGAGGTGTTGGCCGCCATGAGATTGCCGACGACGCTCGACAGCTCAAGTCCCACCAGGAAATAGGCAAGAGACTGCAGGATGAAAGTGACGTGCTTCCACAGCGTGACGCTCTGGACGCGGCCCGTGTGCGCTGCAACCGCATTCTGCGCGTGGGCGATGACCAGTGCACTGACGACAACGGCAAGGATTCCAGAACCACGAATCTCTTCGGCAGCCACGTAGAGCACAAAGGGAATGACGACAACGAACGAGTTGACGGCCACCACATCCGAGCTGCGTCGCAGCAGCCACGACGCCAAGAACCCACCGACGGCACCTACCCCCACGCCACCCACGACCGCTAGAACGAAGTACCCGGTGATCTGCAGTCCCGTCACACTTCCCGCCGCCGCCGCCACCACGGCAACTTTGAGCAGAGTCAGACCCGACCCGTCATTGACCAGGCTCTCGCCTTCGAGCACAGAGACGAGGTAGCGAGGCAGTCCGGCCTTGCGTGCGACCGAGCCCACCGCAACCGCATCCGTGGGAGCGAGGATCGCTCCGAGGGCAAAGGCGAGCGCCAAGGGAATGGCCACGATGGCGACGGTGACCCATCCGACAACCGCGGTGGTCGCGACGACAAGTCCGATGGCAAGAAGCATCACGGGGCGGCGTACGCGCCGAAGGTCGAGGTAGGACGAACTCAACGCCTCGCCGAAGACCAGCGGAGCAAGAACGACCACGAGGATTGTTTCGGGGTTGGGCGGCGCAGACGGCCCGAACGGCAGCGGGCCGATGACAGCGCCGGCAACGATGAGGAGGAGGGGTGCATTCCAATTCAGCCGCCTCGCCACGAGCGCAACCAGAACCGCGATGGCGGCGGCTCCGCCCAGAGTGATGAAGGTGTCGGTCATGGCGGATAGAGCCTAGGCGCGCGGGGCGCCCTCGTGCGGCGTCAGGCCACTTGGAACGATCTCTTGGCCAGTCCGAAGAAGTAGCCCTCGATGACGGTGTCGACCGCTCGCGCAGGGTCGGTTGCGGCACCAAGGGTGATGAACAAGGGCAGTAGGTGCTCAGGTGTCGGGTGCGCAAAGGGCAGGCCGGGAGCCTTGTGTGCGTAATCCGCGAGGGAATCAACGTCACCACTCTCCAGAGCCGCCTTAGCCCACAGGTCGAAGTCCACACTCCACCCCGGCGGCTCAGCCGCCGGACTCCAGTCGCGCAGGTACGGCAAGCCGTGGGTCAGAAATCCAGATCCGATGATGAGGACACCCTGCTCACGCAAGGGCTTGAGGGATTTCCCCAGGTCAAGCAATCGCTGCGGGTCCTGCGACGGAATCGACAGTTGTAGAACAGGAATGTCGGCCGACGGATACATCACTTTGAGCGGGACCCAGGCCCCGTGGTCGAGTCCACGGCTGGGGTGCTGCCGCGCGCCTTCTCGGGCGGGAAGGGCTGCCGCCACAAGCGACGCAAGATCGGTGGCATCCGGGGTTTCGTAGGTCATCTCGTAGAACCGGGGCGCGAAGCCGCCGAAGTCGTAGATAAGAGGGGTCGCTGCCAGTGGTGATGACAGTGTTGCCGGGGCAGATTCCCAATGGGCCGACACGATGAGGATTGCGGTAGGTGTCGGCAGGTTGGCTGCCCATGAGCTCAGCTGCCCCATCCACAGTGCATCGTCCAACAGGGGTGGGGCACCGTGGCCCAGGTACAGGGCTGGCATAGGTACTGCTGGCATATGGGCACGTGGACTGGACACCGCCTCAGTGTCGCACAAGATAGTTGAGCAATCAACTATCTGATCCCTGGCCCCACAAAACACTGGCCTCGCACGTTGGCACTTGCCGACGCGATCCGACAGGCTTCTCCCATGACTTCCGGGACTTCGTCGACCGACCCCACTGCCACGCGTGTGCGCACCGGACGCCGAGCCATCTGGCTCGCGATCGTCGTGGCCATCATCTGGCTGGCCATCGGATCGTTCGCGGGACCGCTCGCCGG
>Ga0007791_10000238_pt1 | contig 16303 bp, 16 predicted proteins | sample CryBogmetaGMA05M_FD_60368 | JGI IMG/M metagenome (GOLD analysis project Ga0007791, IMG submission 60368) | Freshwater microbial communities from Crystal Bog, Wisconsin, USA - MA0.5M | ecosystem: Environmental > Aquatic > Freshwater > Lake | place: Crystal Bog, Wisconsin, USA | collected 2009-07-06 | reverse complement strand
GATCCAGGCGTTTCAGCAATTAGCTCAGAAAGACGACAAGCTAAGTCTTGCTCTGATCGGCGACGGCGTCATGAAAGCAGAGCTGGTCAACTTGATCGATGCTGCGGGCTTGCAGGGCCGGGTGCGCATTCCTGGCGGGCAGCCGCCCGATCAGGTCGCAGAGTGGATCTGCGCGTCGAATGTCCTGACGCTTCCCAGTTGGTCCGAGGGCTATCCCAACGTCGTTGTGGAAGGGCTCGCATGCGGCCGGCCCGTGGTCGCAACCGATGTCGGCGGTACGCGCGAGATCCTGAATGAAGGCAACGGGATTCTGATTGAACCCAGAAAGAGTGACGTCCTGCAGCGTGCGCTTGATCAAGCGATTCGCGCTGATTGGGATTTGGCTGCCATTGCCGAGAGCATGCGCCGAACCTGGGACGATGTTGCTGTCGAAACCTTGCAGATCTGCAGCCAAGTGACGGCTAAGTAACGACTGGCTGAGCCGACCGGGTCTTCACGTCTTCGAGCGCATCTGCTCTTTCAGATACGAGAACGTCGTCCTGATGCCGTCTTGCGTCGAGATGCGCTGCACCCAGCCGATCGACTTCAGTCCTTCATTGCTGTAGCGAAGGGGGCGGTACATCGAGTCGACGACATATGGGGTAAACACAGCGGGCAGCTGGCCTTTCGAGCGCTTGTGATACCAGACCAGACCTTTGGACCCCAGGCGAAACGCCCAGAAAGGCACCGGAACTCGGCGCATCGGCTCCACCTCACGACGATACCGCTTGAGGTAGGCTCGACAGGTGGGCAGGTCGTCGTCAACGACGCTGAATGCGCTACCGGGAGGCGCGCTCAAGGCCGCACGCGCAACAGCATCTGCACAGTTTTCAACATAGGTCAGAGGAAGCAAGGCGTCGCCTCCGAGCTCAAAGAAAAAGCCCAGTGCCCGGATACCGACGCGTGACGACAAGGCGCCGCCGCCCGGGCCATAGATCACGCCAGGACGCAGGATGACCGACTCGAAACCATGTTCGCGTTGGAACTCGTTGAACATGTGCTCCTGGCGAGTCTTGGCATAGCCGTAAGCGCCCCGTTCGACGCCGACCGGTTCGATCGGTGTTGTCGCGTCCGACAAGACATCCCCTTTTTTGAGCGCCGCTGCCTGATAGACCGAAAAGGAACTGATCAGAACAATTCGCGCGACCTTGTGTTCGCAGGCCGCCTCGAGCAGATTGCGCGAGGTCAGCACGGTGTTTGCGAACATGTCTGCCGCTGCGCCTTTCATGCCGGCTGCCGCATGCACGATGCAGTCGACACCATTGACCAGCGCCCCAAGTGCGCCGCGAGAAAGCAAATTGGCCTGAGCGATTTCGATGAGGGCGTTCGGAAAGCGCGCCTGCAGATCCTCGATCATCCCGCGGGGCGGTGCCTGACGGACATGCACGCGTACTTGCCGTGCTCCCTGAAGCAGCAGGCTTTCAACGATACGACGGCCCAGGAAGCCACCGGCCCCAGTTACCAGTACTTTCACGACTGAGCCTCCATACCAAGCACCAACTGATCGATGACGCGACAGACCCGCAGGATGTGAGCAGGCGGAATTGGATCGACAGCATCCTTTTCGATGGCGTCATAAAACCGATTCAGCAGCACTCGCATGCATTGGAAGTAGTGGTATTCGTAACGGCTAAATAGCCCGACGTTTCGCAAGCCGTTGCGCCCAAACGCCTTGGCTTGAACAAAGGCCGGGAAAAGTCGTCCGAGCGCACTCGGCTGCGACCAATTAACCGAACTGACCAGTGTGCGTGCGGTGTAATCGAGTTCGACGGTGTTTTTCGTACCAACGACACGCAGCGTATGGGCAACCGGACGGCCATGCGCGCTGATCAGCCCGGTTACGGTGGTGCCACCACTGCGCAGCAGAAAGCGAAGTTCATCTGAGAGCGTATCCAGCACAGGGTCGCCTGAGGCCGGGCGACGACGAAACGCCAGCACCTGGACTTCAGTGTCGTCGCCGATATGTGCGACCACCTTTGCCAGGACATGATCCAGAACATTGTGAAACAGCTTGCCGGGCAAACGATGCACCCAATGACCGGGGTCTGACATCACGGCCAGGCCGTAGTCACCGTTGAGGTTATAGCCGTAATGCGTATCGAGATGGAGCACTTCACCCAGTGCGTTCTTTGCCAGCAGCTTTTCCAACTCTAGCCCGGGGGGCTCAAAGTTGTAGAGGTAGTTGACGCTGACCTTTTTTCCCAGCTGTTTCGCCAGATCCAGAATGATCCGAGAGTCTGATGCCGTTAATGCAAATGGCTTCTCAACAAAAACGTGGCAGCCGGCACTCAACGCCAAGCTTGCGAGTGCAACATGAGACTCGGGTGGTGTGGCGATGTGAACAACATCGGGCTTGCAGTGATTGAGCATTTCCTGCGCGTCGGTATAGCGCCCGGGGATGCCCATCCGAACCGCGAGCTGCTCGACCATCAGCGGCTCGCGATCACAGACCGCGACCACCTCACCCCGACCGGTTGCCCTTATCTGCTCGACATGGCCGTCAGCAATTTTGCCGCAGCCAACGATTGCAATCTTCAGCACGCTTTATCCATGAACAAGTACCTCGATTAATGCAAGGGTGAGAAGGGGTGTCGGTACGCGGCAGACAGGGCCGGAGAGATGTAGAGCCGCAGTCTAGCGAACGATCGTGACCGCCCTGACCGTCTCTCCGGAATTAGCCATCAAGCCTGAAGTCGATGAATTCTGACGTGTACCGACCTTTCGGGCGATGTCTTACATCACGGCAACAGTCATTTGCGCATCGTGTTCAGCACGAGATCGACGCGATGCAGACGAACACAAATTGACCTGCACGGGAATTGAGTGCCACTGAAAGTTGAGAGAATGGCCCTTGCCGCAGAGGCGCGGGTAGTTCCCCCTGAAAATCCGAAGTGCTGAGAAGCCGAATTTCTTCCAACGGAAGGGATCTAAGGAAACGAGGATGTCATGGGAGGACGTCACGGTTCACAGACAGCCAGATCATGGATGCGCTCAAGCACGTGGAATCGGGGAATTCGGTGCCCGATATATGTTTGGGGCTGGCAATAACACCGCGACGATCTATAAGTAGCGCGGCAAGTTCGGCGGCATGGACACCTAGATGATGTCCAAGCTGAGGGAGCTCGAGGCAGAGAACCGGCGACTGCGACGGATTTACGTCGAGGAGGACCCGAGCCCGAGGCCGAGATCGTGGTAGAGGCGCCCGCAAAAGGCTGGTGAGGCGATCGCGGCGAGGCGAGATGGCCGAACGTGCGGTCAGGGAGTGCGGAGTATCGATTCGGCTGGCTTCGGAGATGTTCAGGGTTAGCCAAGCTTGCTTTAGGTGCGAGTCAAAGACCAACGCCGAGAATGAACAGATCGCGCATTGGCTCATCCGTCTGACGGACAATCATCGGACTTGGGGATTCGGCTTATGTATCCTGATTGGCGTCAACTGCTGTAATCGCCAACATACGGCACCGAGCGCAGTGACGCCTAAGCAGCGAATAGCAATACCCGCATGAAAGTTCTACTTCTCGCCCAGATGGTAATGGAGGGGATACCTTAAAATCTTTAATCCTGCCGATTTCTCGATTATCTAATTATACTCAGTTCATCATGGATCGCCGTTCATTCGCCAAGAGTATTTCTTCAATCGCTCTTGTAGGAACCTGCCCTGCAAGTGCTGCGGTACCCACCACGGCTTCCAGTCAGACTTTGAGCCAGAGGCATAATCACCTGGGGCGAGAACTTGAATCACTTCCCTCTTTTGACTCGCCAATTTTGTTCAATTCGACTGAAGCGGACAAAGTGCTGGCGGCGATGCAAATCATGCCAGTCAATAGCGCATGGAATGAATCTATCGCGTCAAATTCAGTATCGGTTTTGAGCGACTCGATCATTGAGAGAATCGGAAGAGACAAACTGCTCAAAGTCAATTACGACATGGGTTTCGTTTTGATCCCACCTAGACAGCCCTTTGTTCCACTAAAAGTTGTAGGGTATCCGAAAGAATCAGATGCTGGACCATATCCTATTCCGGATAACGCGCCGATTGAAAATTGGCCAATGGATGGCAGCGAATTATCCCAATTGCAGCGAGAGGGTCAAGGCGACAGGCACGTTTTGGTGGTCGACCCATGGAATCAAAGACTGTACGAGCTAGGTGAAGCTTACAAGAAGGACGGCTATTGGGAAGCTGGTGCTTCAGCGATTTTTGATCTGAATACAAATCGAATGAGGCCGGCGACTTGGACGAGCACTGATGCTGCTGGATTACCCATTTTCCCGGCAGTTGTGCGATTCGATGAAGTTGAACGCGGGCTCGTGGAGCACGCAATGAGGTTTACTGTTCAGGCTACTCGCAGATTATTTATCTATCCGGCTAGACACTACGCTAGCCGCATTACAGACACCAATTTGCCTGCAATGGGTCAACGATTCAGGCTACGGCCCAATGTTAATCTGTCTGGCCTGAGCAAGCACGCTCGAGCGGTCGCTTTGGGTTTGCAGCAATTCGGAATGTTCGTTGCCGACAATGGGGGAGATATGCGGATGAGTGTAGCGCCCGACCCAAGGATAAATGGTCTTGAAGGACTTAGTCGTTTCAAAACTAGCGACTTTGAGGTGGTTACGACTACCAGTGAGTTTGAAGGTAGTCGTTCAGGATCGACTAAGTAGTTTTGTTGTGCTTTCGCAGGTAATCCTCTCGATAATGAGGTTCCCTACATTTATCGGATACCGACGCAGCGCGGTTATGCCGCCATTTTCCCCTGCTGTTTGAGAACCCAGGCCTCGAATGCCGATGCTGGCGTCTTGCCGAGCAATGCGGAGTGGCGACGACTCCGGTTGTAGAAGGTTTCAATGTAATCGAACACATCGGCCCGAGCTTGGTCACGCGTGGCGTACCGCCGCCCATGAACCCGCTCGTTTTTCAGGTTGTTGAAGAAACTCTCGGCGACCGCGTTGTCCCAGCAGTTGCCCTTGCGGCTCATCGAACACTTCATGCCGTATGCAATCAGCTTGTCCTGGAACGCCTGGCTGGCGTATTGGCTGCCTCGGTCGCTGTGATGCAATAACCCGGTTGGCGGGCGGCGTCTGAACCACGCCATGGTCAAGGCATCAATCACGATGTCAGCGTTCATCCGTGGCCGGATTAACCAGCCCACGACCGCTCGGTCGTACAGATCAATCACCACCGCCAGATACAGCCAGCCCTCGGACGTGCTGATGTAGGTGATATCAGCCACCCAGGCAGCATTGGGCAGGCTGGGCATGAACTTGCGATCCAAGACGTTGGGCGCAACCGGCAAGCTGTGTTTGGAATCCGTGGTCGCCTTGAATCGTCGCTTGTAGCGTGCCTTCAGGCCGTGCTCTCGCATGAGCCGCTCCACGCGGCGCTTGCCCACCGGATGGCCGGCATCCTTGAGCTCATCATAGATTCGCGGCGATCCATAGGCGCCTTTGGTGCGGGCGTGAATCGCTCGGATCAGCGTCAGCAGATGGTCGTCGCTCAGTCGCTTGCCGCCAGGCTTGGCCCCATGGCTGCGGGCCTTCCAGTTTGTATAACCACTGGGGCTGACCATCATCGCTTTGCACAGCGATTCCGTCGGATAAGCGTCGCTTTGCCCGTCAATGAATGCGTACCTCACAGCGACTCCCTCGCAAAGTACGCGGCTGCCTTTTTTAAGATCTCGGCCTCCATCTTGAGCCGACCGACCTCGGCTCGCAGCCGGGCTATCTCCATCTGCTCGGGCGTCACCTTCACGGCTTGCCCATGACCGAGCCTGCCCTCACGGTGCGCTTTGAGCCAGTTGTGCAAGGTCTGCTCGACCACACCGATCTCGCGCGCCACTTCGGCCGGCCGACGCCCCGCATCGATCAACTGCACCGCCGCCACCTTGAACTCCTCCGTGAACCTCGCCTTCGGAATCCGCTTCATCCATCACCTCCGGTATCCCCATATTTTGCTCTACCGTCGGTATCCGAAAATCGAAGGGAAGCTCAATATCAGCCTTAAGGTTAATACTTTAGTTGATCGCATATGCCTTGGGCTACTTTTAGATATCGTGATGTTTGTCATTTTTGCATTCCGACTTACAAGGCTACGATAAATGCTCAACACGCTCTAAAAGAGAATAGCTTTATGTATCGATACGATAAGTCACAGCCGATGGAGGTCGACGAAATGCCTGGCAGCATTGTCCACCTTACATTTCGGCTTTTGCGAAGGCTTTAGCAGATGCGAGTGCTGTGGGTCTCACATCTCATCCCTTATCCACCGAAGTCTGGAGCGCACCTGCGTTCATTCAATTTGCTACGCAGCTTGGCCGCCCGGCATGACGTAGACCTGTTTGCCTTTGTCCAGGAGGCCTGGTTAGACATATTTTTTTCATCTCGGGAAACGGGTTTGCTAGAGTCGCGTAGAGCGTTGATGCAGTTTTGCCGATCGGTCACTTTTATCCCGATCGAAAGCTTGGCTCGAGCCGGAGGTCGCCAAAGGGAAGCTCTTGCCTCTCTGCTCACGCCGGAACCTTACACTCTGAGATGGTTGAGAAGCGATCGCGCGGAGCAGTTGCTGAGACACGCTAGTACTCAGGACTACCGCGTTGCGCATTTCGACACTGTTGGCCTCGCGCCGTTTCGCAAATTTTTCAGACAAATGCCTTGCACCCTAGGGCACCATAATGTTGAGTCGCATATATTTTTGCGTCGCGCCTGCAATGAACGAAGGGCCTTTCAGCGTTGGTACTTCAGGCAAGAGGGAGTTCGCCTGCAGAAGTACGAAACGGCTATTGCGGGGGTATTTGGGCGCCACTTCACATGCTCGCTGCTCGACTCCTCCAGATTGAAAGCCCACGCGCCTGAGGCCAACTCTGTCGAGATTCCGAATGGTGTCGATCTGGATTACTTCAAAAAAGATGTTTCGGTCGTGCGGACTGGAGTGTCAGTGATTTTTGTCGGTAGCCTGAATTGGTATCCAAATGTTGATGCGGCCTTATTCCTGCTGACGGAGATCTGGCCGCGTGTGATCGAGAGAAAATGCAACGTAAGCTTGGATGTGGTGGGTTCTGCTCCTCCGAAGGCCGTATTAGCTGCGGCATCGAACGTCCCCGGAGTCAGGGTGCACGGATTTGTCGATGACGTACGGCCATTGATCAACGCAGCGTCAATCTGTGTGTGTCCTATTCGGGACGGCGGTGGGACAAAGCTCAAAGTGCTCGAAGCATTTTCGATGGAGAAGTGCGTCGTGGCTCATCCGATTGCGTGTGAGGGGATCGATGTCAGGGATGGACTGAACGTGAGGCTCGCGACTACGGCGGAGGACTTCGCTAGCGTGATGTGCGAATTGCTCGATAGCGAGCAGGAGAGGCGAGCGATGGGGGCGGCGGCCCGCCAGCTTGTGGAGGAGCAATATTCGTTTGCATCAATCGGGTGCCTCTTCGTCGATGCAATCGAGCAGGTGGCCGGAGAAACGTGCAACAACATCTGAATCCTTGCGCCGAACCAGACAGAGGCGTCCGACTCAAAGCGTTGCCGGATCACATTTCCACGGGGCCACGGCGGGCCGGAGAGTCAGTGGTCAACGCTGTGAAAGTAAGTCAACGAGAGGCAGGGCCAAGGACCGAGTTTGGAGAGTGGGCGTTGAAAAGGGAATCATAGATTCGTAGGTAATTGCTGCCCATCGAATCTCTTGAGAAGCAGTCCATGTATCGCGCGTAGGCGTTGTCTGCTCGTCGATGCGCCTCCCGGGGATCACTAAGTGCTTCGTCGAGGGCTGCCGACAGACCAGAGACGTCGTTGGCCCGAACGAGCCACGCATCGGTTCCCTGTCTCAACGTGCTGGGTATTGCGCCGACGCTGGTCGAGATGATGGGACATCGTATTGCCATCGCCTCGAGGAGGACTATAGGCAACCCCTCCTTATCCGAGGAGAGAACTAGAAGATCGGCAGCCGCAACCAAATCGGCAACGTCCGAGCGATAGCCGCAGAAAGCAACATGGTCTGCGAGACCGAGTTCCTTTGCGAGCTGTTGGAGAGTGCCCCTGAGTTCACCGTCTCCGACGAACAGCAGTCGACACTGCCTTCCGAGCTGAGATCTAGCAAACGCCATTAGCAAAATGTCGTTCCGTTTCGAAGATGCTAGTCGGCCGACCTGGATTAACAGTCGGGTGTTCTCGTGGATACCGAGCTCCGCTTTAATCTTGATTCTTGCATTGCTCGCGACGGTCGGAGCGGAAATACCGTTACTGATGGTAGTGAGTCGTGCACCTTGTACGCCACTGGCAAGAAGTTCGTTTCGTATCTCGTCTGATACGGCGACTACGTGGTGAAAGGAACGCAATAGTCTTTTGTCAGCCAGTTCCAAAGCGCGTAATTTGCGGGTTACGCTGTACCAAGAGTGACAGGTTGCAACGCGAATATGAGTCTTGGAGATTCCTGGCAGCGAAAGTAGAAGGTCGGGTTTGTAACCATGTGAGTGAACCAGAGCTCCTGGGTGCGCTTTTAGGTACGAGCTTAAGCGCTTTAGCATCGGAATCATGTTCAGGCGGCCAGAGGAAACGAAGGCGGTTGCAGTGAGACCTTCGGCAGAAGCTTGTCGCACGAGTTCACGCGCTCCGTCTCCCTCAAGAGCCACGACGTGGCTACTCCAACCGTGGTCACGAGCGTAAGCGGCCAGCTCTATGATCGTGTGTTCGGCACCATAAAATCCACCTGTGCTACAGAGATGAATGACCGTACGAGGCTGTGTCATCTCTGATTCCCTGTAAAAAGTTGCCAGTAGCGCTCTTCCGCTCTGTGGCTATCAAAGTTCTTGCGAACGTACTTCTGGGAGGCCGTGCCGAGTTCGGCTCTTTCCGCGGGGGACTCCAGGCTGCGCTTAATCGATGCGCTTAACTCGGATCCTGAATCTGGAGTAAACAACCAACCTCTTTCATTCAGCAGTCCCGGAATTCCACCAACTTTAGGGCAGATAGCAGGCAAACCCATCGCCATCGCCTCGAGAAGAGCGCGAGGTGTTCCTTCACTGTGCGAGTTCATAATAAAAATGTCGGCCGCTGCCAAGAAGGACCGGACATCTGTCTGCTCTCCGACAAGCATCACGTGCCTCCCATGAGGATGTGCGCTAACTAGCTTTTCACAAGCCCAGTAATCTGGTCCGCTCCCGACAATAAGTAGCTTTGCTGCAGGCCTGTGGCTGCTAACAATCTCAAGAAATGCCGTGATTAGCCCTAGAACGTTCTTGACTGGAGCTAGTCGTCCAACAAACGCGAACACGAGTTCATCCCGAATTCCAAGTCGTGCACGCTGTTCTCCACGATCGTGTCTCGTCCATTTCTGCACGTCGACACCGAGAGGAATCACTTCGACTCTGTCCAACGGAATTCGGAGCGGCCCGCACAGGTAGTCCTTGATGCTCGTGTCAATTACAGTGATTTTCGACGCGAGGCGCCACGTCAGCCTGGCTCGCGCACGGCCTGCTAGGCTTTGTGCGACATCATGAACTGAATGCTCCGTGACAATAACTCTGGGAATCCCAGCTAGCCGTGCTGGAAGTCCGAGTTTATTAAGCGCGAGAAAGTGCTGCAGATGAATTCCGTCGAGGCGCAGTGAACTGAGTCGCTGCTGCAGAACTCTGCTAAGTCCATTGCGCCCAAGGACGTCGAGCGGGATGCCGAGATCGATGGGATGAATTCCTCGTTCGAGGCAATGATCGAGAAGCGGTCCTGGCCGATTATCGATTGCTGCGCAGAATACCTCGGCGCCGAGCTCCTTGAAGCGACTTGCCAATTCAAGTCCAAAAAGCTCCGACCCGCCAATTCGAAAACAGTGAATGACCTGAAGAAGTCGAATTGGCATTCTAGGGAATTGAAGGCGTTACGACCTGACAATCTCTTTCCCAGTCGAACGGCTACTCCACGCCTGCAGAGAACTGTAACTTATTTCAGTATACCGAATGTTGAAGATGTCTTTGGGTTAGATGGTGCTGGCGATGTTGGCGAAGCGACTCGTACAGGTTGTGCGGTGGGTGCGGCTATTGGCGGCGCTTTGAGCAAACCCGGCTTGCGCCCCGCCTTGATGGTGGCCATCAGCATCGTCTCAACACCTTGCTCGCCAATGCGCTCTCTCCAGCGCGTCAGGTTCGACGGGTCAATGGGCGACTCGATTTGCAAATACGTCTCGCCAGCGAAGAACTGCCAATAAGGGTTCTCGACCCATGTGTTGACTGCAATTTCATCGGAGCAGTCATAAGCATGCGGCAGATACAGGAGCCTGGCCACCAGCCTGGGCGCTAGCGCCGGTCTGCCAGTCGTGCCCGTAAAGTGAGTTGAAAAGGACCGCTCAATCTGTGCCCAGTCCATCGCATCGCCCAGCAGCACCAGTTCGCGCTCAGGGTTGAGGTGCGCCGTGAGGGGAAACCGAAAAAATCTCCGGACTACGGCGTTTGCGGCTTCAAACCGATTAAACCCTCGCGCAATTTGCCGGAAACAGATTCAAGTATCTCAAGATCCTGCAGATTGTGCGACACCTATTTGACTCGGAACCCGCATGAATGGCTGATCTTCGGTTTGTTCAGGGCGCACTACCTAATGTTCTGCGAGATGGTCCGGTGGCGAAACGTTAATGAGACACCCATCGTAGAGATTAATACAAATAAACTAGTACCGTCAGCTGATTGCGCGAAGTTGATTCAGTCTGGCGATCGGTGATGTATTACACACAGCAATTTTTCGATCGTGCTGTAAACTCTGGCTGACGATAGGACGTAACGCCTATATTTGGCTTTATCGGCTTCTGAATCTGCAGCATGTGAGAACAATTCAAGATCGAAATATTTATGGCTTCTGAGATAAGTAAAAACTTAGACATGCTTCGTAGCGTTGCCGTCTTAACGGTGATGGTTGATCATTTAGTTCCAACATTGATATTTCACAAGATTGATGTTGATATGTCCGTCAGTCGATTTACGGCTCATATTGGCCAGGCTGGAGTACTGGCCTTTTTCGTTCATACGAGTTTAGTTCTGATGTATTCTCTTGAGCGCCTTTCTGCTGTTTATCCGGATTACCCCAGGCTTGCAGTGAATTTCTATATTAGGCGTTTTTTTAGAATATACCCTCTCGCAATATTCGTAATTGTCTTCGTCTTGTTATGCAACATCCCTGCGATAACTTGGAGGGTGGTGCCTGAAATTAGTTCGCGTGTTGTGGTGTGCAACCTGTTGTTGGTTCAGAATGTATGTACGGGGCAGAGTGTGTTGGGCCCCCTTTGGAGCCTTCCCTATGAGGTACAGATGTACCTCCTGCTCCCGGCTTTGTTTCTTCTTGCAAGGAGCCGTTCCGGTTTGTCCTTACTGATCATGCTAATAATATTATTCTGCGGTATCGGTTATGCAGTGGCCGTGCTTGCCGGCGGTCGGATGAATATTTTTGCGTATTTCCCGTGCTTTATTTCTGGGGTTACGGCTTACGCAGTAGGGCTGCGGAAGAATCGTTTACTGCCGTATTGGGTATGGCCATTGTTGATACTGCTACTCTTTTCTGCATATGCCATGTCGAATGCCGATTTTGAAAGACCTGTTTACTGGATTGGCTGGATGTTCTGTATTGTTTTAGGATTGAGCGTGAATAGCTTTCGTGATTCCGAATTTAAATTATTGAATTCAGTGTCTGCATGGATCGCAAAATATTCTTACGGTATGTATTTGTTCCACGTTCCCGTTCTTTACTTCCTGTACGACGTCATGAAGTTTGATAATGCTACTTATAGCGTCCCTATGTATTTTGTTTTGACAATCATATCTTCAATTTTTGTATATGGGATAATTGAAAAACCGTTCGTTGACATTGGAAAGAGAATCAATTTTGATCCGGCTTGGTCTTTATCGATGAAAAGGTAGGCGCCGCTTTTCCCGCAGCGGGGATATCCCGATTTATGATGCGCTGGTTGCTGTTTCGCCCGACGGCAAGATGCGGGCAATTGGGTACGACACGCTTCTTGCGTTGTCAAAGTCTGACCAGCTGCTAACTGTAAAACGCGACAGGCAGTAAGGTCTTCGCGGTGATGTTTCCCGCAATCTGCAAGACGCACGCGATCGCGAAAGTTTCCTACTTCTGCTTCGCGTCACGCGATCGATGTATGGACTGCGTAGAATGCCCCTGATCGTGAATAAAGGCATTGCTCCCCAGCTCTGTTCGCTTCAGCATCCAACGTCTAGGGCTTGAAAACGGGTTTCAAAGAGCCGGTATCTGCAGTTCTGCGAGCTCGATCCGTCGGTGTGCGCTTGCGCGCGTTTTGATGCCAGTTCATTCCAGCGAACGAACCTCCTCGGGTAGTCACCCCACAATCGGTCCTCATAAACCATGAATAAAGTTGCAGTCATCACCGGGATTACCGGTCAAGACGGCGCGTATCTGGCGCAGTTGCTCCTTGAAAAGGGCTACACCGTTTTTGGCACCTACCGCCGTACCAGCTCGGTCAATTTCTGGCGCATCGAAGAGTTGGGCATCCAGGCCCATCCAAATCTCAAGCTGGTCGAATACGACCTCACAGACCTTGGCTCCAGCATTCGTTTGCTGAAAACCGCACAACCGCGCGAGGTCTACAACCTTGCGGCACAGAGCTTCGTTGGGGTGTCCTTCGATCAGCCCCTGACGACCGGCGCGATTACCGGACTGGGCGCCGTTCACTTGCTCGAAGCCATACGCATCATCGACCCGACGATCCGGTTTTATCAGGCGTCCACTTCCGAGATGTTCGGCAAGGTGCAGGCCGTGCCGCAGGATGAAGACACCCGCTTTTACCCTCGCAGCCCCTATGGTGTTGCGAAGCTCTACGCTCACTGGATGACGCTCAATTACCGCGAGAGCTTCGGCATCTTCGGCTGCAGCGGGATCCTTTTCAATCATGAGTCGCCGTTGCGTGGTCGTGAGTTCGTGACTCGCAAGATCACCGATTCGGTCGCGAAGATCAGTCTGGGCCGCCTCGACACCCTGCATCTTGGCAACATCGATGCCAAGCGCGACTGGGGCTTTGCCAAGGAGTATGTCGAGGGCATGTGGCGGATGATGCAGGCCGATACCGCGGACACTTTTGTGCTGGCCACCAACCGGACCGAGACCGTTCGCGACTTCGCAACCTTGGCATTCAAGGCCGCTGACATCGACATCGAATGGTCAGGCCAGGCGGAGAAGGAGGTCGGGCGCGACATCAAGACCGGCAATGTGCTGGTTAGGGTTGACCCGGCTTTTTATCGTCCCGCCGAGGTCGAACTGCTGATTGGCAATCCCAAAAAAGCCCATGACGAGCTTGGCTGGAAGGCGGAGGTCACGCTTGAATCCTTGTGCGAGATGATGGTGCTGGCTGACCTGCGTCGCAACAAGGCTGGAGATTCCCGCTGACATGGCCAGTGGCACGGTTCTGATCACCGGCATCGCAGGTTTTACCGGCTTTCATCTGGCAGCCGAGCTGCGCGAAGCAGGCTATCGGGTTGCGGGGACGGTGGCGCCTGGGCACTTGCCCAGCGCGCCGGATCTGCACACGTGTGACCTGACCGACCCAGCTGCAGTGCGAGAGGTGGTGGCTGAGGTCAGGCCGGATCGTGTGGTGCATCTGGCTGCGATCAGCAGCGTCGCACACAAGGACAACCAGGCCTTCTATCGTGTCAATGTGCTCGGAACCATGCATTTGCTTGAAGCGCTCGGCGCAGAAGGCATTGCCTCAAACAAAGTATTGTTGGCGAGCAGCGCGCAGGTCTACGGCAGTGCGGCCCGCGACGTGGTCGATGAATCGATCTGCCCGCGCCCGGTCAATCATTACGCAGCGAGCAAACTTGCGATGGAGCATTTGGCGGCGACCTGGTTCGATCGACTGCCAATCGTGATTGCCAGGCCGTTCAACTACACCGGGGTCGGTCAAACTGACAGTTTTCTGATTCCGAAGATTGTCGACCATTTTGCAAACCGACAAGACCGAATCGAACTGGGGAATCTTTTCGTTGAACGCGAATTTAACGACGTTCGGGCGGTGTGTCGGATCTATCGGCTGCTGCTCGAGTCGGATGCGCGTGGCGAGTCGTTCAATGTCTGCTCGGGTATTGGCCATGCGCTGATGTCGATCGTCGGTGCACTCGAGAAAATCGCGAAACGATCGATCAAGGTTGATGTCAACCCGGCTTTCGTCAGGCCGAACGAACTGCCACGTCTGATCGGCTCGAAGGCCAAGCTTGAATCAGCAATTGGTCCGGTTGAGTTCCCGCAGATCGAACAAACGCTGACATTGATGTACGAATCAGCACTTGGTTGATAAGGGGGCTCGCTTTCATCGGCACACTAGCGAGAAAATTTCGTCCGTCCGGTAGTTTCTGCCAACCTGTTTGTAAAAGAGATTGAAGCCCCATTCAGGGGCTTTCTTTGGTGGGTAAAATTCGCGCAGGCACTCCAACAGCGGTACAGTCGTCGGGTAAGTTGATCAGTACCACAGCGTTTGCGCCGATTCGAACGCGATCCCCAATAGAAAGCCCGCCAATAATTTTCGCACCAGATCCGACGAAAATATTATTCCCGAGAACTGGGCTGCGGCCATTGTTGTCGCCGATGACGACGGCACTTTCAAGCCAAACGTTGTTTCCGCCCCTGACAGACGAGTTGATAACGACGCCAATCGGATGAATCAGTACGAAGCCTGACTCGAATCGTGCGCCCAGACCGATGACGCAGCCATTGATGTATTTGTTGAGAAGGTGAAAAAACAGAGCCAGCGGGAAGATTTTTAACTCGGAAAAAAAAGCTTGTGCACGAAACAACAAGTTGGCCAACGTACCATCGCTGAATAAAACACGTATGAACGAAGCTTGCGCCTGATGTTGCGAATATAGCTTTTGTTTGGCCGCTATATCAGAGAGAAAGTAGAATTTCATGTAGAGTGAGCCTTTTATCCTTTTGCCTTGAACTGACGTCGAATTCAAGGCAATCCGGACATGTCAAGCGGGGTTGGTTGAGCTGGAAATCAATTTCGGCTGAATTATCGTGTTATAACTGCAGGTCGGCAGAAGAGGCTGGTGAAATGAGTTTCATTCTATATATCACGTATATCATACTGATTTACCTCCGGCCGATTGAAACATATTTTCCTGAAATGTATGAGTTCAGGCCTGTCCTGATCTTCAGCGTCATAACCTTGATTGCATCGATGTTGGGCCTGAGTTCCCAGAAGTCACCGGTGGTCAATGCGCGTCATCTGGGGCTGATCGCAGCGATTGTTTTCATTGTTCCGTTTTCGCGCGTCATGAATGGTTGGCCAGGCGGGGCACCAGAGGCGCTTTCAATCTTCAGTGCGTCTGCGGCAACATTTCTTCTGACCGTGATGAATGTCAATACGCTCGCCAAGCTCAGAGCGACGCTCGTTGTCGTTCTTGCCTGTACCTCAGTGCTTGTCGCGCAAAGTGTCTATTCGTATCACACAGGGTATAAATCCGAGGTGTACCTCATCAGCCAGCTCCACCTTGAGCCCAAGGAAAGTCAGATTCCAGAATTAGGTGCGATTGATAAGGGTGAAGTGGTTTTACCCGTTAATGATAACAGTGTTCTTTGGAGGATACGCAGTGTCGGTGAGTTGAGTGATCCGAACGATTTTGCACAGACGATACTGGCGGCTATCCCGATATTATTTATCGGTTTTTTTTCCAGAACCCGATTCGAGCAGCTTGTTATCAGGTTGCCGTTATTCTGTTTCCTGATATATGGTCTTCTATTGACCAGTTCACGCGGCGCGGTGGTTGCAGCGGCCGGCATGATTTTTTTTGCGGCATATCGAAAGCTTGGAAGAACTGGAGCCAGTGTTTTACTTTCGCTCATTTTGATCGGTGGTGTCGCGCTTGGATTCAGTGGTGGGCGAGGCATCAGTGCCGACGATGAGTCGGCAGCGGGACGAATTGAGGCGTGGAGCGCCGGTTTCACAGCACTGAAGCAGAATCCGATCTTCGGCGTCGGATTCGGTCGCTTCCTCGATTTTCATCCATACACCGCTCATAATGCCTATGTGCTTGCATTGACCGAGTTGGGAATGCTAGGTTATTTTTTCCTGATTGCTCTGGCGACGAATTCATTGCTCGAGCTTTTACGGGGAAGACGCTCGTTACCTGCTGAATCGATTGAGTTTGCTTGGGCAACAAGTATATGTGTGTCGTTTATCGCGGTTGCCGTCAGCTCGATGTTTCTGTCGCGAAGTTATTCGACCATTACTTATTTCTGGATAGGAATGATGGCGTGTGCGGGACATGTC
>Ga0007791_10000237_pt1 | contig 16328 bp, 10 predicted proteins | sample CryBogmetaGMA05M_FD_60368 | JGI IMG/M metagenome (GOLD analysis project Ga0007791, IMG submission 60368) | Freshwater microbial communities from Crystal Bog, Wisconsin, USA - MA0.5M | ecosystem: Environmental > Aquatic > Freshwater > Lake | place: Crystal Bog, Wisconsin, USA | collected 2009-07-06 | reverse complement strand
CGGGGCCGCCTGGCCCGAGACGCCACCGACCGGCACGTCGGTGGCCGAAAAGCAAAAAAACCACTGGGCGTTTCAGCCTCTGCCCCAAGTGCCTCCGGGCGCGCTCGATCCGGCCTTCATCGATCGGCTCATCGACACGAGGCTCGCTGGAGCGGGGCTCGCCCGCGCTCCCGAAGCCGATCGGCGGACGCTCATCCGCCGCATCAGCTACGACCTGACCGGATTACCGCCGGAGCCGGAGGAGGTGGCGGCCTTCGTCGCCGATCCCTCCCCCGATGCCTATGAAAAACTCGTCGATCGGCTCCTCGCCTCGCCGCGCTACGGGGAGCAGCAGGGGCGGCACTGGCTCGACGTCGCCCGCTATTCCGACACCAAAGGCTACGTCTACGGCCGCGAGGAGCGGTTTTTCGTTCATGCCCCGGTGTACCGCGACTGGGTGATCGGAGCCTTCAACGACGATCTCCCCTACGATCGCTTCGTGACGCTCCAGCTCGCCGCCGATCGCGTCTGTGGCGAAGGGGATCCCGACCTCGCCGCGCTCGGGTTTCTGACGACCGGCCGGCGTTTCCTCGGCGTCACGCCTGACATCGTCGACGACCGGATCGACGTCCTCACGCGCGGGCTCCTCGGCCTCACCGTTGGCTGCGCCCGCTGCCACGACCACAAATACGATCCGGTCGCCACGGCCGATTACTACGGCCTCTACGGCGTGTTCACAAGCTCGTATGAAAAGCTCGTGCCGGTGCGGGCTGCGGCCGGCGCTGCGGCGCCGACGGCGGAGTTCACCGCCGAGCTCGCCAAGCGTAGGCGGGCGCTCGACGAGGGCTCGCTGCGGCTCCGGGCCGAGAGCTCCGAGCGCTTCCGGGCCCGGGTCGCCGACTATCTCTTCGCCCAGACCGAGCTGAGGAAGTACCCCGAGCTCGGCTTCGACCAGATCATCGCCAAGGATGATCTCATCGCCGCGGTCGTTCGCCGCTGGCAGGCGTTTTTGAATCCCGATCGAGCAGCCGGGGATCCGGTCTTCAGCCTCCTTGTCGCCCTGCTCCCGCTCCAGCCAGAGGGCTTCCCCGAAGCGGCGGCCGCGAAGGTCGCCGAGCTCAAAGCCGCAGGCGCCCCGATCCATCCGCGGATCGCCGCGGCCTTCGAGACGCCGCCGGGGAGTTTCCGCGAAGTGGCCGACCGATACGGAAAAGTCTTTGCCGAGATCGATGCCGCCTGGAAGCAGCGCTGCGCGCAGGCCGTGGCGGCAAGCGCGGCTGTCCCCACGGCGCTTCCCGACGCCGCCGACGAGCAACTTCGCCAGACGCTCTACGGCCCCACCTCCCCCTGCACGATCCCCGATGAGCCGATCGCCAACATCGAGACGCTCATGGATTCCGACTCGATCAACCAGATCTGGAATCTCCAAAACGAGCTCGATCGCTGGGTGATGCCGCAGCCGGAGTCGGCCCCGCAGGCACTGGCCCTCTTTGATCGGGGCACGCCGCAGGACGCGCAAATCTTCAAGCGTGGCAATCCGGCCAACAAGGGGCACGTCGTGCCGCGCCGGCTGCCGGCTGCCGCCACCGGCGGCGATCAGGGAGCCTTTGCCGACGGCAGCGGCCGGCTGGAATTGGCCCGACAGATCGTCGCCCCCACCAACCCCCTCGCCGCGCGGGTGTGGGTGAACCGGGTGTGGCGGCAGCATTTCGGCCGCGGGCTCGTCGAGACGCCGAGCGATTTCGGCTTGCGCGCCGAGCCGCCGTCGCATCCGGAATTGCTCGACGCCCTCGCTGCGGGCTTCATTGCCGATGGCTGGAGCACGAAGCGGCTCCACCGGCGGATCGTGACGAGCCACACTTACCGGCAGCAGTCGGGCCGCGTCGCCGGGGCGGCGAGCGCCGAAGCGATCGATCCTGAAAACCGGCTTCTTTGGCGGATGCCCGTCCGGCGGCTGGAGTGGGAGCCGTTTCGCGACACGCTCCTGATCGTCAGCGGTGATCTCGACACGGCGGCCCGCGGCGGCCGCGGCAGCGATGTCCTCGCGGCCGGGCCCGGACCCCATCGGCGGAGTGTGTATTGCGTCGTCGATCGGCAGTTCGTGCCAGGGGTGATGAGCGTCTTCGATTTCGCCAATCCCGATCTCCACATGCCGAAGCGGTTGGAGACAACCGTGCCGCAGCAGTCGCTCTTCGCGCTCAATCATCCGTTCGTCGCCGAGCGAGCCCGGTCGCTCGTGCGAAAGCTTTGGCCGCAGGAAAGCGGCGAGGAGGCCGGTGCCGGAGTCGATCGGATCTGGCAGGCGGTCTATCAGCGGCCGCCGACGAGTGATGAGCGAGAGGGGGCGATCGCCTTCCTCGAGTCGGCGCCGCTTCCTCCGCCACCGGCACCGCCGCCGCCGGCCGAGGAAGGGAAGCCGGCTCCTCCGGCGCCGCCGCTGCCGCTCTCCCCCCGCGAGCAACTCGTGCAGGCGCTCCTGCTTTCCAACGAGCTGCTGTTCGTCGACTGACTCTTCCCCTGGATGCCGTCACGATGACGCCCGCACAACTGCCCCTTTCCCGTCGCGAGCTTCTTTCCCGCAGTGGCCTCGGCCTCGGCATGCTCGGGCTTGCCGGCGTGCTCGGGGATGCCTCGGGGGGGGCCTTGGCGGCCGGCGACCCGCTCCTCGAGCCGCTGGCGGTGAAGGCGCCCCATTTCGGTCCCCGGGCGAAGCGGGTGATTCACTTCTTCTTGAACGGCGGCCCGTCGCAGGTCGACACCTTCGACCCCAAGCCGGCGCTCGCCAAATACGCCGATCAGGCCGCCCCGGTTAATTTCACGACCGAACGGAAGACCGGCTCACCGCTCCCTTCGCCCTTCGGCTTTTCCCGCCACGGCGAGAGTGGCCTCGAGATCAGCGACATCTTTCCGAAGCTCGCGGGCCACGCCGATCGGCTCGCGGTGATCCGCTCGATGCATGCCCAGGTGCCGAACCACGAGCCGAGCCTGATGCTGATGAATTGCGGCGACTCGGTGCAGCCGCGGCCGAGCGTCGGGAGCTGGATCCTCTACGGCCTCGGCACGGAGAATCAGAATCTCCCCGGCTTCGTGGCGATGTGTCCCGGTGGGCATCCGGTGAAGGGGCCCGACAACTGGCAGTCGGGCTTTCTCCCCGGCACGCTCCAGGGAACCTCGATCGACTCGCAGCACACCCAGATCGAAAAGCTCATCGAGAACATCTCGAGCCCCCATGCAAGCGCCCAGGTGCAGCGGCATCAGCTCGATTGGCTCCAGAAGCTCAACGCCGCCCACCGCGAGGCCCGCGGCGATGCTCGGCTCGATGCCCGCATCCATTCGTTCGAGATGGCTTTCCGGATGCAGCTGGAGGCCGCCGAGGCCTTCGATCTCTCGCGCGAGTCGGCGCCGATGCGGGCCCTCTACGGCGACACCGTCCATGGCCGGCAGACGCTCATCGCCCGGCGGCTCCTCGAGCGCGGCGTGCGCTACGTGCAGCTCTGGCACGGCGCGGGACAGCCGTGGGACAACCACGAGCAGATCGAGTCGAACCACCGCACGCTCGCCGGCCAGATCGACCAGCCGGTGGCGGCGCTGCTCACCGATCTCGCCGAGCGCGGGATGCTCGACGAGACGCTCGTCCTCTTCGGCGGTGAGTTCGGCCGGACGCCGACGGTGGAGCTCGGCGGCGACGGGAAGGCGAAGGCGGGCCGCGACCACAACCACTACGGCTTCTCGGTGTGGCTCGCCGGTGGTGGCATCAAGGGGGGGCAGGCCTACGGCGCGACCGACGACTTCGGCTTCCGGGCCGTCGACAAGCCGGTCAGCGTTCACGACCTCCACGCCACGATGCTCCATCTCCTCGGCTTCGACCACGAACGCCTCACCTACCGCTACGCCGGCCGCGACTTCCGCCTCACCGACGTCTCGGGAACGGTTCTCCGTGAGCTCGTGGGCTAGATTCCCACGCTTCTCCCCATGCTCGAATCCTTCGCCGACGTCGCTGCTCTCGAGGAGCACCTCTCGCGCCCCACGGCCGGCGTTGTCGAGACTTTTCAGCGGCTCGACGGCGACGTGATCGTCCTCGGGGCTGGCGGGAAGATGGGGCCGACGCTTTCGCGGATGGTTCGGCGTGGGCTCGACGCCGCCGGCGGCCAGACCCGCCGGGTCACCGCCGTCTCCCGGTTTTCAGATCCGGTGGCGAAGGACGCGCTCGAGCGGCATGGTGTCGCCACCGTGGCTTGCGATCTGATGGACGATGAGGCCGTCCGACGGCTCCCCGAGGCTCCCCTCGTGATCCACATGACGGGGCAGAAGTTCGGCACGACCGACGCCCCGGAGCGCACCTGGGCCGTCAACACGCTCGCGCCGGCGATCGCGGCAAGGCGGTACGGTCGGTCAAGATTCGTCCTCTTCTCCACCGGCTGCGTCTATCCGCTCGTGCCGGTGACGGGGCCGGGGGCGGATGAATCGACGCCGCTGACGCCGTTCGGGGAATACGCCAATGCTTGCGTAGCCCGGGAGCGCGTCGTGGCCTACGAGGCATCCAGGTCGGGGATGCCGTTGCTCCAGTTCCGGCTCTGCTATGCCGTCGAGCCGCGGTATGGCGTGATCCACGACGTCGCCAGGGCCGTGGCCGGAGGGAAGCCTGTCGATCTGGGGATGGGATTGGTGCATCTCATCTGGCAGCGCGACGCCAGTGCGCGGGCGATTCAAAGCCTCGCTTTGGCCGGGAGCCCGCCGGTGGCCCTCAATGTCACCGGGGTTGAGCGGGTGTCGATCCGGTGGCTCGCCGAACGCTGTGGAGAGCGCCTCGGAACGACGCCGACGTTCACGGGGGCCGAGGGGGCCGAGAGCTGGCTGTGGGACGCGCGGCGCGCCGAGGCCCTCTTCGGCGCCCCGGAGACGACGACCGAAGAGGCGGTGGCCATGGTCTGCGACTGGATCGGCCGCGGAGGAGCTTCGCTCGGCAAGCCGACCCATTTCGAGGTGCGCGATGGCGCTTTCTGAATCGCTCGATCGCGACGGCGGCGTGCGGGGCTGGCTTGCGCGCGGCCATGTGATCCCGGCCCATCCCCTCGCGCTCACCGCGGCGCGGAAGCTCGACGAGCGTCGCCAGCGGGCGTTGTCACGCTACTACCTTGCCGCCGGGGCCGGGGGCCTCGCCGTCGGCGTCCACACCACGCAGTTTGCGATCCGCGACGCTCGCGTCGGCCTCCTTGAGCCGGTCCTGAACATCGCCGCCGAGGAGATCGCCCGGGCCGACCGCCCGGTGGCCGCGATCGGTGGAATCTGCGGGTCGACGGCGCAGGCCGTGGCCGAGGCGGAGCTGCTCGCCGGGCTTGGCTATCACGCCGGCCTGCTCAGCCTCGCCGGGCACGTGGGGGACGACGACGCCCTCCTCGATCACTGCCGGGCCGTGGCGGAGGTGATACCGCTGGTCGGCTTCTATCTGCAGCCGGCGGTCGGCGGGCGGATCCTGTCGCATGCCTTCTGGCGGAGGTTCGTCGAGATCCCTGAGGTGGTGGCGATCAAAGTGGCGCCGTTCAATCGGTATAAGACGATCGACGTTGTCCGCGCCGTGGCGCTGTCAGGCCGTGACGATGTCAGCCTCTACACCGGCAACGATGATTCAATCGTCACCGATCTTGTCACGACGTTCGACGTCGAGGGGAAGTCGCTGCGGTGTGTCGGTGGGCTCCTCGGGCATTGGGCCGTCGATACGCAGGCGGCCGTCGCGCTCCTCGATCGCTGCCGCTCGGGGCGCGTGGATGCATCCCTCGCCTCGACCGCCGTCGCCGTCACCGATTGCAACAGCGCCTACTTCGACGCAGCCCACGGCTTTCGTGGCTGCATCGCCGGCCTCCATGAGGTGCTCTGCCGCCAGGGGCTTTTGGAGGGGATCTGGTGCCTCGACGAGCGGGAGGGGCTGAGCCCCGGGCAGAGCGCCGAGATCGAACGAGTGCGGCGGGCCAGGCCCGAGCTCTGCGACGATGTGTTCGTCGCGGCCCACCGCGACGCGTGGCTGGCTGGCTGAGCCCCGAACCGCGGCCGGATGGATTTTTCCCGGCACAGCGGGTCGAATAGCCAAAAGGGTGGTTTCACTCAAGCGGGGAGCGGTCGATGGCGCAGCCAACTTCGACGGTCGTGCAGGGGATCGTGGCGATCGTGTTGACCGTGGCGTCGTTCGTGATGCCACTCATGACACCAATCTTGGCACCAAACATGGCACCGGCTCAGGAGCCGGGGGCCGCAGTGGGCTCGACCTGGCTCCAGTGGCGCGGCGCGGCCCGAGACGGCACCGTGGCCGGCCCCACCTGGCCCGACAAGCTCGAGCCCTCGCGGCTCGAGCAACTCTGGCACGTCGATCTGGGCCCAGGCTATTCCGGGCCGCTCGTGACGGAGAAGGCCGTCTACGTCACCGAGACCCGCGACGCCAAGACAGAGCATGTCCGGGCGCTCGACCGGGCGACCGGCAAGGAGCTGTGGCAGGCCGGTTGGGAGGGGGCAATGACCGTGCCGTTCTTCGCCGCCAGCAACGGCTCCTGGATCCGGGCCACGCCGGCCATCGACGGCGGGCGGATCTATGTCGCCGGGATGCGCGACGTGCTCGTCTGCCTCGATGCCGAAAGCGGCGCCGAGGTGTGGCGTGTCGACTTCGTCAAGGATCACAAGGGCGAGCTTCCCGCCTTCGGCTTCGTGTCGAGCCCGCTGATCATCGGCGACGCCGTGTACGTGCAGGCCGGCGGCGGCTTCTGCAAGCTCGACAAGGCGACGGGAAAGCTCCTGTGGCGCGTCCTCGACGACGGCGGTGGCATGAACGGCAGCGCCTTCTCTTCGCCGCTCCTGACGACGATCGGCGGCGTGCAACAACTCCTCGTCCAGGGCCGCACCGACCTCGCCGCGATCGATCCCGACACCGGCAACGTCCTCTGGAAGCGCCCCGTCGAGGCCTTCCGCGGGATGAACATCGTCACGCCGACGGTCAGCGACGGGAAGGTGTTCACGACGAGCTACGGCGGCGGGTCGTTCCTCTTCGACGTTCCCGCGCCTGGGGCGCAGCCGGCGGAGCCTGTGTGGCGCAACAAGGTGCAGGGCTACATGTCGAGCCCGATCGTGCGCGACGGCCACGCCTACGTCCATCTCCGCAACCAGCGGTTTGCGAGCCTCGATCTCGCGACCGGCAAGGAGGATTGGATCACCGAGCCATTCGGCAAATATTGGAGCCTCGTCTCCCAGGGGGATCGGATCCTCGCCCTCGACGAAACCGGCGACTTGCGGCTGGTGCGGGCGACGCCCGAGAAGTTCGACCTGGTCGGGGAGGCGAAGGTCGCCACCCGCGAAAGCTGGGCGCATCTCGCCGTGACCGCCGCCGCCGACGGATCGATCGAAGTGTGGGTCCGCGACCTCTCCGGGATCACCGCGTGGCGGTGGAAGTGACATGACTGCTGGGAACGATGAAGACCGGCGCGTCGCCGACCTCGACCGGCACGTCGCCGATCTCGAGAAGATCCTCGACGTCACCCGTGCCCTCGGAGTGGCGGTCGATCTCGATCCGCTTCTGGCCCAGATCGCCGCCGCGGCGACCGACGTCCTCGACTGCGAGCGGGCGACGGTGTTCCTCTGCGATCATGCCAAGGGGGAGCTGTTCAGTCGCATCGCTACGGGCATGGAAGGAGCGCCGATCGAGGAGATCCGCTTCGGGATGGACAAGGGAATTGCCGGCGAAGTGGCGACGACGGGGAAGGGGGTCAACATCCCCGATCCCTACGCCGATCCGCGATTCAATCCCGACTTCGATCGCAAGAGTGGCTTCGTCACCAAGAGCCTCCTCACGCTCCCGCTCGGCGGCCACGACGGAAAGATCGTCGGCGTCCTCCAGGTGCTCAACAAGCGCGGCGGGCCGTTTGGTGAGCGCGACGAGCGACTCCTCTCGACGCTCGGTGCCCAGGCCGGTGTGGCGATCGAGCGACAGGGGCTCCTCGAGCAATATGCCGTCAAGCAGCGGATCGAGCGCGATCTCAACATCGCCCGCGAGATCCAGCAGGGGCTCCTCCCCAAAGCGCCCCCCGATCTCCCCGGCTTCGAGATCGCCGGCTGGAACCGCTCGGCCGACGAGACGGGCGGGGATTGTTTCGATTGGCTCCCCCTCCCCGGCGGGCATCTGGCGATCTCGATCGGCGACGCCACCGGCCACGGGATCGGCCCGGCGCTGGTGGCCGCCGAGGCCCGAGCGCTCCTTCGTGGCACGCTCATGCAGAGCCGGGATCTCGCCCGCGTCGTGCCGCAGATCAACGATCTCCTCGGCGAGGATCTCCGCGAGGGGACGTTCGTGACGGCGTTCATCGGGCTCCTCGATCCGGCCAAAAGCGCCGTCGAGTATGTCAGCGCCGGCCATGGCCCGCTGCTCGTCTACACCGCTGCCGACGACGCCTTTACCGAGATTCCCACCCACGGGCTCCCGCTGGGGCTGATGCCGGAGGTGGAGTTTGATCCACCGACGCATGTCCCCCTCGCGCCGGGCGACATGCTCCTCCTGTTCACCGACGGGTTTTTCGAGTGGTCGCGGCCCGACGGGGAGCAGTTCGGCACCGACCGGCTCACCGACGTCGTCCGCCGCCATCGGGATCTTCCCGTCGCCGAGCTCATCGCCCTGGTCTATGCGGCGGTAGTCGAGTTTTCGGAGGGGACGAAGCAGGCCGACGACTGCACGGCCGTGATCGTGAAACGCCATTCCACGACCCCCTCCTGATCGGCCCGTCGGGGCTCGGAAAGCAGGGTAGAGGAGCCGCCATGCCGCAATCGCTCACCGCCGGCCAAGTTGCCGAGTATCACCGCGAGGGCTACGTGATCGCCCGCGGCTTCTACGACCGTGAGGAGATCGATCTCCTCGGCCGAGCCGCCCGTGAGGACCGGGAACTCGACCGGAACTCGTTCGGCCGCGCCGATGGCGAGGGGGGCGTGGTGCGGCTGTCGCTTTGGAACCATCCGGGGGATGGGATCTACGGGATGTTTGCGCGATGTGAACGGATCGTCCGCTCGGCCGAGCATCTTCTCGGCGGCGAGGTGTACCACTACCACTCCAAGATGATCATGAAGGACGCCCGCGTCGGCGGCGCGTGGACGTGGCACCAGGATTATGGCTACTGGTACAACAACGGAGTCATTTGGCCGCTCCTCACGAGCGTCTCGATCGCCGTCGATCCCTCGACGCGGGCCAACGGCTGCCTTCAGGTGATCCCCCGTTCCCATGACCTCGGGCGGATCGAGCACCAGCTTTCCGGCGAGCAGGCGGGCGCCGACATGGATCGAGTGGATGCGGTTCTCGCCCGGTTGCCGGTCGTGCACTGCGAGATGGATCCCGGGGACGCCATCTTCTTCCACGCCAATCTTCTCCACCGCTCCGATGCAAACCGCTCCGACCAGCCGCGGTGGTCGATGATCTGCTGTTACAACGCCGCCCGAAACGATCCTTACAAGGACTCGCATCATCCCCGCTACACACCCCTGGCGATGGTGCCCGACGGCGCCATTCGGGATGTCGGCATGAAGCGGTTCGGCGAATCGACCGGGAACGTCGGCTGGCTCGACGTCGCCCGCGACCGCTCGGCAACGCCGTCGGGGGAGGGGCCGGATCGATGAGCCACGCTGCGGACGTGACCCCAGCGCATCTGGCGGCGCTGCCCCTCGATCGCTCGATCGGGATCGGGTGCATCGGGGCGGGTTTCATCATGGCCGACTGCCACCTGGTGGCCTACCGGGCTGCGGGGCTCAATCCCGAGGCGATCTTCGCGCCCCGCCGCGCGGCGGCCGAGGAGGTGGCGGCCCGTCACGGCATCCCCACAGTCCACGCCGACTGGCGCGGCGTAGCTGAAGATCCGGCGGTAGAAGTGGTCGACGTCGCGGTTCCCCCCGACATCCAGCCGGAGATCATTGGGGGGATCTGTGCGCTCGTCGAGCGGAAGGAAGCCCGAGTCCGCGGGATCCTCGCGCAAAAGCCGTTGGCGTGCGACTATTCCCAGGGCGTCGAAATCGTGCGCCGCTGTCGCGAGGCCGGGATCCGCCTCGTCGTCAATCAAAACATGCGCTACGACCATGCGGTGCGTGCTTGTGGCGATCTCCTCGCGCGGGGCGTCCTCGGGGAGCCGGTGCTCGCCACGATCGAGATGCGGGCGATCCCCCACTGGATGCCCTGGCAGGAGCGGCAGGGCTGGGTAACGCTGCGGATCATGTCGATCCATCATTTTGACACCTTCCGGAGTTGGTTCGGCTCGCCTCGGCGCGTGTTCACGAGCGTCCGCAGCGATCCGCGCACGGCCGAGAAGTTTGCCCACGACGACGGCATCTGTCTGTCGGTCCTCGAATACGACTCCGGGCTCCGCTGCTCGTCGCTCGAGGATGTTTGGGCGGGGCCGGCTCGCGAGGGGGCGGAGTCGGATTGCTTCGTGCGCTTCCGGGTCGAGGGAACGCACGGCATGGCGCTGGGGACGGTCGGTTGGCCGCGCTACCCGGAGCGGGCCCCCTCGACGCTCGACTGGACGACGAGCCTCGCCGACCATGGCGCGGGTGTGTGGCATCGGCCACGCTGGGAGGAGGCCTGGTTTCCGGATGCCTTCATCGGGCCGATGGCCGAGCTCCTCCGCGATCTCGAGGGGACGAGCCCGGCGGTGGCGACCGGCGAAGAGAATCTCGGCACGCTTGCCCTCGTCGATGCGGCCTACCTTTCGGCGCGGGAACACCGGGCGGTGGAGCCGGCCGAGATCATCGCCGCGGCGGGAGGGTGAGCGATGCGCGCCATGCTGCGGATGATCGTGGCCGGGGGGCTCCAGACGCTTGTTGCCGTCATGCCGGCGCTTGTCGCCGCCATGCCGGCGCTCGTTGCTGCCGAGCCCCTTTCCCGTGCCAGGAGCCTGGCCCCCAGCTACTCCCGCGACGTCCTCCCGATCCTCGCCGCCAACTGCTTCGCCTGCCACGGCTTCGACCCCCGAGCCCGTCAGGCGGGCTTGCGCCTCGATGAGCCCGCCGGGGCCGGAGCCCTCCTCGACTCCGGGCTGGCGGCGGTCGTTCCCGGCGACGTCGCGGCCAGTGCGCTTGTTGCCAGGATCGAGAGTGCCGACGCCGGCGCGGTGATGCCGCCGCCGGAGACGGGAAAGCAGCTCTCGGATCGCGACAAACGCATCCTCGCCGAGTGGATCGCGGCCGGGGCCCCCTACGAGCCCCATTGGGCGTTTCGGGCTCCCGTCGACGCCCCGGTTGCGGAGGTCGCCGGCTCTGAGCATCCGATCGACCGCTTTCTTGTCGTGGTCATGGCAGGATCGGGGCTCGAGCCGGCGGCGCCTGCTCCCCCAGAGACGCTCCTCCGCCGCGTCAGCCTCGATCTCACCGGCCTCCCGCCGACGGTGCCGGAGCTCGATCGCTTTCTCGCCGCCCATGGGGCCGATCCCGAGAAGGCCTGGGAGGGGGAGGTCGATCGGCTCCTCGCGAGCCCCCACTATGGCGAGCGGCAGGCGCGGCTGTGGCTCGATCAGGCACGCTATGCCGACAGCAACGGCTACTCGATCGACGCCCCGCGCGAGATCTGGCGGTGGCGCGACTGGGTCGTCGAGGCCTTCAACCGCGATCTCCCCTTCGATCGCTTCACGGTAGAGCAGCTCGCCGGCGACCTTCTCCCCGATGCCACCGACGAAGAGCGGATCGCCACGGGCTTCCATCGCAACACCCAGATCAACGAAGAAGGGGGAATCGACAAGGAGCAGTTTCGCATCGACGCCGTCTTCGACCGGGTGGCGACGACCGGCACGGTGTGGCTCGGCCTCTCGATCGGCTGTGCCCAGTGCCACGATCACAAGTTCGATCCGGTCAGTCAGGTCGACTACTACCGGCTGTTCGCCTTCTTCAACAATCAGGCCGACGCCAAGCTCAAGGTCACCGACCCCCGCGTCGACCTGGCGCGGCTCACGGCCGACCGCGACGCCGCTCGCGCCGAGGTCTCTGCCTATGTCGAAGCCCGGGCCGAGGCGCTGACCACGTGGGAAGCGGGGCTCAACGACGATGCCAAAAAGCTCCTCGATGCCGAGCGGTCGAAGGCCCTCGCGACGCCGGCCGTCGATCGCTCCCCCGATCAGCGGCGGATGCTTTTCCATGCCGGCCTGGGGGCCAACGATCAGGAGTTTCGTCGCCTCAACGAGCGCTATCTCGATCTCCAGGCGAAGGTGAGCGGTGGGCCGACGACGCTCGTCCTCGAAGAGCTCCCGAAGCCGCGGCAGACGACGCGCTTCATCCAGGGAGACTTCACTCGCCCCGCCGAGGAGATCGCCCCCGGCACGCCGGCGATCCTGCCGCCGCTCGCCGTGGCCGGCACCCCACCCAACCGGCTCGATCTCGCCCGCTGGCTCGTGGCGCCGGGCCATCCGCTCACGGCGCGGGTGCTCGTCAACCGGGCCTGGCAGCAGTTCTTCGGGCTGGGGCTTGTCGAAACCGACGCCGACTTCGGGCTCATGGGCACGCCGCCGAGTCATCCCCTCCTTCTCGACTGGCTGGCCCTCGAGGTGGAGCGGCAGGGGTGGAGCCTGAAGCGGCTCCATCGGCTGATCGTGACCTCGCGGGCCTATCGGCAAAGCTCGCGCGTCAGCCCACTCCAGGCCGAACGCGATCCGCACAATCGGCTCTTCGCCCGACAGGCCCGGCTGCGGCTCGATGCGGAGCTCGTTCGCGACTCGGCCCTGGTCGCCTCGGGTCTCTTCTCACCGGCCCTCGGTGGCCCGCCGGTCTATCCGCCAATTCCTGCCGGGGCGACGGCCGTCGGTCAGGTGAAGCGCGACTGGCCGACAAGCACCGGCCCCGATCGCCATCGCCGCGGGCTCTACACCTTCCTCTATCGGGCCTCGCCGCCGCCGAGCCTCGCCGTCTTCGACGCCCCCGACGGCTATCAGTCGTGCACCCGCCGCGGCCGCAGCAACACCCCGCTCCAGGCGCTCACGCTCTTGAACGACCTCGCCTTCGTTGAATGCGCCGAGGCGCTCGCCGCCGTGGTCCGCAACGAAGGAGTCGCGGTGGCTTTTCGGCGTTGCACCGGGAGGGCGCCTGATGCGGAGGAGCTGGCGGTCGTTGGGGCGCTTGATTCGAATGACGCTGCCCGCGTGCTGCTCAATCTCGACGAGACGGTGACCCGCGAGTGATCGTCGTCGCGGTCAACGGTGATCCGGTTTTGATCCGGTTGTGATCCCGTTTCGATTTGGAACGCCCCATGACTCACCATCATCCCGCCCCCGGTAGCACGCTCTTCGACGAGACCCGGCGCCATCTGTTTGCCCGGTGCGGGGTCGGCGTCGGAGCGATGGCGCTCGGGGCGTTGCTTGCCGGCGAGGGGCGCGGCTCGGATGGAGGAGGCGACGGGCTCTCGGGCCTGCCTGGCCTTCCCGGCCTGCCGCACTTCATTCCCAAGGCGAAGCGGGTGATTCATCTGTTCATGGCGGGGGGCCCGTCGCAGCTCGATCTCTTCGACTACAAGCCGGAGCTTTCGCGCCGCGACGGCCAGCCGATCCCGGCGAGTTTCACCGACGGCAAGCGGTTTGCGTTCATGAACGAGAGCCACCGCACCGATCTCCTCGGGTCGAAGCGGACGTTTCTGCAGCGCGGGGAGTCGGGGATGTGGATCGGCGATCTCCTCCCGCACCTCGGGCGCATCGCTGATCGGCTCTGTTTTGTCCGTAGCTGTTCGACCGATCTGTTCAACCACGCGCCGGCGAAGCTGTTCATGAATACCGGCACAGGCCGGTTCGGTCATCCGTCGGTCGGCTCGTGGGTGACCTATGGCCTAGGGAGCGAGAGCACCGATCTTCCCGGCTTCGTCGTTCTCCAGAGCGGCCCGCGCGGGCCCCGTGGCGGGGCAGTGTTGTGGGGGAGCGGGATGCTGCCGAGTGCGTATCAGGGGGTGCCCCTGCGCAATCGCGGGGAGCCGATTCTCAATCTCTCGAGTCCGGAGGGGGTGAGCAGTGCCCGGCAGCGAGGCGTCGTCGACGCCGTTGGCCGGCTCAACCGGCAGCGGCTCGCGGTCACCGGCGACGGCGAGATCGCCACGCGGATCGCCGCCTACGAGATGGCTTTCCGGATGCAGTCGAGCGCCCCGGATCTTGTCGACCTGAGCCATGAGTCGGCCGATACCCTCGCCCTCTACGGCATCGCCGATCCTGGTGAATCGACCTATGCCCGCAACTGTCTCCTCGCCCGCCGGCTCGTCGAGCGGGGGGTGCGCTACGTGCAGCTCTGGCACACCAACTGGGATCACCACGGCGGCCCGAATGAGAATCTCGAGAAGCATCTCCCGGAGGTCTGTGGGCAGGTCGATCGGGCGAGTGCCGGGCTCGTCCTCGATTTGGCCCGGCGTGGGCTTCTTGACGACACGATCGTCGTCTGGGGAGGGGAGTTCGGGCGGACGCCGATGGGGGAGAAGCGGGAGAGCACCGGCCGCAACCATCACATTGACGCGTTCACGATGTGGTTTGCCGGCGGTGGCTTCAAGCCGGGGTGTGTCCACGGCACGACCGACGACTTCGGATTCGCGGCCGTGGACGGGGGCGTGCATGTCCGCGACATCCACGCCACGCTCCTCCATCTCCTCGGGATCGACCACCAGCGCCTCGCCGTCCGCTTCCAGGGCCTCGACGAGCGGCTGACGGGAGTGAAGCCGGCCCGCGTGATCGGTGAGATTCTCGCGTAGGAGCAGCGGGACGCGTCCGCGACCCGCGGCGAAGCGAGCGGCTCGTGTCTGACTTTTGGTTGGAGAAAATCGGACTCTGCGGCTCTGTTGCCGTAAACCGGTGGTGAAGGAAACCGACCTCCATCGCTATCATGGCTCCAACAGGGCCTGCTTCAGGCCCCCGGAGCAGGTCAATCGTCATGGATGTCACACCGCCCGCCGCTACACGCCCCACACTTGAGGCTGCGCAAGCCTCGGCCGCTTCGGCCGGCGCAGCCGCTTCGGCTGGAGCGGCCCCGGGCAAGCGCCCCGCCGCGGAGAAGGATTACCGGGCCTGGCCCTTCTGGGCGCCGCGATTTTGGCACGGTATGCCGCTGGGCGTCTGGCTGCCATTGGTCGCCGAGCACCACGCCCGGGCAGACCTGAGCCGCTGGGGGCTGATGGTTACGATCACCGCGGCGGCGGCGTTCAATTCGGTCATGGAGCCGATCTCGAACTTCCGCTTCGGCCGCCAACTCGCAAGCCCCCCAACCACGCCACCGCCGCTGTTCATCATCGGCCACTGGCGGTCGGGGACGACGCTCCTCCACGAGCTGACGATGCTCGACGACCGCTTCTGCTGCCCCAACTACTATCAATGCTACGCCCCGGGCCACTTTCTCCTCACCGAGCGCACCCTCGGCCCGCTCGTAAAGCTGATCGTCCCCGCCAAACGGCCGATGGACGACATGGCCGCCGGGCTCGACCGTCCGCAGGAGGATGAGTTTGCCCTGATGAACTTGGGCGCGCCCTCCCCCTATCGCCGGATGGCGTTCCCCGTCACGAGCCCGCCGTACCCTGAGGCGCTCGACCTCACCAAGCTCTCGCCCGCGGAGCTGGCCCGCTGGCAGGCAACGCTCCGCCGCTTTCTCGGGCTCCTCGCCGTCGCCGATCCGCGCCGGCCGGTGCTCAAAAGCCCGCCGCACACAGCCCGCGTCGGCGTGCTTGCGGGGATGTTTCCGGAGACGCGCTTCCTCCACATCGTTCGCGAGCCGCACGCCGTCTTCAATTCGACGATCAAGCTGTGGCGGTCGCTTCACGACGGCCAGGGGATGCAGGTCGATCGTGGCGAACGCCTCGAGGAATATGTCTTCTCCGCCTTCGAGGAGATGTATGCCGCCTTCGAACGCGATCGGGCCGCGCTCGATCCCAGCCGGCTCCATGAAGTTCGCTACGAGGATCTCGTCGCCGATCCGGTGGGAACCCTCCGCGCGGCCTACGACCGGCTCGACTTGGGCGACTTCGAGGCTGTCCGCCCCAAGCTCGAGGCGCATGCCCGGGGGATGAAGGAGTACCGGGCTGGATCGTACCGGCACGATCCCCGCATCGCCGCCGAGATTGCCCGCCGCTGGGGGCCGTTTCTGAAGCGCTACGGCTACCCCGATCGCCGCGATGCCTGACGCCGCAGCAGCGCGGAGATGTCAGTCGAGGAACCGGGCCCGGATGGCCGGCGTGGGAACGCGGCAGGCCTCGGTTCGGCCAAACCACCGGTAGCGATTGCGGGCCACGAGCTTGTAGACCGGGTCGCGGAGGAACCGCGGCACGAGAGAGCCCACCCGAGCCAGCGGCCAGAGCCCGCGGAGATACTTCGTCGTCGCCAGGGCCGCGTCAGAGCGGA
>Ga0007791_10000236_pt1 | contig 16437 bp, 15 predicted proteins | sample CryBogmetaGMA05M_FD_60368 | JGI IMG/M metagenome (GOLD analysis project Ga0007791, IMG submission 60368) | Freshwater microbial communities from Crystal Bog, Wisconsin, USA - MA0.5M | ecosystem: Environmental > Aquatic > Freshwater > Lake | place: Crystal Bog, Wisconsin, USA | collected 2009-07-06 | reverse complement strand
CGGTCGTGACGACGACAGCCTCCTGGGCAGGATGCTGTGGCTTGCCGACACCGTGCGACGACCCGGCGCGAGCGCCCGAGATTGCGCCGAGACCGCCCGCCGCATCGCCGCGCTGCTCGATGGCTTTGCGACCCGACCGAGGCAGCAGCGCAAGACCTTCACCGTCACCGGTGCAATGCATCGCGAGCAAGGGCCGCAGGTCCCCGGTGATCGCCCGGGCCTGACCCGCCGCGGTGGCCAGGGCGCCGAAGAGGACGAGGACGACAGCGATGACAAGCCGCAGCGCGATCGCGGCAGGACCGCCCCGGAGACCGCCGACAACGCCGCACTGACACCCGCTGGCAGCAAGTCACAGGCGGCCAGCGAATCAGCGGCTGGCGGGGCGCCAGCCACCTCGAACACCACGCCAGCCGATAGCCTCGATGACGACGGCACCAGCGAGGACGAGCCCCTGCCCGGCGCCGACGCGCCCGCACGCTGGCGCGCCGGTGCACGCACCACCACCGGCAGCTTTCTGTATGACGAGTGGCATCACCTCGAGCGCGACTATCTGCACGCCTGGTGCCGGGTGCACGAGCATCGACTGCGCGGCACGGACTTCGACTTTGCGCAGGCCGTGCGCAAACGCTATCCCGATCTGCTGCGCGATATCCGCCATCGCTTCGCGCAGCTGCGCCCGATGGCGCCGCGCCGGGTGCGCGGTGTGGCAAGCGGCGACGATATCGATCTCGAAGGCATGGTGGCGGCGGTGATCGATCGTCGCAGCGGCAGCGCGTCTGATGACCGGCTCCATGTCCGACGCGATCCGCTGGAGCGCGATGTCGCGGCAGCCTTCCTGCTCGATATGAGCGCCTCGACCTCCCTCGCCCTGCCCGACGCCCAGACCTCGGTCGAGCCTTCACGCGACAAGGACATCTCGCCTCCGGTGGTCGATGCCGGCACGCTGCTCTACGGGGTGTACGGCAGTCCGCCCGATGCCGGCAGTCTGGTCAAGCGGCGCCGTGTCATCGATGTCGCCAAGGATTCGCTCGCGCTGATGGCCGAAGGGCTGGCCACGCTGGGCGATGCGCACGCGATCTACGGGTTTTCCGGCAGCGGGCGCGACAACGTCGAATTCCATATCGCCAAGGAATTCGGCGAACCGGTCAGGCGCGCGGTCTGGGCCGCGCTCGCCGCGATCGAGCCGCGCGGCTCGACCCGCATGGGTCCGGCCATCCGGCATGCCGCAGCCAAACTGGCGCGCCAGCCGTCACCGCTGCGTCTGCTGATCCTGGTCTCGGACGGCTATCCGCAGGACACCGACTACGGCCCCGACCGCAACAGCGAGGAGTACGGCATCCAGGACACCGCTCAGGCGCTGCGTGAGGCCGAGCGCGCCGGCATCGCGACCTTCTGCGTGACCATCGATCCGGGAGGCCACGATTATCTGCGCCGGATGTGCTCGCCCGAGCGCTACCGGGTCATCGACGATGTGGCAGCACTGCCGGCTGCGCTCGGCGAAATCTATGCCGGACTCACCAGCCGGGGCGGCTGATCGACCGAGGCGACGATCAGCGCATCAGAGCAGCGGCGAGGCGATCTGGGCGGCGTTTTCGATCACCCGATGATGAAACGGCCGGGTCCGCCAGACCGCCAGGTCCATCGGCTCGCACTGGGTCAGATAGTCGCGGTGCAATGTGACCAGCAGTTCGCAGAAGTCGCGGTCATAGAGCAGCATCGAGAGCTCGAAGTTCAGATGAAAACTGCGCAGATCGAAATTGACCGTCCCGAAAACCGCCAGTTCACGATCGACCACCATGCTCTTGGTATGCAGCAGACCGCCGCGAAACCGATGGATGCGCACGCCAGCCGAGAGCAGCTCATCGAAATAGGAGGCGCTCGCGTAGTGGACCATGCGAGAGTCGCAGCGCCAGGGCACGACCATCACCACCGCGACGCCGCGTCGCGCAGCCGATCGCAAGGCGGTGACCAGCGCCTCGCCCGGCACGAAGTAGGGCGTCGTCAGAATCAGCTCGCGGCGCGCGCTGTAGATCGCGGTGAGGATGACCGACTCAACATGCTGAAAGGCAAACCCCGGCCCTGAGGGGAAGGCCTGCAGCGCCACCGGACCGACCGGCGGACTGACATTGGGCGAACGGACATCCCGCAGCCGAGGGCCTGACTGCAGCACGGCCATCGCATTGGTGATCGCACCGAGCAGGGCGCTGGCCGGGCCCTCGATGCGAATCATCGCGTCCACCCACTGCCCAACGCCGGCATCCTTCTTGAAGTAGAGCGGATCGGCCAGGTTGCAACTCCCGGTCCAGGCGATGCGATCGTCAAAGACCGCGATTTTCCGGTGATTGCGAAGATCGACTCGGGCCACCAGCATGCGCAGCGCATTGGCCGGCAACACCACCACCACCACGATCCCGGCGGCACGCATCCGCGCGGCAAGCCCCCTTCGAATGAAGGGGCGACTGCCCAATCCGTCCATCAGTGCGGTGACCGCCACGCCGCGCTCTGCAGCCCGGATCAAGGCCTCGACCAGTTCCACAACCAGGCCGCCCTGATGCCAGATGTAAAACTCGAGGGAACAGCGCTCGCGACAGTCATCGATGTCTTCGATCAGACCTCGCAGGATGCGGTGGGTATCGGAGAGCAACTCGACCTTGTGGCCGCCCATGATCGGAATCGAGGCGAGCGCGCGGGTCAGCCTTGCCACCGGCTCGCCGACCGGACCGACATCCATCGGGTCACGCGTGGCATCGGCCGACAGCGCACCGAAGCGAAGCGCGAGATCGGCGCGCTCGGCTTCGGCGCGTTCGATCCAGCGGCGGCCGAGCCGACGCTCTCCGATCATCACGTACAGCACCGCGCCCAGCATCGGAACCAGCAGGATCACCAGGATCCAGGCCATCGCCACACCAGGCGGATTGCGCCGCGACAGGATGCGCAGGGTCATCGCGAGGCAGATCGCGACATGAAGCACAACGGACATCGGAACTGCGATTGGCATGTGCGGGGAGTCTAAGCCAATCCCGACGGCCCGGCTGGATGACACCAATCCACTCAGGCTGATCGCAATTGGCGATAATCGACGGATGTCAGGACCGATGCACGCCGCCCCGCACGACCATGATCACGATCATGATCACCGGCACGCCCACGACCACCCTCAGGAACACGGTCAGGCTCACGGCCATTCGCATCGTGGCCATGCTCACGGCGCGGGCCACGGCCATCACCTGCCTCCCGATGGTCACGGCCGCCTGTTCCTCGCAGCCATCGTCCTGAACACCGGATTCGTTGCCATCGAGGCGGCTGCCGGCTGGCGAGCCGACTCGATGGCGCTGCTGTCGGATGCCGGACACAACCTGGGCGACGTGCTCGCGCTGGCGCTGGCCTGGCTGGGGGCCTGGGCCGCACGCCAGCCGACGAGTCCGCGGTTTACCTGGGGCTGGCGACGCGCGGCGCTGCTGGCCGCCCTGGTCAATGCCGCGCTGCTGCTGGCCGCGGCCGGCGCGATTGCGGTCGAGTCGATCAACCGGCTGGCTGCGCCGGTGGCGATCGACTCGACACTCGTGACCGTGGTGGCAGGCACCGGCATCCTGATCAATGGCCTGACCGCCTGGCTCTTCATGCGCGGCCAGCGTGATGACGTCAATCTGCGCGGCGCCTTTCTGCACATGCTGGGCGATGCCGCGGTGTCGGCTGCGGTCGTCATCGGCGCACTCGGCGTGTCGGCAACCGGATGGCTGCGCATCGACCCGGCCCTGAGCCTTGCAGTCTCGCTCTTCATTGGATGGAGCGCCTACGGTCTGCTGCGCGATGCGCTGTCGGCGGCCCTCGATGGCGTGCCGGCCGGCATCGACCCCGACGCGGTCCGCCAGCACCTGCTGTCGATGCCCGGTGTCGCCGGATTGCACGATCTGCACATCTGGCCGGTCGGCTCCAGCGGCGCCAGCCTGAGCGCGCATCTGATGATTCCGCAGGGCCATCCGGGCGATGACTTTCTGGTCAGTGCCCATGCCACGCTGCGCAGCCGTTTCGGGATCGAGCACACCACGCTGCAGATCGAAACCGGCGACGCCACGCAGGCCTGTCTCCAGGACTGTTCGAGCGGACACTGAACCGAGCGAAGCGCTGTCGGACAGGGAGCGGATGCTATGCTCGCCTGATCTTCACCCTCGATTGCCTCAATGGATCTGCTGCTTTTGCTGCTGCTCGTCTTGCTGAACGCCCTGTTCGCAATGTCCGAGATGGCAGTGGTCTCGGCCCGCAAGGCCCGACTCCAGCGTATGGCCGACGACGGTTACCCCGGTGCGCCTGCGGCCCTGGCGCTGAGTGAAGAACCCGGCGGATTCCTCTCGACGATCCAGGTCGGCATCACGACCATCGGCATCCTCAGCGGTATCGTGGGCGAAGGTCTGATTGCCACGCCCATCGCCCGCTGGCTGTCGCAATTCGATCTCTCCGAGCCCTATGTAAAGGGCTTCTCGGTCGCCATTGCGGTCGCGATCATCACCTATCTGTCGGTAGTGATCGGCGAGTTGGTGCCCAAGCGCCTGGCCTTGCGTGCACCCGAGCGGATTGCCTCGGCGGTGGCGCGTCCGATGGGCTGGTTCTCGCGGGTCACGCGTCCGCTGGTCTGGTCGCTGTCATCGTCGAGCAACATGCTGTTGCGACTGCTCGGAGCACGCGGCACCGGCGAGCCGCCGGTCACCGACGACGAGATCAAGGTCCTGATGGGACAGGGCGCCGAGGCCGGCATCTTCCATGAGAGCGAGCAGGCGATCGTTTCGAACGTGCTGCGCCTGGATGAGCAGCGAATCGGCGCGATCATGACGCCGCGCATGGATATCTATGCCATCGACCTGGAGGACGGCGACGCAGCGGTCCGCATCCAGATTGCCGAAAGCCAGCACACCCGCGTGGTGGTCTGCCGCGGCGGGCTCGAGCACATTCTCGGTGTACTGCGCCTGGTTGATCTGCTGCGACCGGCCCTGCAGGGCGAGCCACTGGAGGTCGAGCGACATCTGAGCCCGGCGCTCTATCTGCCCGAGACCATCAGCACCACACAACTGCTCGAGAGCTTTCGACGCGAGCGGGTGCAGTTCGGGCTGATCGTCGATGAATACGGCGACCTCAAGGGCCTGGTGTCGCTGACCGATGTGCTCACCTCGATCGTTGGCGACTTGCCCGAACACGACTCGACCACCGACGACGACGTGGTTCGACGCGAAGACGGCTCGCTGCTGGTCGATGGCTCGATCGGTCTTGAGCGGCTCAAGGCCGTGCTCGAGATCGACGAGTTGCCGGCCGAGGACGAGCGCAGCTTTCATACCGTCGGCGGCTTTGCGATGCACAGCCTCGGCCGTATCCCTTTGGTGGCCGATCATTTCGATGTCGAGGGTTATCGCTTCGAGGTGGTCGACATGGACCGCAATCGGGTCGACAAGGTGCTGATCTCGAAGCTGCCCGAGGCGCCGGCGGCCGCGAACCCGCGCGATTGAAAGCAAGACAACACCCGCGCGACTAAGCCGCGGGCAGCTTGCGCAAGACTGGGCGCGCAAGGCGGTCTCGACGTATCATCACCGCCACCTTGACCATTCGATGAAGACCGCCATGTTGAAGCGCAGTGTTCGAACCCTCGGCAGACCCGACGCCATCCAGAGCGAATCAGACCGGGTATTACCGCATTCGAAGTTTGCGAAAGGGCGCCAGGCGATCGCCGCGACACTCCTCTGGCTTGCCACGCTGGCTGGCGCAGCGCCTGCATTGGCCCAGATCGATACCCTCAAGATGATGATCGGCGCAAACCCCGGCGGTGGCTTCGATCAGACCGGCCGCAGCATCGCCGCCGCCATGCAGGCAGCGGGCTCGGTGCGCAATGCCACCTTCGAAAACAAGGGCGGCGCCGGCGGCACGATCGGTCTGGCGCAATTCGTGAACACCGAAAAGGGCAATCCGAACGCCCTGATCGTGACCGGTGCGGTGATGGTCGGCGCGATCGAAATGAGTCATCCGCCGGTCACCCTGAAAAACGGCACGCCGATTGCGCGCCTCTTTGCCGATGCCATGGTGCTGGTGGTGCCGAGCGGATCAAAGATCCAGTCGATGTCCGATCTGGTCGCGATGCTCAAGGCAAATCCGGGCTCGGTATCGTGGGCTGGCGGCTCGCGCGGATCGACCGACCACATGCTCGCCGGGCTGATTGCCAAGGAGTCCGGGGTCGAGCCGGCCAAGGTCAACTACATCCCGTTTGCAGGCGGCGGCGAAGCCACTGCAGCCATTCTGGGCAATCAGGTCACCGTCGGTATCGCCGGCGTCTCCGAGTTCATGCCCTTCGTCAAGGACGGCAAGATGCGCGCGCTAGCCGTGTCATCAAGCTTCCCGGTGCAGGGCATCAAGCCGCTCAAGGATCTCGGCGTGAATGTCGAGATGTACAACTGGCGCGGTGTCTGGGGACCGCCGGGCATCACGCCCGAGCAGCAGAAAGCGATGATCGACGCGGTGGTCAAGGGCACCCAGACCCCGCAGTGGAAAGACACGCTGGCGCGCAACGATTGGGCGCCCTTCCTTCAGACCGGCGCCGAATTCGGCAGCTATGTCGAGTCGGAGTCCAAGCGCCTGGGCGGCATTCTTCGCGACCTCGGCCTGGCCAAGTAATCCAGATCCTTGCTGCGCTGACGGCTCGGAGTCGATCCGCTTGAAGCACGGTATTGCGATTGGTGCGGCCGTCATCGGGCTGTCGCTTGCCTTTGGGATCGGGCTGCTCGAGATCGATGGCGCCGGCGGCTATTCGGGCCTGTCGCCGCGCTTCATGCCGACCCTGGTCGCGCTCGGCCTGCTGATTTGCGGCGTGATGATCCTGGTCAGTGCCGCGCGCGGCCGCTTTGTGGCCGGTGACGACGAACTCGAGGCTGCGGGCGAAGCCCTGCCGCTGTCGCCAACCGCCGGTGTCGACCTGCTCTGGCTGATCGCGGGCCTCGTGCTGCACATGATCCTGATCGGCTGGGTGGGCTTCATCGCGGCCAGCACCCTGCTGATGGTGTTCGTCGCGCGCGGCTACGGCAGTCGCCGGCCGTTTCGTGATGCGCTGGTCGCGCTGGCGGTGACCGTGCCGATCTGGGCGCTGTTCTCGCAGGTCATGGGCATCTCCTTGCCGCTTGTGCCGCTGCTGAAATCATGATCGACACCCTGAACGCGCTGATGGGTGGCTTTGCGGCGGCGATCTCGCCGGCCAATCTCGCCTGGGCGCTGGTCGGCTGCTTCATCGGCACAGCCATCGGCGTGCTGCCAGGCATCGGGCCGGCGCTGACGGTGGCAATGCTGCTGCCGATCACCGCCAAGGTCGACCCGTCATCCGCGCTGATCATGTTCGCCGGCGTCTACTACGGCGCGATGTTCGGCGGCTCGACCACCTCGATCCTGATGAACACGCCGGGCGAGTCGGCGACCATGGTCACCGCCATGGAGGGCAACGCCATGGCGCGCAGCGGCCGCGCCGGGCCGGCACTAGCCACCGCCGCGATCGGCTCATTCGTCGCCGGCACCATCGCCACACTGCTGCTCACGCTGTTTGCGCCGCTGCTGGCAGGCTTTGCGCTCAACTTCGGGCCGGCTGAATACTTCATGATCATGGCGCTGGCCTTCACCACGGTGTCGGCGGTCATCGGCCAGTCGGTACTCAAGGGCATGACCAGCCTCTTCGTGGGTCTGGGCATCGGACTGATCGGCATCGATGCGGTATCGGGCGTTACCCGCTATACGCTGGGTGTGCCCGAACTCTTCGACGGCATCGATGTCGTGGTGGTCGCGGTGGGCCTGTTTGCGGTCGGCGAAGCGCTTTACGGGGTGATCTATCGCGGGGCCGACGCGACCATGAACCGGATGAGCTCGACCCACATGAGCCGCGACGACTGGCGTCGCTCGATGCCGGCCTGGCTGCGCGGCACGCTGATCGGGTTTCCCTTCGGACTGATCCCGGCTGGCGGCGCCGAAATTCCCACCTTTCTGTCTTATGCCGCCGAGAAAAAACTCTCGAAGCATCCCGAGGAGTTCTCGCCCAACGGCGGCCCGGGCGCCATCGAGGGCGTGGCGGGTCCCGAGGCCGCCAACAATGCCACGGTCACCGCCGCGCTCGCGCCGCTCTTGACGCTCGGCATTCCGACCTCGGCCACCACCGCGATCCTGCTGGCGGCGTTCCAGAACTACAACCTGCAGCCCGGACCGGCACTGCTGCAGACCTCCGGCCCGCTGGTCTGGACGCTGATCGCATCGCTCTACATCGGCAATGTCATGCTGCTGGTGCTCAACCTGCCGCTGGTTGGCCTGTGGGTTCGCGTGCTGCGCATTCCCACGCCGCTGCTCTACGGCGGCATCCTGATCTTCTCGACGCTCGGCGCCTACAGCCTGCGCCAGTCGGCCTTTGACCTGATGCTGCTGGGCATCATCGGGCTGATGGGATTGGCCATGCGTCGCTATGGTTTTCCGGTCGCGCCGGTCATCGTCGGCATGATCCTGGGGCCGATGGCCGAAAAGCAGCTGCGCAATGCGCTGTCGATTTCGCAGGGCGACTGGTCGGTCTTCCTGACCCGGCCGCTGTCGCTGACACTGCTGTGCGCGATGGTCGCGGTGCTGCTGATTCCGTGGTTGCTCAGACGCCGGGCGGCGGCGCCAGCACCGGGCTGATCGAGCCTGATGAAGCGCCGATTCACCGCCCGCGCGTGGGGGCTGATCAAGCCTTATTTCACCAGCGACATGCGCTGGCAGGCGATCGGGCTGCTGACCGCGGTGGTCGCGCTCAACCTGATCACGGTCTATGTCGACGTGCTGCTCAACGAGTTCCAGCGCGAATTCTTCAATTCGCTCGAATCGCGCGACTATGCCGAATTCAGGCACCAGCTCTGGCGATTCGGGGCGCTGGCCGCCGCCTTCATCGTCGTGGCGGCCTACAAGTTCTATCTCACCCAGCTCTTCGAGATGCGCTGGCGCGCCTGGCTCACCGCGCGCTACATCGACGGGTGGCTGTCGCAGCGCGCCTACTACCGGCTGGAGCTTGCCGCCACCGGCAATGCCACGCTCGACGCGCCGGCCGACAACCCCGATCAGCGCATCGCCGAAGACGTGCGCCTGTTCACCGAATTCACGGTGTTCCTGTCGATGGGCTTACTCAATGCGGTGGTGACGCTCGGCTCCTTCATCGCGATCCTGTGGACCGTGTCAGGGCCGCTCACTTTCATGCTGGGCGCCAGCGAAGTCACGATTCCGGGCTATATGGTCTGGGTGGCGGTGCTCTATGCGATTGCCGGCAGCTGGCTGACGCATGCGATCGGCCGCCCGCTGATCGGGCTGAATTTCCAGCAGCAAAAGCTCGAGGCCGATTTGCGTTACGGCATGGTGCGGGTGCGCGAAAACGCCGAGAGCATTGCGCTCTATCGCGGCGAAGCGACCGAACGCACCAATCTGCTCGATCGTTTCGGCCGGGTCATCGGCAACTACTGGACCTTGATCCGTGCGCAGAAAAGGCTGATCTGGGCGCAGAGTTTTTACGGGCAGCTGGCGGTGATCTTCCCGTTCGTGGTGGCCGCGCCGCGCTACTTCAACGGCCCGCTCAAGCTCGGTGATCTGATGCAGATCTCCAATGCCTTCGGTCAGGTGCAAAGCGCGCTTTCATGGTTTGTCGATGCCTACTCAAGCGTGGCGATCTGGAAGGCGACCACCGATCGACTGTTGAGCTTTGACGACTCGCTGCAGCAGTTGCAGGCCGAAGCCGGCACGCTGCTGCATGCGGTCGAGGGTGCATCACCGGCACTTCACGGTGCGCGCCTTGATACGCCGGGTGGCGTACCGATCGTGGCCGACGCGACGCTGCGTGTCGCCGCCGGCGACCGTCTGCTGCTGACCGGCCCGTCGGGCAGCGGCAAAAGCACGGTGTTCAGGGCGCTGGCCGGTATCTGGCCCTATGGCAGCGGTGTTGTTGAGCAGCCGGCGGGCAAGGTCCTCTTTCTGCCGCAAAAACCGTATCTGCCGATCGGCACCCTGCGGGCCTGCGTGAGCTATCCGGCGCCGTCAGGCGACTTCAGCGATGACGCCATCAGGTCGATGCTTCGCGAGTGCCGGCTGCCCCAGCTGGTCGACCAACTCGATGAGTCGAGTGCCTGGGACCGACGCCTGTCGCCCGGCGAACAGCAAAGGCTCGGGTTTGCCCGGGCGCTGCTGAACCGTCCGCAATGGCTCTTCCTCGACGAAGCGACTTCGGCGCTGGATGAGGCGACCGGCAAGGCGCTCTATCGGCTGCTGATCGAGCGACTGCCGGATGCCGCACTGATCAGCATCGCCCACGATCCGTCGGTCGCCCCCTTCCATCGACTTCGTCGCCATCTGACGCCGGCCGAAGGCGGCGCGCATCTTGGTGCTGCGCAGGCTGTCGACCTCCCCCCTCCAGCATCCTGACAGCCAGCGGACGGCCGGGCACCCTTACAATCGGCCGGATGGATCAGCGCGGCACGGCCCTTCATGACGAACGCAGCGAGCATGTCGTGCTGGCCGGCGACGTGGGGGGCACCTTCGTTCGCCTGGTGCTGGCTCGCAACGGGGCGCTGCTCGGTGTGCCGCAGCAACTCGCCCGCGAGCGCTTTACCGATCTGGCCGATGCCTGCGGCGATTTTCTCGATCGGCATGCCGCCGGGCTGCGGGTCGATGGCGTCTCGCTCGGTGCCGCAGGACGCCTGCAGCAGGGCCAGATCGCGCTGACCAATGGCAACTGGCTGATCGATCCGCAGGCGCTCGCCGATGCGCTGGGTCTGCGCCCGGGGCGGGTTCATCTGCTCAATGACTTTGCGGCGCTGGCCTGGGCCCTGCCCACCCTGCAGTCCGATGAACTCATCGCCGCGCCCGGCAGTGCGGCAGCGCTTGCCGGCCGCGGGCGCCCGCCTGGTCTGGCCGATGGCAACCGGGTCGTCGTCGGACCGGGCACCGGGCTGGGGGTGGCCGCGATGATCCGCTCGGCGGGCCGCTGGCATCCGCTTGCCACCGAGGGCGGACATGTCACCTTCGCCCCCGAGACGCCCTTTGAAAGCGCCGCAGCGCAGCTTGCGTCAGCGCGCTTCGGACATGTCTCATGGGAGCGGATCTTGAGCGGGCCAGGGCTGGCGCTTTTGCGCGATGCGGCCCTCATCGAGGCAGGCATGACCCCGGACACCGTCGATTCAGCCATGGTCATCGAGACCATCGGCCGGGCAGACGCCGCCTCGATCAAGGCTGCCCGCAGCTTCATCGATCTGCTCGGCGCCTTTGCCGGTGATCTCGCCCTGCTCTATGAGGCCAGCGGCGGCGTCGTGATTGCCGGCGGCATCATGCCCCGGCTTGCCCGAGTGTTGCCGCTCGAGGGCCTGCGAACCCGCTTCGAGGCCAAGGGCCGCTACCGCGCCTGGCTCGCCGGCGTGCCGCTCGATCTGATGGCCTCGCCCTGGGCGGCATTGCGGGGCGCGGCCGTGGCCTATCTCGGCTCACCATCACACGAACAGAAAAGCCCTACCGCCTGATTGGTTGCGCTCCTGACGGCATGGGAGAATCGCCCCGCCGCCGTCCGTGCGTGCGCGACCCTTACTGGTAACCATCTGCCCCAGCCGTGTCCGAGTCCCTCCTTCTCCTGCTGATCCTGCTGCTGGTGGCCCTCCTGGTGTCCGCCTATGTGCTGCGGCCGCTGCTCGCGCGACCCGCCTCGCAGGCCGAGCCCGATACCGCTGCGGTCGCGCTGGCAGTCCTGCGTGAGCGCCGCAGCGAGCTCGATGCCGCGCTGGTCCATCTGCCGGCCGACTCGCCCGAACGACGCGCCGCGCTCGCCGAATTCGCGATGCAGGCCGAATCAGAGCTGCCGGGCGAGCCGGTCGATCCGACGCCGGCGCAGGCCAAACCCTCGCGTCAGCCGATGCTGGCGGTGCTGGTCGCACTGCTGCTGGTCGTGCCGAGCTTCGGGCTGTATCTGCTGGCCGGGCTGCCAGAAGCGGCCTCACCCGAGCTCAGGGCGATGCGCGAGCCCGCGAGCATTGACGAACTGATCGACCGGTTGCGCGTGCGCCTGCGCGACTCGCCCACCGACATCGAAGGCTGGCAGATGCTGGGTCGCGCCGAACTGGCTCAGGGCAAGGCGCAAGCGGCGCGCGAGGCGTTCGAGAAGGCGTTTTTGCTCGCACCTGACAATGCCCAGATCAAGGTCGACCTTGCAGACGCGATCGCACAGACCCAGGGGTCGGTGCTCGATGGTCGCCCGATCGCGCTGATCCGCGAAGCCCTCGTCACCGACCCGCGCAATCCCAAGGGGCTCGCGCTGGCGGGCGCCTATGAGGTGAGACAGGGCAATACCGCCGGGGCGCTGATCAACTGGAAGACCCTGCTGACCGTGCTGCCGCCCGACTCCGATCAGGCCCGCCAGATCGTCGGTCTGATTGCCGACCTCGAAGCCGGCCGCGCACCACGCGTCGGCCCGGCCGCGGCAACGCCGCCCGCCCCGGCCAGCGCAGGCGCCCAGGCACCGGCAGCCAGCGCATTGAGCGGCCGCATCGAACTCGACCCGGCACTCGCCGCCAAGCTGCGCCCGGATGACACGCTCTTCGTCGTGGCCCGCAGCCTCGATGCGCAGGGCCAGGCCTCGGGACCGCCCCTGGCAGTATTGCGAGCCCGCGGCGCCGATCTGCCGCTGGCCTTCACGCTTGACGACCGTCTCGCCATGAGCCCGATGGCCAGACTGTCCACCGTGGCGCCGGGCGCTCAGGTGCGAGTGATCGCCCGACTCTCGCGGTCCGGCGAAGCCGCCACCCGCAGCGGCGATCTGCTGGGCAACTCCGATCCGGTCAAGCCCGGCACCCGCGGCATGCAGGTCGTGATCGGCAAGGAAGCGCCGTGAGCCCCGATGCGGCCTCGATCGACCCCGCGTCATTCGGTGGCCTCACGGCAAGCTCGCTCGCGCTCATCAGGGGTGAGCGCACGCTCTTCGTCGATCTGTCTTTCAGCCTGGCGCCCGGCGAACTGCTGCGGCTCCTCGGCCCTAATGGCTCGGGCAAGAGCAGCCTGCTGCGATCGCTGCTCGGCCTGACACCACTGGCGCGCGGGCAATTGTTCGCCGGACCCGCCAAGTCGCCGGTCCTGCCTCGTGAGCTGTGCGAACAGGCCCTCTTTCAGGGCCATGCGCAGGGCGCCAAAGGCGAGCTGACCGCCATCGAAAACCTCACGCTGGCGGCCACGCTCGATGGCAGTCTGAGCGCCGATCCCGCCGGGCAGACCCTTGAGGCGGCGCTCGACGAAGTCGGCCTCGCGCGTCAGCGACATATCGAAACCCGACGCCTGTCGCAGGGTCAGAAGCAGCGGCTCAATCTGGCCCGCTTTGCGATCGCGCTGCGTGCCACCGACAGGCCGCTGTGGCTGATGGATGAGCCGAGTGCCGCGCTCGATGCAGGCGGGCTGACGGTGCTCGAAGCACTGCTCGGTCGCCACCTTGCCCGCGGCGGCGCGGCAATCATCGCCACTCACCTGCCGATCGCGCCGCACCAGGGCATCCTGCGCGACCTGCAACTCGACGCCTTCGCGCCGCGCCGCGTGCGGGAGGGTCTGGCCGAGCTCGCCCAATGACCGAGTTGGGCGCCATCGCCTGGGCGCTGCGTCGTGACCTCACCCTCGCGATGCGACGACGCGGCGACATCCTCAACGTGCTCGGCTTTTTCGTGCTGGCCTGCTCGATGTTTCCACTGGCGATCGGCCCACAGCGCGAATGGCTGCAACGCATCGGACCCGGGGTGATCTGGGTGGCTGCGCTGCTGTCGGTCATGCTCGCACTGCCAAGACTCTTCGAACACGACCATGCCGACGGCACCCTCGATGCCATGGTGGCCAGCGGTCGCCCCTTGTGGGCGCTAGTCGCCGGCAAGCTGATTGCCGCCTGGCTGGTCACCGCCTTGCCGCTGCTGGCCCTGACGCCCGCCCTCGCGCTGGCTTTCAACCTGCCGACCTCCACCCTGCCGGTGCTGGTCGGCTCGCTGCTGCTGGGGACACCTGTGCTGATCGGCATCGGGGCGATCACCGGCGCACTCGCCCTCGGCCTGAAGTCCGGTCCGGTCCTGATGACATTGCTGTGCCTGCCGCTCTATGTCCCGGTGCTGGTGTTCGGTGCCGGCGCGGTCGAAGCCCAGGCGGCCGGCCTGTCGCCGCTGGCTCATCTCGCGCTGCTGGGCGCTGGTATGCTGGCGGTCCTGCTGCTGGCACCGCTCGTTGCCGCGCTGGCCCTGCGTATCTCGGTCGAATGACCCTGCCCGGATGAACCCCTTTCGATTCGCCGCCCCGCCTGTTTTCTATCCGCTCGCCGGACGTCTGCTGCCCTGGTTCACGGCGGCAGCCGTGCTGCTGGCAGTGGCCGGTCTGTACGTCGGATTCGGCATCGCGCCCACCGACTTCCAGCAGGGCGAGGTCTATCGGATCATCTTCATTCATGTGCCCAGCGCCTGGATGGCGATGTTCATCTACCTGGTGATGGCCGGCTATGCGGTGCTGACCCTGGTCTGGCGCTCGAAGCTGTCGGCAATGATGTGCCGCGCGCTCGCGCCCACCGGCGCGATCATGGCGGTGATCGCGCTGCTGACCGGCGCGATCTGGGGCAAGCCCACCTGGGGCGCCTGGTGGGTCTGGGATGCCCGCCTGACCTCGACCCTGATCCTGCTCTTTCTTTACCTCGGCTACATGGCGCTGGTGGCGGCCATCGACGACACCACCCGGGCCGACCGAGCCGGCGCGCTGCTGCTGCTGGTCGGTGTAGTCAATGTGCCGATCATCTATTTTTCGGTGCGCTGGTGGAACACCCTGCATCAGGGGGCCAGCGTCAGCCTGACCGCCTCGCCAAAGATGGCCAGCACCATGCTGACCGGCATGCTGCTGATGAGCCTGGCCGCCTGGATGTACGCGATCGCCGCAGCGCTGCACCGAGTCCGCTCGATCATCCTTCAACGTGAGCGTCACACCCGCTGGGTGCGGCAGCTCTTTGCCTGAACCGCGCGACCCGACATGCTCGAATCACATCTGAGCTATCTTGCAGTGGCCTACGGCTTTACTGCCCTGGCGATTGCGATCGAGTGCGTGGTCCTGCTGCGCACACGGCGCCAGTCCATCGAACAGGTCCGACGCGAGCGTGATCTTGATCTTGACGATCATCACGAATCGATCGTCGACCCTCGCAACGAGGCAGCCACACCATGAGTGCCATCCAGGCAAAACTCCCGTCCGGCCCGACGATCCGCCGCAAGCGCCTGCTCTGGATTGCCGTCGGGCTGGCGGTTCTGGCGGTGGCCATCGGGCTGGTGCTCTATGCCCTGAAGTCGAACATCGTCTTTTTCTTCACCCCCACTCAAATCGCGGCCAATGAGGCGCCGCAGGGCCGCGCATTTCGGGTCGGCGGCATGGTCGAGACCGGCAGCGTGGTGCGCAATGGCCTCGAGGTGCGCTTTCGGGTGACCGATACCGTCAAGACCATTCCGGTGATCTATCGCGGCACCCTGCCCGACCTGTTTCGCGAGGGCAAAGGCGTCGTGGCACAGGGCAAGGTCGGGCCAGACGGCGTCTTCAAGGCTGATGAGGTGCTGGCCAAGCACGACGAAAACTACATGCCCCCGGAAGCCGCCGAGGCGCTCAAGCGCGCCGGCAAGCCGATCGGTGCCGGCACGGTCTCGCAGCCATGATCGCCGAGATCGGTCACTTCGCACTCTGGCTGGCCATGGCGCTCGCCCTCATCCAGGCGGCAGGCGGTCTGGCGGGCGCTGCACGGGCCGATGCGGCCTGGATGCGCGCCGGCAGCAATGCCGCCAACGCCCAGTGCCTGATGGTGGTGCTGGCCTTCGCAGCGCTCGCCACTTCCTTCATCGACAACGATTTCTCGCTGGTCAATGTCGCCAGCAACTCCAACTCGCAACTGCCGACGCCCTACCGCTTTGCCGCCACCTGGGGCTCGCACGAGGGATCGCTGCTGCTGTGGGCACTGATGCTGGCCGGCTGGACGGCCGCGGTCAATGCTTTCGGCACGGCCTTGCCGACCGTGTTTCGGGCGCGGGTCGTCGGCGTGCTGGGTCTGGTGGCCACCGGCTTTCTGGCCTTCATGCTCTTCACCTCCAATCCCTTCATGCGCCAGCTGCCCGGGCCGGCCGATGGTCGCGACCTCAATCCGCTGCTGCAGGACCCGGGCATGGTCATCCATCCGCCGATGCTCTACATGGGCTATGTCGGCTTCTCGGTGGCCTTCGCCTTTGCGGTGGCCGCGATGCTCGGCGGACGAGTCGATGCCGCCTGGACCCGCTGGGCGCGCCCCTGGACCACCGCCGCCTGGTGTTTCCTCACAATCGGCATTGCGCTGGGCAGCGCCTGGGCCTACTACGAACTCGGCTGGGGCGGCTGGTGGTTCTGGGACCCGGTCGA
>Ga0007791_10000235_pt1 | contig 16466 bp, 17 predicted proteins | sample CryBogmetaGMA05M_FD_60368 | JGI IMG/M metagenome (GOLD analysis project Ga0007791, IMG submission 60368) | Freshwater microbial communities from Crystal Bog, Wisconsin, USA - MA0.5M | ecosystem: Environmental > Aquatic > Freshwater > Lake | place: Crystal Bog, Wisconsin, USA | collected 2009-07-06 | reverse complement strand
GCGCCCCCACCCCGCCAGGCATGCCATCGCCCGGCTGCTCCTGGCACTTGGAGAAATCAATGCTGCGCCCGTCCAGGCGCGGCGGCGTGCCCGTCTTGAGTCGGCCTTGCGGCAATTGCAGCTCTTTGAGGCGCGCACTCAGCCGCATGGCCGGCGGATCCCCCGCCCGGCCGGCGGCGTAGTTGTTCATGCCGACATGGATCTTGCCGTCCAGAAAGGTACCCGCCGTCAGCACCACGGTTGTGGCGCGAAACTCGATGCCAAGCTGCGTCGCGGCGCCGACGACCCGGCCGCTTTGAACCAACAGATCATCCACCGCTTGTTGAAATAGCCAGAGATTGGGCTGATTTTCCAGCATCCGCCGGATTGCGCCCCGGTACAGCACCCTGTCCGCCTGCGCGCGGGTGGCACGCACCGCGGGGCCCTTGCTGGAATTGAGGATGCGGAACTGAATCCCGGCCTCGTCCGTGGCCAGCGCCATAGCGCCTCCCATGGCATCCACCTCCTTAACCAAGTGGCCCTTGCCAATGCCGCCGATCGACGGATTGCAACTCATCTGCCCCAAGGTTTCGATGTTGTGGGTAAGCAACAGCGTCTTGCAGCCCATACGCGCCGCCGCCAGCGCTGCCTCTGTCCCGGCGTGACCGCCACCGACGACAAGGACGTCAAAATGTTCTGGATACAGCATGGTCAGTCCCGCAAGGGCGTCAGGGCAAAGCAGCATTTTAACGGCTGCCTGTTTTTTTGGCGCTGCGGACAGCCACCGGGGACAGGACACCCGGGATTACCCTCGTCTGTCCTGATATTTGAAGCCCCGCGACGCAACTCGCGGTATGGTCGACAACTTCGACCATTTACATCTGACGGCCATGCATATTCCTTCCCTAGAACACCAGGTCAGTGCCGAAGAGTGGCAGCTGCGCGTGGACCTCGCTGCCTGTTACCGGCTGGTAGCACTGTACGGCTGGAGTGACCTGGTCTTTACCCACATCAGCGCGCGCATTCCAGGGCCGGACCACCACTTCCTGATCAATCCTTACGGGCTGATGTTCGATGAAATCACCGCCAGCAGCCTGATCAAGGTAGACCAGCACTGCAACAAGCTGATGGAGTCGCCCTTCCCAGTCAACCCGGCCGGGTTTGTGATCCACAGCGCCGTCCACGCCGCACGCGAAGACGCCGGCTGTGTGCTGCATACCCACACGCGCGCCGGCGTTGCCGTCAGCGCGCAGCAGGCCGGTGTGCTGCCGATCAGCCAGCAATCGACGTTCGTGCTGGCGTCACTGGCGTACCACGACTATGAGGGCGTGGCATTTCGTGAAGACGAAAAGCCGCGCCTTCAGCATGACCTGTCGCATGCCAACTTCCTGATGCTGCGCAACCATGGGCTGTTGACCGTGGGCAGGACGATTGCCGACGCTTTTCTGTCCATGTACATCTTTGAGTCCACCTGCCAGATCCAGGTCAGCGCCCAGGCAGGCGGCGCGCTCACGCACGTTCAACCAGGCATCATCGACGGCGTGGCCCAGGCCATGCGGGTACAGACCGGCGCGCAAGGGGGGGCTTTTGTCTGGCCCTCACTGATTCGCAAGCTCGACCGGCTCGACACCGGCTACAAATCCTGAGAAACGGATGCTCCCACCATGAACACCGATACTTTTGACTACGTGATTGTGGGCGGCGGCTCGGCGGGTTGTGTGCTGGCCGCGCGACTGAGCGAAGACCGCAAAGTCACCGTGGCGCTGCTCGAGGCCGGACCGGTTGACGACAGCGTACTGATCCATTGCCCCATGGGCCTGGCGCTCGTGGCCAAAAACGGTGCAGCCAATTGGGGCTTTAGCACCACGCCCCAACCCGGACTTCATGGCCGGCGGGGATACCAGCCGCGCGGCAAGGTGCTGGGGGGATCGAGCTCCATCAACGCCATGATTTACATCCGCGGCCAGCGCGAGGACTACGACCACTGGGCGGCCCAGGGCAACCCTGGCTGGGGCTACGACGACGTACTGCCCTACTTCAAGCGCGCCGAGGACAACGCCCGGGGTGCGGACAAGTTCCACGGCAGCGGTGGCCCCCTGCATGTCATGGACCTGACCAGCCCGAACGCACTCGGCCCGCATTTTGTGAAGGCCGGCACCCAGGCCGGCTTTGCCGCCAACCCGGACTTCAATGGTGCGCAGCAGGAGGGCGTCGGCATGTACCAGGTGACGCACAAGCATGGTGAGCGCCACAGCGCAGCCAAAGGCTACCTCACCCCCCACCGGAGCCGGCCCAACCTGCACGTGTTCACCAGCGCCCACGCCAGCCGCATCCTGGTGGAACATCAACGGGCCACTGGCGTCGAGTTCATCCAAGACGGGCAGGCACGACAGGTGATGGCCAGGGGCGAAGTGCTGCTGTGCGCCGGGGCCCTGCAGTCGCCCCAGCTCCTGATGCTGTCAGGCATAGGGCCCAGGGCACATTTGCTGGAGCATGGCATTGCCCCGGTACATGACCTACCGGGTGTTGGTCAGAATCTGCACGACCACCTAGACGTGGTGCAGGTCGTCGACGCCCCGGATCTGAAGGAGTCCATCGGCCTGTCGCTCGGCGGGGCGCTGCGGACCCTGCGCGCTATTTTTGAGTGGCGCAGGCAGCGCACAGGCATGCTCACCAGCAATGTGGCGGAGGCCGGTGGTTTCATCAAAAGCACGCCCGACCAGGCAAGCCCGGACCTGCAGTTTCACTTTGTCGTCGCCAAGCTGGTCAACCATGGCCGCACTTCGGTCTGGGGACACGGCTATTCCTGCCATGTCTGCGTACTGCGCCCGAAGAGCCGTGGCAGTGTCCGGCTGGCGAGCAGCGACCCCCTGGCCCCGCCCCTGATCGATCCCAATTTTCTGGGCGAGCGGGAGGATGTGGACCTTCTCATCCAGGGCTTTCGGCTCATGCGCAAAGTGCTGGGACAACCGGCGCTGACAGCACTCGGTGGCCAGGAGTCGCCCGCATCCGCAGCGGCCCAGAGTGACCGGGAAATTGAGCAGTTCATCCGCGACAACTCGGACACCATCTACCACCCGGTGGGCACCTGCCGGATGGGCAATGGGCCAATGGATGTGGTGGACGCGGACTTGCGGGTCCATGGCATCGCCGGCCTGCGGGTGGTGGACGCCTCCGTCATGCCGCGGATCACCAGCGGCAACACCAACGCACCGACCATCATGATCGCCGAAAAGGCCGCGGACCTGATCAGGGCTTCCAGCGCCTGAGCAGCAAGGCATTGGCCATCACGCTGACAGAACTCATGGCCATTGCCGCACCCGCAAACACCGGGTCCAAATAACCCAACGCAGCCAGCGGAATACCGGCGGCGTTGTAAAAAAACGCCCAGAACAGGTTCTGGCGAATTTTTGCCACAGTGCGCGCGGAAATATCAAGCGCCGCAGACACCAGCATCGGGTCACCGCGCATCAGGGTGATGCCTGCAGCGTGCATGGCCACGTCCGTGCCACCGCCGTCCGGATTGGCCATCGCCATACCCACATCCGCTGCGGCCAGCGCCGGTGCATCATTGACACCGTCACCCACCATCAGCACCGTATGGCCGCCCTGCTTGAGTGCCAGCACCTTCGCCGCCTTGTCACCCGGCAAAACCTCTGCCAGGACCTCGCCGTCCTCTGAACGCAAGCCCAGGCGGCGCGCCATGGCCTCTGCGGCGCCCTGGTTGTCTCCAGAGAGCATGACGAGACGCAAGCCGCGGGCGCGCAAGGCGGACAGAGCCTGGACAGCGCCGGGCTTGGGCTGGTCGGCAAAGGCGAGCAGGGCCCGCAATACCGGCACCGCCCCGGGAGCAGCCTCAGAACGCTCGGCCAGGGCACTCACGGTGCTGCCCTGGCTTTGCCAAGCCGCCGATGCGTCTGTGACCGCTGACAGGTCCACGCCGAGCTCTTGCATCCAGCGCAGGCTGCCGATCAGAACATGCCGACCCTGCACCAGGCCCTGCGTACCCCGCCCCGGCACCGCGCTGACCGCAGAGGGCGGCAACAAGGCCAGCTTGCGTTCGTTCGCAGCGTCAACCACGGCACGGGCCAGTGGATGCTCGGAACCGCTTTGCAGGCTGGCTGCCAACTGCAGCAAGGCATCGGGCAGTAGTTCGCCATCAGCACCCCCCGGAACCAGCCCCTGGGCCAAAACCGGCCGGCCTACCGTCAGGGTGCCGGTCTTGTCGAAGGCCACCGTGTCCACCTTGTGCGCCAATTCCAGCGCCTGGGCATCCTTGATCAGGATGCCGTTCTGTGCCGCCACGCCGGTTCCGGCCATGATGGCCGCCGGCGTTGCCAATCCCAAGGCGCACGGGCAGGCAATCACCAACACCGCCACGGCATTGATGAGCGCGAGCTCAAAACTGTGGCCGGTAAGCCACCAGCCCACGCATGTCGCCAACGCCAAAACCAGCACCACCGGCACAAAAACAGCGCTGACGCGGTCCACCAGCCGCTGAATCGGCGCCTTTGCAGCCTGGGCGTCCTCCACCAGCCGGATGATCTGCGACAGAACGGTCGCGCTTCCCACTGCGCGCACCCGCATCACAATGCGACCCTCGGCGTTGATTGCGCCACCGGTCAGCAGGGCACCCACATGCTTGGTGACCGGCAACGACTCCCCCGTCAGCATGGATTCATCCACTTGCGTCACGCCTTCGGTCACCACGCCGTCCACCGGTATACCCTCGCCAGGCTTCACCACCAGCAGGTCGCCAAGCAATACCTCCTCGACCGGCACATCCGTCTGCGCACCTCCGACCAGCAAATGCGCTGTGGCCGGCCGCAAGGCATGCAAGGCACGAATGGCAGACGTGGTTTGTCGTTTGGCCCGGGCCTCTAGCCATTTGCCCATCAACACCAGCGTGATGACGATCGCCGACCCCTCAAAATAGAGGTGCACCATGCTTGCCGCGGGCGCGCTGAGCCAGAGCCAGACCGACAGGGCCCAGCCGGCGGTGGTACCAATGGCCACCAGCAAGTCCATGTTCCCGCTCAAACTCTTCAAAGCGTGCCAGCCGGCCCGGTAAAAGCGCGCACCGAGAACAAACTGGACTGGCGTTGCCAGAACAAACTGCCACAGGGCCGGCAGCATCAGGTGAAAACCCAGCCAACCGGCCACCATGGGTGCCGCTAACGGCAGGCTGAGCGCCAGCCCGATTGCCACCGGCGCAAACCCGGCCCAGGGCGACGCTTCGGTAGCAAGCATCAGGGCATCGGCGGCGCGCGGCTCGTAGCCCGCATCGCGCACGGCACGGCGCACGCGGGCCTGCATCTGCTCGTCCGGCAAAAACACAACCCGCGCCGATTCCGTCGCCAGATTGACACTGGCTTCCTGCACGCCGGGCACCTTTTTGAGTGCTTTTTCCACCCGCATCACACACGAGGCACAGGTCATGCCGCCAATCCCGATGTCGAGGCTGGTATTCACGGCCGAGGGGCCCGGTGTCGTTGTAGCGTCCATCGCTTGCAATTGACGCCCCAGCCCGCATTTACAAGGTATCGCATTGATTGTTTCAGAAACTTCTGGAGACCCTATGTTGCAAACGTTTCACGTCACCGGCATGACCTGCGGCCACTGTGAAAAGGCCGTGCGTGCCGCCATCGCCAAAGTAGACCCGGACGCGCAGACGCGGATCGAGCGCTCTGCTGACCTGGTCGAGGTGCAATCCATGCAGCCGCGGGCAGCCCTTGCCGACGCAATTTCCCAGGAAGGCTACGCCGTAGCCGACTGAAGGCCAGTCCCGTGCGGGCGCTCTTCCCCGCCCAAGGCTTCCAGCAAGTCCGGTAAAAGCCGCTGAAGTTCTCCGGTCGCAATCGCCACATCGGCGTCAAAATGGTCTTCGTCCCGGTCCGAGGCCAAGGAGCCTGCCGCTTCGAACACGACATCGAGCACCGCCACCTTTTTCAGCTGCAAGGCTTCGGTGAGTACAAACGACACGTGCCCGTTCCAGGTCATGGCCAGACGCGCAGGCATTTTGCCGGCGGCAATGTGCTCCATGACTTCCCGGGTGTCGAGCGGGTGGCGCGTGTAGCGCACCACCGCCTTGGACTCGTCCGCCGCCTTGAGTTCGCACTCACGGTCAATGGAAAATCCGGGCGGTGCCTCCTGCTGGGCAAGCCAAGCGGCCATGGCCGCAGCCGGCGAAGTCTTCATATGAATCAAATGGGCCGCCAGCCCGTCCCAGGCCTTCACCAGGCTGGTCAGTACCTCGTCGGCCCGGGCCTGGCTGCCCGCGTCAAGCACCAGCGTCTGTGCCACCGGATCCAGCCAAACCGAGACGGCAGCCTGTTTGGTAAAGGCCATCGGCAGCAATTCCAGCCGCACCGCTTCGCGCAGGTCCCGAAGCTCCTTTCTTCCGGGCTTGCGCCCGGTAGCGGCCTCGATCGCCTCAGCACGCACCTGTGCCTGGCGTTTGACCACGGTTGCCGGCAACAGCTTGACCTCCACCATCAGCCGCAGTATCCATTGCCCGCCCACCACCTCGAGCAGCGGGCCATGCGCATGCCCACGGGGCGGGACCCAGCCCACCGATTTGTCTTGCGAGAGCCCACAAGCCACAAACCGGGCCGGTTCCAGAGCCATTTGCGCCGTTTCGGCCGACATTGCCCACCCGGCTGCAAGCCGGTACACCATCACGTTTTTAAACACACAAACCCTTATTTCCGCGCACGCCCAGGCGCCATGCCGGAGGTCACTCAGGCTGCCATTGTCCATCGGCTGGCGCAACTTCTTTGCAGCCCATTTACAAAACATTTGGCCCAGCGCAATGACGTCTTGACACGCCCATCCCACACTGGAACACCCTCAGGGCACCTTTGCGGTCTGGGGCATCACCCTTACAGGAGTTCACCATGAAGAAATTGTTGGTATCGGCTGCAGTCGTGTGCTTGCTGGGTAGCGCCACGGTGGCCGCGTTGGCACAAGGTTACGGCGGCATGATGAGTCAGAACAGCCCGGGCTGGATGACGGAGATGCGGCACATGAACACCGCCAGGATGGAGCACCGCGTCAGCCGCCACCTCGGGGAACTCAAGGAAACACTGAAAATTACCCCGGCCCAGGAAAGTGCCTGGGCCGCGTTCGTGGCTGCCATGGCGCCCACGCGTCCTGCGCTCGACAAGTTACCCCAGCGTGCTGAGCTTGACAAGCTCACCACGCCCGAGCGGATAGACAAGATGCGGGGCGTGCGCCAGCAACATCTGGCCGACATGAGCGCTGCCATGGACAAGCGCGACGAAGCCACGAAGGCGCTTTACGTCCTGCTCAGCCCCGAGCAACAAAAGCTTTTTGACAGCACCCATCGCCGGCTGAACCGGTAATCAGGCGAGCAGGGACTTGAGCTCGCCGCTGGCGATCAGTGCATTCAGATCCGTTGCGCCGCCTACCAGCATGCCCTTGACGAACACCATGGGGAAGGTAGGCCAACCAGTCCACATCTTGAGCGCGTTTCGGCGGCGCCACTGGCTCACATAGCTACCGTACTCCAGGTATTTGTAAGGCACCCCGGCTGTGTCGAGCGCCTTGCGCGCCTTGGTCGGGTAGGGGTTGGCGGACATTCCGACAATCACCACCGGGTGGGCCGCCACGGCGGCCTGCACCTCCTGGACAATCGCCTGCTCGTGCGATGCCACTGCAACCCGGATGGCTGGATGGATGCGGTTTTCTTCAAGTACTGGACGTGCCATGCGCTGCTCCCCTGGGAATAAATACGGTGATTGAAGCCCGGTGCTGCCTAGCCAAACGGGCGAACGCCAATCCACAAGCCGTGCAACCACATGGCAAACACCAGCCACGCACCGGCACCGGCGGCCACGGTGATGGCCGTTGCGGAAGCGGTTCCTGCGGGATACACCGTTCCGAGCGCACGGTCCCTGCGCCGCGCAGCAATAAAATCGGCTACGCCCCAGGCCAGAAATGACCCAAATAACAGCACATGGGCCGCGCTGCCGTTGGCCAGCAGGTGGGCCAGCGCCCACACTTTGACACCCAACACCATCGGATGGTGAAACCGCGCTTTGATGCCGTTGCGCGGTATGTAGGCCGCCGCCAGCAACACAAAAGCCAGGAGTGTCAGCAAACCGGCAACATGGCGCATGGCCACCGGCGGCGTCCACAGCATTGCAGGAGTCTCCCGTGCTACGCCAAATCCCCAGACGATGGCCACAAACCCCAGCAGTGACACCACGCTGTACAGGCCCTTGTACGCACCCTCACCGATGCGCGCGCGGGTGCGCGTGCGCCAGTTCTCGGTAAAAATTCGGATGGAATGGGTGCCCAGAAATACCACCAGACCCAAAATCAGATACGCCATGCCATGTCCCATTTCGTTGTCAATGCAACAAGTTTGCAATCAGGCGCCCACGACCCGGTTTTTTCCCGCCCGCTTCGCCAGGTACATCGCCTGATCCGCACGGTGAATAGCGTCCATGCCCGCTTCGCCAGCGTTGAGCTGGGCGACTCCGGCGCTAAAAGTGATCAGTACTTTTTCCGTGCCCGCCATGAAAAACTTCTTCGTCAGTTCCCGCTGTAAACGCATCATGGCCTCGATCCCCTTGTCCAGTGGGGTATCGGGCAACAAAATCACAAACTCTTCCCCGCCGTAACGGGCCAGACTGTCCTGTGGACGCATGCACTCGCGTGCCAGATTCGCGAGGTGGGCAAGCGCTGCATCTCCCACCGCATGCCCACGCGCATCATTGAGCTTCTTGAAATTGTCAATGTCGAGCAATGCTGCGCACAAGGGCGAATCCTTGCGGCGCATGGAAGAAATTTCTTTTTCCAGTACTTCTTCCAACCCGACCCGGTTGAGCGCGCCGGTGAGTAGATCGTGCCTGGCCTGTGCACTGACACGGTCGAGTTCCTGGTGCAGCTTCGCAATTTGCGCTTCAGTGTTGCTGGCATTCTCACGCATGTTGCGCAACTCGTCGCGGGACATTTTGCTCTCAGTCGCCATATCGCGGGTGGCGCCCACCACGCCTTTGAGGACGGGCGCAATTTCATCCAGGGTCTTGGCATGTTCTATTCGGCGCGCGCTTTCTTCGAGCTGCGCCTGGAAGCTGCCAGTGGACTGGGTGATTTCGGACAGGCGCTCAATAAATGTGGCCAACATTTCCCGCATTTCATTCTGTGACTGCAAGGTACGCTCTTTCACGTCCTTTTGTTTGGCGATCACATCCTTGAAGCGCGACTGGACTTCATCAATCCGGCGCAAGCTCAAAGGAGGCGTAGATGCAACCATGAGTGCTTCCATTTGTCCCCGCAGCCATTGCTCATCCAGACTGAGCTCGGCAATATTTTCAAACACCAAGTGAAGAAGTCTGAGCAAGCCCACCTTGATCTCTGCCTGGTCTTCTGCGGCGAATGACAGGCGGTGGCTGTAGTCGACGAGCATTTGCTTAACCATCACCACATCACCCCGCGGTGCACGCAGTGCTTTGGTCAGGGCATTGGTCTGCTCGGTAAACCGCGCATCGTCATTGCCCAATGCGGGTTGCGCATATTCAATCAAACGCGCCACCTGGGACAAGAAATCTTCAGTCAGTGCGGGCGCCGCCGGCGCAGAACCTCGGCTGCTTGTTTCAGCGGCAGCAGCCCCATAGGGTCCGACGCCTACAGCAGTGGCAAAGTGCCCATAGGCAACGAGGGCCGCCATCAAGCCGTCCCAGTTCATCTTCTTGATGGCGAATTCCATCAAGCCCCGCTGACGAAGCTGTCCGGGTGTTTTCGCAGGCAGAGCCTGCACAATGGCCGTCAGCTGGGTAGACGGAAAAACTTCCACCTCCGGAATTCCGGCAATTTCGTTGTACACCGCACGGTAGTTGACTGGTGTGGGTGCAAGCTTGCGCACCGCCAGTTGCTGTACGGTTTCACGGGCAATTTCAAACGGTTTCTTCTCACTCATACATTAAAGCGCTCACAAGTTGTCAAATTCCGGCGTTATTTGGCCAGAAAGAAGAAAAATAAACCTGTGAATAATTTTCTGGAAACTTCCTACTTATCCACAACACGTCTTCCATCGGCGGAGTTGTTCATTCTTCGGATACAAACAGGGCCGAACTCACGCACAAGAGTACACATTGTGCAAGTCCTTGATTACAAACAACATGAGAGTCTTGTACACATGGACAGCCTCCGCTCTAGCTACTACTACTATAGGTTTAATTTAAGAAAACAGTAAAGCTTAGTACAAAAAGTTCAACGCACAACGCAGTCGCCGGCTGTCAAAACCGCAAATCGCGCCACGCCCGATCAGTTAAGATTTGACTCCTCTTCTCCGCATTTTTCGCACCATCCCACTCGCCATGCCCGTTCCGTCACCCGGCAAAGCCCTGCCCAAACTGCCGGAAACATTTGAAATCAAAAGTGCCCAGCTCTCCCTGGTTGCGCTCATGCTCAAGACTGCAGCACTGGAACTGGCCGGCAAGGATTTGCTGGGGCAATTTGGTCCTTTGAGTGAAAAAGCAGACTTTTTTGACCACGATCCGCTGGTCATTGATTTTTCCCAGGTTCAGACGCGAGAAAACTGTGCGGGGATGGCAGCGTTGATGCAGGCGGTCGCCGCTTGCAGATTGGTGGCGGTTGCTGCGCGTGGTGTCCCGGAGGCCTGGGTTGGCAGTGTTGTGGAGCAGGGACTGGCAATTGTCCCGATGGAAGTTGGGCGGCCCAAAGCAGTCACGGCCCCCGCCGAACAGCCAGCCTTTACGGCTGTGCCAGCAGCACCTCCAGTAACTGTGCGTGAGCCTGTTGCCATGGCCACCATGGTGGTCGACAAGCCTTTGCGATCAGGCCAAAAAATATATGCCCGTGGGGCCGATCTGATCGTTCTGGCCATGGTCAACCAGGGTGCGGAAGTGGTGGCCGATGGCAACATTCATGTTTATGCGCCTTTGCGTGGCAAAGCCATGGCCGGAGCCAGGGGCAACGTGGCAGCGCGAATTTTTTCGTTATGCCTCGAACCGGAACTGGTCTCGATCGCCGGCATCTACCGCACCAGCGAAAATCCGCTTCCCAAGGAGGTGCGCGGCAAGCCCGCGCAAGTGCGTCTGAGCAATGACGGGCAGGACAAATTACTGATCGAAGCCCTTAAAACATGAAAGAAGATTCACCCATGGCAAAAATCATTGTGGTTACCTCCGGCAAGGGCGGGGTCGGCAAGACCACCACCAGTGCGAGTTTTGCAACCGGATTGGCATTGCGGGGCTACAAGACCGCTGTGATCGATTTTGACGTGGGCTTGCGCAACCTGGACCTCATCATGGGGTGCGAACGCCGTGTCGTTTATGACCTCATCAATGTCATCAACGAAGAGGCCAACCTGAACCAGGCCCTCATCAAGGACAAACAATGTGAAAACCTGTTCGTACTGGCGGCTTCACAAACGCGGGACAAGGACGCTCTGACTCAAACGGGTGTCGAGAAAGTCCTGACGGATCTGGCCGCCATGGGCTTTGATTTCATTGTGTGTGATTCGCCGGCAGGCATTGAAACCGGTGCACTGATGGCGATGCACTTTGCGGACGAGGCCCTGGTGGTGACCAATCCGGAGGTTTCCTCCGTGCGCGATTCGGACCGCATTCTGGGCATGTTGGCCAGCAAGACCAAACGCGCCATGGAAGGCGGAACGCCAATCAAGGAGCACCTGCTCATTACCCGGTACAACCCGGCCCGGGTAGACCAGGGCCAGATGCTGTCGCTGGAGGATATCCAGGACATCCTGCGCATCAAACTCCTCGGTGTCATTCCCGAAAGTGAATCGGTGCTGCAGGCTTCGAACCAGGGTGTGCCCGCGGTACATATGCAAGGAAGCGACGTGTCGGAGGCTTACAAGGATGTGATTTCCCGTTTCCTGGGCGAAGACAAGCCGATGCGCTTCATCGACGCTCCCAAGCAAGGCCTGTTCAAGCGTTTGTTCGGGGGGAAATAAGTTGATGTCATTCCTCTCTTTTCTCCTGGGCGAAAAAAAGAAGACCGCAGGTGTCGCCAAGGAACGCCTGCAGATCATTCTGGCGCACGAACGCAGTGGCCGCAACGCTGCAGAGCCTGACTACCTACCCGACCTGCAGCGCGACCTGATCGCGGTCATCAGCAAATACATCAAGATCAATCCCGCGGACATCAAGGTGCATCTGGAACGCCAGGACAACCTCGAAGTACTGGAAGTCAAGATCGAATTGCCCGATGCCCGTTAGCTAAAAAGCAAACGCATAAGCGACCTGTCCCACGGACCCGGTCGGGCTGTAGCTGGTTTCCAGTGCGCTGGCTCCGTTGGCCGATATACGAACAATGCTGCTGGCGCGTGTGCCATACCCATCGCTGGCAGTGAAAGGTGCACTCAGTGTGCGTTCCTGTTCCAGGGAAATTCCGGTGGATGGCAGCAAATGGTCAGGGGCCGGCGTGCAATCCTGCAGCAAGCTCCACAGGGCCGCATCGTTGGCATTGCCTGTGTCTATAGCCGATGTGAGGCCCTCCTGCAAGCGCAGCAGCTTGGGCCAGGGTGTGCCAAACCGGGCATTGGATACGGCCCCCGGCCCGGCCTGAAACCGGACCGTGGTGGCGCTGCTGCTTTCAAACCCCATTAACGTGGCGCCGTCAAACAAAAGCAGGTTGAACGGGTTGTAGTACACGCCGCTGAGTTGCAGGTCTTGGATAAACGCCATCGCCGAATCAGCGCGGTTCAGAAACGCAGCAACCAGGGTACCCCGCGACGGTGCGCAGGCGCGCAAACCGTTGCGGCTGCGGTAATTGGTCAAAGCCGCCAGCCGGCCATTGCGCGACAGGCCCAGCCAGGTGCCACCGGCCTGCAAATCCTTGCCGGCAAGCACTTGCTCGCCCGGCCACCAGTGCATGGCCAGCGCCGGTCGTGCGTAGAACTCGTCCCGGTTGGCAACCAACACCAGCGGCATTCGGCTGTGCGGTTGCCAGTTCCATGCGATCAGGCACATGGCGCGGGTCTATACAGGGATTTTTTTGCCTTCGACGAAGGCGATCATCATGCGTGCCACCTGCAGTCCGTCATGCCCGTGCGCCAGGCTGTTGATGCCATGGGTGTAGAGCGACTCGCCCAGACGCTCGCGCCGCTTGTTCAGCAAAAAAGCGCTGTATTCACCCACAAACTCGGGGTGACCCTGTACACAAAAAACTTCTTTCCCGATAGAGTAACCCGCCACTGGGCAATGCGCGTTGCTTGCCAGCAGTACGGCATTGTCCGGCAGCTCCAGCACTTGGTCTTGGTGGCTGACCAGCAGTGCCAGCTTGCTGTCCTCTGGCGCCAAGGGCAGATCAGCGGCATGCCAGTCGTAAGACATCCGCCCGACACCCCAGCCCTGCGGCGCGCGGCCCACTTTGGCTCCTAGGCACAAGGCAATCAACTGGTGGCCGAAGCAGATGCCCAGCAACTTCTTCTTCTGTTCCAGCAACTCCGTCACTTGCCGGCGCAACTCCACCACCCATGGCGCATTCGAGAAAGAGTCGGCTTTGCTGCCCGTTAGTAATACGGCGTCATAAGAATCGAAGGTGGGCGGGTATTCGCCCGCCGGTGTGTGAAAAACGTCGAATGTCCAGCCTTGCGCACCAGCTTCGCGAAACAGGCGTTGGAACATGTCGCCGTAACGGCTGTAGGCAGGCACCACCACCGGGTCGAGGTCGTTGTTTTCAAGAATACAAACGTTCATGGCGGCTATTCTGGCAGTTTTGGGTCCCATTAGGTCAAATCGCACTTGCATGGTACAGTGCGCAATCGCTTCAGGCGAATGGACCGTGTAGTCGCTCCCATGCGAAACTGCACCGGCCCCCGGCAGAGGGGTCGTCCGTTCAGTCCTGGCAAGGCGATACGCAGGCCTCTCACGACCTTGCGTTTTTCTCCCTTTTTTGCATGCAGTCCCTGCCAGTGGCTCGTGCGTATGTATTTTTTATGATTCAGAACAACGATCTCTCTCTCCTGTCACCCGTCACCATCGGCAAGTACCGTATTGCGGCCTGCCCCAGCCCGCTCGACAGCGGCCGCTTCAGTGCCCAGGTTTCCATTTCTAGCGGACGCGGCAGCGCGTCCACCGACCGTGTCATGCGTTTTTGCGATGACTTCTCCACCCACGATGCCGCGGCCCATTACGCGTTGTCCCAGGGCATCAACTGGGTGTGCGAGACCACACGGCCCCAGTAAAACTGCGACGATAATTCAACGCTAAAGGACAAACCATGGCTAAAGAAGAACTGATTGAAATGATGGGTGTGGTCAACGAAGTGTTGCCCGACACACGCTTTCGCGTGACCCTGGACAACGGCCACCAGCTCATTGCCTACTCGGCCGGCAAGATGCGCAAGAACCACATCCGGATTCTTGCCGGGGATCGCGTCTCTCTGGAGTTGTCTCCCTACGACCTGACCAAGGGGCGTATCAATTTCCGCCACATCGAGGGACGTGGCCCGATGGTGCCCCGCCGCCCCCAATAAGCCGCACGCCGCTTAGGCGCTCGCTAAGCTGTGCCGATGCCGCTCCCTCGAGCGGCACTTTTTTGTCGACAACAGGCCTACTCCATGTCCTTGAATCCTGTTATTTCGCTGCTCGGTCGCCGTTTGCGCCTGGCGGTCATCGGCGGCGGACCGGGCTCGTTCATTGGCGCCATGCACCGGCAGGCGGCGCGGCTCGACGACCGTTATGAGCTGGTCGCGGCCGCCCTGTCATCTGATCCGGACAAAGCCCGTGACGCCGGTGCCCAGCTGGGCCTCGCCGCCGAGCGTTGCTATGGGGGTGGCGAGGCCCTGATTGCTGCCGAGAAAATGCGCAGCGATGGCGCAGAGGTCGTGGCCATCATGACGCCCAACGACAGCCACTTCCCCTATGCCATGGCTGCACTGGAAGCCAGACTCGACGTGATCTGCGACAAACCCATGACGACCACGCTGGCGCAGGCGCAGGCCCTGCAGTTGCGGGTGCAAGAAACGGGGCTGGTGTTTTGCCTGACCCACAACTACACCGGCTACCCGATGGTGCGCCAGGCCCGGTCTATGGTTGCCGACGGCCAGCTCGGCGAGGTCCGGCTGGTGCAGGTCGAATACGTGCAGGGTGGCCGTGCCAAAGAGGGCCCGGCGCGCGTCGCCTGGAAGGACGACCCCGCGCGTGGTGGCCAGTCAATTGTGATGGGCGACATTGGCACCCACGCCCACAACCTGTTGCGCTTTGTCACCGGCCTCGAAGTGGCGCAGGTGTCGGCGGAGCTCGGTGCCATTGTTCCCAACCGCCAGGCCCACGACTATGCCGGCGCCCTGTTGCGCCTCGAAGGGGGTGCGCGCGGTAGTTTCTGGGTCACGCAGGCGGCTGCGGGGGTGGAAAACGCCCTGCGCATCCGCGTCAGCGGTGCGCTTGGCACACTGGAGTGGCAGCAGGAGCAGCCGCAAGTGCTGTCATTCAAGCCGCTGGGCGCACCCGCCCAGATACGCACCCCCAACGGCCCTGGCACCCTGCCGCTGGCAGCGCAGGCCTCGCGCATCGTCGCCGGCCACCCGGAAGGTTTTCATGAAGCTTTTGCCAACCTGTACGCCGATGCAGCCCAGGCTATTGCCGCCCGGCGCGCGGGAAAGCCGGCACCGGCGCTGTCGCTGCATTTCCCCAATGCCACCGATGGCCTGATGGGCTTGCGTTTTGTCGAAGCGGTGGTGCGCTCGGGCGCGCGCGACGGCGCCTGGACGCCGGTCTGACCGGGGCCGTCTAGGCTCGGCGTACGCGCACGGCTGCAGCCAGCGCGTTCAGCACCGGCAACGTTTGGGCCAGGCTGATGCAGGCGTCGGTAACAGACACGCCGTACTGCAGAGGGCGACCCGGCACGATGTCCTGGCGGCCTTCGTGCAGGTGGCTCTCGATCATGATGCCGGTAATGCGCCGGTCGCCGGCGGCAATCTGTGCCGCAATCGCCTGCGCCACCGTGATCTGGCGCGCGTGCTGCTTGCTGCTGTTGGCATGGCTCACATCCACCATGACCTGCTCCCTCAGACCGGCGGCGCGCAGCAGTGCACAAGCGGCGTCGATATCCGCTTTCTCATAGTTGGGGACCTTGCCGCCACGCAGGATCAGGTGGCAGTCGTCATTGCCCCGGGTCTCAAAAATCGCCGCCTGTCCCATTTTGGTCATGCCCATGAAGGCGTGGGGCGCCTGCGCAGCCTGGATGGCATCCGTGGCCACCTTCACCCCCCCGTCGGTGCCGTTCTTGAACCCCACCGGACACGACAGGCCGCTGGCGAGTTGCCGGTGGCTCTGGCTTTCGGTGGTGCGTGCACCAATCGCACCCCAGCTCACCAGCTCGCTGATGAATTGGGGCGATAGCAGGTCCAGAAACTCTGTGCCGACCGGCAGGCCCAGCGCCAGCACATCGAGCAGCAGACGCCGTGCCATTTCCAGCCCCTCGTTGATAGCAAAGCTGCCGTCCAGGTGCGGGTCGTTGATATAACCC
>Ga0007791_10000233_pt1 | contig 16472 bp, 18 predicted proteins | sample CryBogmetaGMA05M_FD_60368 | JGI IMG/M metagenome (GOLD analysis project Ga0007791, IMG submission 60368) | Freshwater microbial communities from Crystal Bog, Wisconsin, USA - MA0.5M | ecosystem: Environmental > Aquatic > Freshwater > Lake | place: Crystal Bog, Wisconsin, USA | collected 2009-07-06 | reverse complement strand
GGTACAGGCCTGCCTGGAACAGGGCCTGCTGATCAGCGTCACCGCCGACTCAGTGATCCGGCTGGTACCACCGCTGATCCTGTCGTCCCCGGAAGCCGAGCGCATCGTCGCCATCCTCAGCCCGCTCATCCAGCAGCACTTGGCAAGCTAACCGACCGCCACCCATGAAACACTACCTGCAGTTCAGTGACCTTTCGGCCGAGGAGTACACCTACCTGTTTGCGCGCGCGGCGGCGATCAAGAAAAAGTTCAAGGCCTTCGAGCCCTACCGGCCGCTGGCGGACCGGACGCTGGCCATGATTTTCGAAAAAGCGTCGACCCGCACCCGCGTCAGCTTTGAGGCCGGTATGTACCAGATGGGTGGAAGCGTGGTGCACCTCACCACAGGCGACAGCCAGCTGGGCCGGGCCGAACCGATCGAAGACAGCGCCCGGGTGATCAGCCGCATGACCGATCTGGTGATGATCCGTACCTTCGAGCAGACCAAGATCGAACGCTTCGCTGCCCACTCGCGCGTACCGGTCATCAACGGCCTGACCAATGAATTCCACCCGTGCCAGATTCTGGCCGATATCTTTACTTTCATCGAACACCGCGGCTCGATCGCCGGGCGGACGGTGGCCTGGGTGGGCGACGGCAACAACATGGCCAATACCTGGCTGCAGGCGGCCGCACTGCTGGGCTTTCATCTGCGCGTGAGCACGCCCAGAGGGTATGAAGTCAATGAGAAAACCGCCGCTGCCCCAAGCGATATGGGGGCCGGCAGCTACAAAATTTATAGCGACCCAATGGCGGCTTGTAGCGGAGCAGACCTGGTGACCACCGATGTCTGGACCAGCATGGGTTTTGAGGCGGAAAACGAAGTGCGGCGCCAAGCGTTTGCCGCATGGTGTGTGGATCGCACCATGATGGCGGCGGCGGGCCCCGATGCCCTGTTCATGCATTGCCTGCCGGCCCACCGGGGCGAAGAGGTCGAGGCCGAAGTGATTGATGGCCCACAAAGTGTGGTCTGGGACGAAGCCGAAAACCGGATGCATGTCCAGAAGGCACTGATGGAATACCTGCTGCTGGGGCGCTTGGACTGACACCATGACCCCTGTGAAAAATCTGACCCAGAAGATTCTTGAACCCGCGCGGGAGATCGACGTCATCCACCGCACTGACGTGCTGGTGGTGGGCTCTGGCCCCGGCGGCCTGGCGGCGGCGCTGGCGGCGGCCCGGGCGGGCGTGGATGTGACGCTGGTGGAGCGCTTTGGCTGCTTCGGCGGCAACCTGACCGTGGTGGGCGTCGAGGGCCTGGCCTGGTACCGGCACGAACACACGGTGGAAGCCGACGGCATCAGCCGGGAGTTCGAAGAGCGCGCCAAGGCCATGGGCGCGGCCGTGCCAGAGACGCAAAGCCTTTCCTACGAGATCGATTCCGAGGGCTTCAAGCTCGTGGCCGATACGCTGGTGCAGGAGGCCGGTATCCATGCCATGCTGCACCGCATGTTTGTGGCGCCCCTGATGGACGGCGACACCATCATTGGCATTGTGGTGGAATCCAAGGCCGGGCGCGAAGCCATCCTGGCCCAGCGGGTGATCGACGCCACGGGGGATGCCGACGTGGCCCACCGCGCCGGTGCGCCTTCTCTAAAAACACCGGTGGAGAGCATGCAGGCCGCCTCCGTGATGTTTCACCTGGCCGGTGTCGACAAAAAGGCCTTCATGGCCGGGGTGCGCTCCGATCCGCAAACCTACAAGGACTGGTCCACCGGCGAGTGGGAGATCGAGACCTCGGGCAAGGAAGACGGCATGTTTTCGCCCTTTCTGGCCAAGCCCTTCGCCCAGGCCATCCGCGACGGCGTGATTCCGCCCCACCTCCATACCATTGCCGGCACCTGGGGCGCCGTGCATGACACGGGGGAGCTGACCTACATGAACCTGGTGCACCTGGCCGGCTGTGATGGCACGAACCCGGACAGCCTGACGCACTTCGAGATCGAAGGCCGCCGGCAATCGATGCTGGCCATTGAGGCGCTGCGCCGCTACACGCCGGGCTGTGCCGGCGTGCGGCTGCGCAACTTCGGCATGACCATTGGCATCCGCGATACCCGCAAGATCGACGCGGTGTACAACTTGACAGAGTCCGATGTCCGGCACGAGGGCCGGTTCGAGGACTCCGTGGGCATCTACCCCGAGTTCATCGATGGCTATGGCATTCTCATCCTGCCAACCACCGGCCGCTACATGCATGTGCCCTACCGGTCGATGCTGCCCAAGCGGGTACGCAACCTGCTCGTCGCTGGACGGGCCATCGGCGGCGACCGCATTGCCCACGCCGCCACCCGCAACATGGCGTGCTGCGCCGTCGCCGGGCAAGGTGCCGGTATCGCCTGCGCGCTGTCCATCCGTACTGGCCAGCCACTGCCAGACGTCAGCATGGCGATGCTGCAGGCAGAGCTGGCCCGCCAGGGTGTGCGCTACCAATAAGGACCCCATGACATCTTCCTCCCACGCCCACCAGCGCGTGCTCATCACCGCAGCGGCCAGCGGCATCGGATGGGTGGCGGCCAAGGCGTATCTGGATGCGGGCGCGCGCGTCTTCGTTTGCGATATTGACGAGGAGGCGCTGGCCGCTGTGCTACGCCAGCACCCCCAGGCCGGGGGCATCGCCTGCAATGTGGCGGATGAGGCGCAAGTGGCAAGCCTGTTTCTTGAAGCCCTGCAATTTCTTGGAGGACTCGACATTCTGGTCAACAATGCCGGCGTCGCTGGACCCACCGCGCTGGTGGAAGACATTACGCTCGACGAGTGGCGCAATTGCATGGCAGTGAACCTGGACGCCACTTTTTTGTGTGCCCGGGCGGCCGCGCGCATCCTGCGCGCGCAGGGTTCGGGCTCCATCGTGAACATGTCCTCCACCGCTGGCCTGTACGGCTTCCCGCGCCGCGCGCCTTATGCGAGTGCCAAATGGGCCATCCGCGGCCTGACCAAGACGCTGGCCCAGGAACTCGGGCCAGCCGGCGTGCGGGTGAACTGCATCTGCCCGGGATCGGTAGAAGGCGAGCGCATCGAACGCGTGATTGCCGCAGAAGCCCAAAAAAGCCACCGCAGTACGGCTGCGGTGCGCGCCGCGTTCACCGACAGCACGTCCCTGCGCACCTTCATGTCAGCGCAGGACATTGCGAATGCCATACTCTTCATCACCGGCCCGCAGGGCGCGCGGATTTCGGGTCAGGAAATCGTCGTCGACGGCCACACCGAAACCCTCTGAGGTCCCGGAAGGTTCCCGCGCAGGGAATCAGTCGACCTTGGCGCCGGTCTGCTGCACCACCTTGCCCCACTTGATGACTTCGCTGCTGACATAGGCTGCCAGTTCCGGCCGGTCCATGCGCGATACCTCCAGCGACAGGTTGGCAAAGTTTTCGTTGAGCGTCTTGTAAAGCAGAACCTTGTTGACCTCGGTATTGAGCAGGTCGAGCACTTCCTTGGGCGTGCCGGCAGGCGCAAACAGCGCAAACCAGGTGTTGGCTTCAAACCCCTTGAAGCCCAGCTCGGCCACGGTGGGAACATCCGGCAAGGCGGCACTGCGCTTGAGGCTGGTGACCGCAATCGGACGCACTTTGCCCGCCTTGGCCAGTTGCACCACCGGCGGCATGGAGGTGGACCCGATCGGCACCTGGCCACTGACGACTGCGGTCGCTGCAGCGGCTGGCTGGTAGGGTACGTGGGTCACGTCCACCTGAAGCAGATTGCGAAACAGCAACTCGGCCCCGAGGTGGGTGGTGGTGCCGTTACCGGAGGATGCATAGCTGAGCTTTTCGGCCTTGGCCAAGGCAACCAGTTCCTTGAGGTTGCTGGCCTTGACTTCGGGATGGACGTACAGAATGTTGGGCGATACCGCTGCCATCGCCACCCCTGCCAAGTCCTTGTTGGGATCGTAGCCAGCCTTGGCAAACAGCGAGGGATTCACCGCATACGCCACGCTGTGCATCAGCAGGGTGTACCCATCCGCTGGGGACTTGGCCACCAGCACGGTGCCGATGTTGCCGCCGGCACCGGGCTTGTTTTCAATGACCACTGGCTGCCCCAGGGCGACCGACAGGCTCTGCCCGATCGCGCGGGCAACAATGTCGGTCGAGCTGCCGGGCGCAAATGCCACCACGATCTTGATCGGCTTGTCGGGGAAGGCCGCCATGGCCTGACTGGCCAGCACACCCAGAAAGAGTATGCAGAAAAAATCGCGGAATTTCATTGTGTCTCCTTGCGCGCGCGAATTGTCGAACGATGCCGCACGATGATATCGGGTTCGTGCTGCGCTTCGCCTGTTTGTCGGTTCTGCCGCAGTTGCAGCACTTGCAGCTATTGAACTCGGGGGTATCAAGGCCTGTGTGGTTTCCCCCCCAATTTCAGGTTTGTCACGCGCTGGAAGAAAAATCGGATTTGCGCCGCCTGCAATTGGCTTGCCGTTGCTCTGTATGATCAAACATGGATCAGTTAATGCAAAGAGCCCATGAAACCGTCGCATGCACTTGAGTCGAACCGCATTGCCATTCGGATGGTGGTCGAGCGACACCATGCCCGCAATGCGCGTGTTTTTGGCTCAGTGCTGCATGGTGATGACCTAGACGGCAGCGATCTGGACATTCTGATTGATCCCACGCCAGAAACCACGATGTTTGATATTGGCGCGATCCGGCATGAGTTGTTGCAATTGCTGGGTGTACCTGTTGACGTCGTCACGCCCAACGCTTTGCCGGACACATTCCGCGCGCAAGTGATCGCGGAGGCGCTTCCCGTATGACCGTCGATCATCCGCGTCTGGCCGACTATCTGGAACATATTCTCGAAGCCATCAAGCGCATTGAGCACTATGTCGCAGATATCGATGCACTGGCGTTCCTCAATAACCAACTGGTTCAGGACGCGGTGGTCCGTAACTTCGAGATCATTGGAGAAGCCAGTAATAACATCGAAAGGCGTTATCCCCAGTTTGTAAAAGAGCACCCCGAGTTACCACTTTCGTCGGCATATCAAATGCGCAACGCAATCGCCCATGGATATTTCAAAGTGGACTTCGAGGTTGTTTGGAAAACTATTTCAAATGACCTGCCGGCTCTTTTCCGACTGGTCAAGGCTGCATCCGGCCAAAAGGACCGTTCATAGTTAATTAATTTATCCATAAGAAGAAAATCAGATGATGAACGATGCCGTTTTGCAATGTGTGCAGCAGTCCGTATTGACCTGGTTGGCAACCATCGACGAAAACGGCTTCCCGAACGTTTCGCCAAAGGAAATCTTCTGCGCCTCAGGCGCTCGCTTGCTGCTGATTGCGAATATCGCCTCTCCGGGCAGCATGAGGAACATATTGGCGCGCCCAGAGGTATGCTTGAGTTTTGTGAATATTTTTTCGCAGAAGGGTTTCAAGATCAAAGGCACAGCGACCGTGGCGCAGGTCGGTGATGGGGCATTTTCCACCTTCTCACCGCCTTTAGCCGAGCTCGCGGGGCAACGATTCCCTTTCTCTTCGCTCTTTGTGATTGAAGTGCGGTCTGTTGTTCCAATTATGGCTCCCAGCTATCTCCTGTTTCCAGAAACGCAAGAGTCCGTGCAGATTGCATCGGCAATGCGAACCTATGGTGTCCAGCCCCTGTGAACATGGACGGTGGCGTCGTCACCGGTAACCATTCCATACGGGACGAACGCGAACCTGGCAAGGACTTGGACTATGGCGCCCAACCAATATCATTGATTACGCTCATCAATTCAGGCCCGCTTTAAGCGTCCAACTACATCGAATCCTGGCAGCCGAAAATTTTTGAGGTGCTGCGGCCCACGCTGCGGCGGCAATGACAAAATGCAACGCTTTCCACACCCCTCCAATTCCCCGCACACGGTAAGCGACCATGACCAAGAAATTCACCACCGACCATGTTTGGCTGCAATTGCAGGAGCCCGCCGATGCGCTGATAGCTGTTGTCGGCATCACGCCGCATGCCCAGGAAACCCTGGGGGACGTGGTCTTCGTCGAATTGCCCGCAGTCGGGGCCACCTTTGCCCGGGGCGACGTGGCCGGCGTGGTCGAATCGGTCAAGGCAGCAGCCGATGTTTTCATGCCGCTCGACGGTGTGGTCACAGAAGTCAATGAAGCCCTGCGCGCCGAGCCTTCCCTGGCCAATGCCGAGCCGCTGGATTCCGGCTGGTTTTTCAAGATACGCCTGCGTGAACAGGATGCGCTGGCCCAGCTCATGAGCGGCAGCGAATACGAAGCTTTTTGCGCCAGCGCCTGAGATCGCCGATGCGCGGGGCGGGTACTCGGGTCGCCAGGGCCCTCTGGACACGGCGGAGCTGGCAGGCCTGCTGGCTGGCCGCAGCGCTGGGCCTGTCTGGCGGGCTCCAGGCCCAGACCAGCCCTGGCGCTGTACCTGCGCCGGCGCCCACGCGCGTGACGGTGGTGCTGGCCGGAGGTGGCGCCAAGGGCTTTGCGCACCTGGCAGTGTTGCGCCGCTTGGAACAGGACAACATCCGAATTGCATGCATCGTCGGCACCAGCATGGGCGCCGTGATCGGCGGCCTGTATGCCAGCGGCCTGTCGACGCAGGACATCGAAAAGGTGATCGGCAACCTCGACCCAGGCAAAGTTGCACTCGACCAAGTGGACCGCACGGAACTGCCGCACCGCACCCGCTCGTACCAGCAGCAGTACCCGGTGGAGGTGGAACTCGGCGTGAAGAACGGCCAGCTCACTTTTGCCCGCGGTGTCAGTGATGGCCAGCGCTTCCTGACGCTGCTGCAGGAGCTGACCGCCCATGTGCCGCCCAAGGTCCGCTTCGATGACCTCAGGGTTCCCTTCCGGGCCGTGGCGACCCGTTACCGCGACGGCGAACTGGTCGCCTTCGACCAGGGCAACCTGGCGCTGGCGATCCGGGCCAGCATGGCGGCGCCCGGCGTATTTGCCCCGGTCGAAATCGACGGCGAAACCTATGTGGACGGGGGTCTGGTGGCCAACCTGCCGGTCGAGGTGGCGCTGCGCGAAGGGGCTGACGTCATCGTCGCCTCCTACCTGGGGGATACCGAAAGGTTCGGCGCCAGTACCGAGGCCGGCAACGCCCTGACCGTGGCCAACCAGATGCTCACCATCCTGATGCGCCAGAACGAACGCCGCAACCTGGCGGCGCTGCGGCCGCAGGACATTGTGGTGCGCCCGCAAATGCAGGACTTCGGTTTCGTGGACTTCAATCTGGCCTCGGACATTGTCAAGGCCGGCGCGCAGGCCGTTGCCCTGCAGGAGCCACGTTTTGCGCAACTCTCGCGCAGCGCAGAGAAAAACATGCTGCAGGCTGCCACCCCCCGGCTCGCATTCAGCGAGCGCGAGATCCGCATTGCCCGGATTGATGTGACCGGCAACAAGGACGTTTCAGACACCTTCATCCGCCAGGCGCTGCGGAGCCTGGAAGGCCGGGAGTACCGCGCGCGGGAAGTTGGGGAATCGATTGACGACCTCTACGCCTCCGGACACTTTGAGCGCATCAGCTACCAGCTCGCACAAATCAGCAACAGCGATTATGCGCTGGTGGTGGATGTCAATGAAAAAACCTATGGACCCCACTTTCTCAAGACCAGTCTGGGCTTTTTTGCGGAGTCTGGCGGTACCAACATGTTTTCCATGGGATTGGGCTACCGGCGGCCGTGGCTGACCGCCTCCGGGCTGGAACTCAATATCGATGCCATCGCAGGGTCGCAGACCACACTGGCCTCCAGCGTGTTCCAGCCGCTGTCTGGTGGTTGGGGGCTCGACGCCTTTGCCCAATACAGAAGCGGTGAATTGCCACTGTACCGCCCTGACAACAGCACCGCCGAAAAAATGGCGCTGTCCACGCTGCGGCGCCAGGAAGTGGGGGTCAATCTCACCTACGATTTCAGCAAGAAATTCACTGCCAAGATTGGCTTGAGCGCCAACAATGCGAGCATCACGATCAACACCGCAAAGGACCTGAGTTACACGACCGCAGGCGGGTCCACCGTGCAGTACCACCTGCAGGATGTGCGGGGGCAGTTCTCCGGCGTGAGCGCCCAGTTCAACGCCGACCTGCTGGATTCGCCCTCTTTCCCGACCCGGGGTTACTACCTCGACATCCATGCTGCCCAGGGCATCACGGCAGGCTCCCCAATTTCGAGCTACCGTTTACATGCCCTGTGGGCGCGAAGCTTCGGCCCGCATGTGTTCAATTTCGGCTTGGACGTGGGTTCAGAGCATATTTTTGATTGCGACGGATGCACCCGCAATGCCACCGTGGCGCCTTTGTTTCTGGGCGGCTTTCAGGACATGGGCGCGTACCAGTTCGGCCAGCTCAACGGCGACCGGCTGGCGCACGTGCAGTCCACTTATATGTACCGCCTGTCGGAAGGCGGCATCTTCCGGCAGCCGACCTACATCGGCTTCGTCGCCGAGGCTGGAGATGCCTGGATGCACACCGAAAGCATGTCCCACAACTACAGCGGGACCCTGTTCGTCGCCGTGGACAGCAAGATTGGCGACATATTTTTCGGCATTGCTTCGGGCAGCGGCAACAACCGCAACATTTTTCTTCAGCTAGGGCGCCGCTTCACCATCTGGTAGGCCACCCTGGAAAGCGATACTTGGTACCGAGCGTTGCACAGAATCCCGCCTGCACACCCACCACTTTTTGAGGATCGACCCATTGAAATTCGCCAAGATTGCCTCGGGAGCGCTGGTCGTTCTGGCCGCAGCGGCCAGTGCCGGCTGGTACAGCCTCGACAAGGAGACGCGGGCTCTGCTGGCCACACTGCCCACCAACCGGGACCTGCTGTTCTGGAACCAGGCGCAGCGTGATGCGGCATTTCGCGCACTCGACCGGCTTCCCGTCCTTGCCAAATCGCACACCATTGTGGCCGGTAGCACTGCATCCCCATTGCCGCCCGGGCCACCCCTGAAAATTCCCCTGGATGTCAGCGACTACATGGCGACCCAGCGCAGCGCAGCGCTGCTGGTGCTGCAGGATGGCAAACTGCGCCTGGAGCGCTATGGCCTGGACTTTGACCGCAGCGGGCGCTGGACCAGTTTTTCCGTGGCCAAGTCCCTCACCTCCACGCTGGTGGGTGCGGCGATTCGCGACGGCTACATCCAGAGCATGGACGACAAGGTGAGCCGCTACATTCCGCAGATGAAGGGCTCGGCCTACGACGACGTCAGCATCCGCCAGCTGCTGACCATGACCTCGGGCGTGCAGTGGAACGAGGACTACGCGGATCCGAAATCGGACGTGGCACAGTTCAACAACCACACACCCGAAGACGGGGTGGACGCGCTGGTGAGCTACATGCGCAAGCTCCCGCGCGAGGTGCCAGCTGGCACGCGCTGGCTCTATAGCACTGGGGAGACCAACCTGGTGGGCATCCTGCTGCACCAGGCGACGAAGAAACCCCTGTCGGTCTATCTGTCAGAAAAAATCTGGGTGCCGGCTGGCATGGAGCAGCCGGCGACCTGGCTGCTGAGCAAGACCGGGCAAGAGATCAGCGGCTGCTGCATTCAGGCCACCGCGCGCGACTTTGCGCGCGTCGGGCAATTCATCCTCGAAGGTGCCATGGTGAACGGGCAGAGCATCGTTCCCGAGGGCTGGCTGGCCGAGGCTACCACCGCGCGTACCAGCATCGGCAAACCCGGGCGCGGCTACGGTTACCAGTGGTGGACCTATGCCGACGGCACGTTCACCGCGCGCGGCATCTTCGGCCAGGGCATCTTTATCGACCCGAAGCGAAAACTCGTGATCGTCTCCAACGCCAACTGGGCAGGTGGCGCCACAGACCCGGTGGCCAGTGCCTCACGCGAGGCGTTTTACAAGGCGGTGCAACAGGCGGTGGACGATGAAACCGCCGGGGTGGCGGATGCCACGCCCCCACGCCCCTGAAACGGGGCCAGGCCAGGCTGTATAGACACAGAAACAGGGTGGCTCACGCCATGGCGCAAGGCCTGCGCCCGAGGCGCACCGCTTGCCGTTACCATTGCCATCAGCCAACGAATTTTTCTGGCATCCAAAACACTCAGGAAAGCTTATGTCGACCGTCAAAAACTGCCTGGATCAAAAGTCCAAAGCCATCATTTCCGTGACACCTACCGACTTGGTAGTGAGGGCGCTGGAACTGATGAAGGCCAACAAAGTCCGCTCGGTGCTGGTGATTGAAGACGGCAGCCTGGCGGGCATCGTTTCGCAGGGCGACTGTGCCATCAAGGTGCTGCTGCCCGGGCGTGACGCCAAGCAGGTCAAAATCAGCGAGATCATGACGGCGCAGCCGATCTGCGTAAGCCCCAAGGATGCGCTCGACGCCTGCATGGGCGTGATGGCTTCACGCAATATCCGCCATCTCCCCGTCGTGGAAAACCAAAAAGTGATCGGCGTGATTTCCATTGGCGATATCGTCAAAGACATCATCAGCCAGCAGGAAGTCCAGATCCGGCATCTGGAGACCTACATCAAGGGCCACGGCGCAGCGTAGACCCTGCCAAGCCGCAGGGCGATGCTGGCAACAGCTAAACCGCTTTTCCTACGCACAAGGCTTTAAGGATGTCGGCCCCGGTTGTGCGTTCAAAGATGGGCTTCCAGGGCTCGCTGCAATCGTCATCGAGTCGTATCTCCAGGGAATCCCCGGCCTCGCATTGCGCTTTGCTTTTGGGCGGTAAGGTGTCGCCGCCGGTCATGGATTTCAGATAGAAACTTTGCCGCCAGGTACGCGCCTGCCGGCCCTGGCAATCGTACTGGTTCAGCGCTTTGGACGACATGGCGCCATCCTCGGCCGGACCATCCCTGTCGTAAATGACCCAGGCGAAAACAAAGTCACCCCGCCTTTGCATGGATTTCGACTCTACCCAGATCGTGACCGTCTTGTCGAGATTGATTGTCAATACATTCCACTCTGCGTGGGCACCCGCGCACAGCAAAAGCAGAAGGGCCGCAACGCAGGCATAGGAAGTGTTTCTGCGGATGTCAAAACCAAAAAAATTTGCCATGAAGAAACAGCCTCCGCAATGGTTCGGGTGAGATAACCCGTCTGCACACGCCGCTATTCTGGCGCAAAGCAATCAATGCCCGCGCCCATTGACGGTTTTCCAGGCGGCTCGCGCCTAGCGCACGGCAGCAGCGCGCTGCTCCGACAGCAGGCACAGCATTTCTGCCGCAATCTGCGCTGCGGCGAGCGCCGTGATCTCGCTGTGGTCGTAGGCCGGGGCGACTTCCACCACATCCATGCCGACCCAGTGAATACCCACCAGCTGGCGCAGGATGGCCAGCGCCTGGGCAGAGCTCAAGCCACCGGCCACCGGGGTGCCAGTGCCCGGTGCAAACGCCGGGTCCAGGCAGTCGATGTCAAACGTCAGGTAGATCGGGCGCTGGCCGACACGGGCGTGGATCTGCTGCGCCACGGCAGCGGGGCCGTTGGCATGCACCCAGTCGGCACCGAGAATCTGCACGCCCATGAAGTCCTCGTTCCAGGTGCGGATGCCCACCTGCACCGAGGTCGCCGGGTCAATGAGGCCATCGCGGATGGCCTTGTAAAACATGGAGCCGTGGTTGAGCGAGTGCGGCGTATCGTCGGCCCAGGTGTCACAGTGGGCATCAAAGTGGACGATGGACAGCGGGGCGCCATGCCTTTGCGCATGGGCCTTGAGCAGGGGGTAGCTGATGTAGTGGTCCCCGCCGAGGGTGAGCATCTGCGCGCCCGAGGCCAGAATGGTCTGGGCATGCGCGTAAATGGAGTCAAAAACATTCAGCGGATTGTGCGGGTCCAGCCAGCAGTCGCCATAGTCGATCACCGCCAGGCGGTCGCAGGGACCATAGCCCCAGGGGTGCAGGGGCTCATTGAGCTGCACCGAGGCGGCACGCACCGCCGCCGGCCCGAAACGGGCGCCGGAGCGGTGGGTGGTTGCCAGGTCCAGTGGCACGCCGGAGACCACGACGTCGACCCCCTGCAGGTCCTTGGTGTACTGCCTGCGCATGAAGGACAGCACGCCGGCGAAGGTATTTTCCTTGTCGTAGCCAGTCTTGCGGGTGCGCACGATCGCGCTGTCACCGGGGGTGGGGAGGGTCATCGCCGTGGGCTCCTTTATGTGGACTGCATCGCAGCCAGGCCCGCCACCGCCAGGGCGTAGCCGTTGACGCCAAAACCGGCCATCACGGCCCTGGCCGCAGGTGCAAGGTAGGAATGGTGCCGGAACGGCTCGCGCGCATGCACATTGCTGATGTGAAGCTCGATCAACACGATGCCCGTGCCCTTGATGGCGTCATGCAGTGCCACACTGGTGTGGGTGTAAGCGCCGGCATTGAGAATCACGCCCGCCAGCTGGCCCTGGGCATGCAGCCGCCCGGCTTCGTGCAGCCAGTCCACCAGGGTGCCTTCGTGGTTGCTCTGGCGAAAATCCAGGGCGAAGCCGTTGGCGGCGCAGGCACGTTCGCTCAGGGCCTGCACATCGGCCAGGGTCTGCGAGCCGTAGACCTGCGGCTCGCGGGTACCCAGCAGGTTGAGATTCGGGCCGTTGAGGATGAATACGGTCTTCATGGTTCGCTCCAATGGGTTGGCACGGGGGTCAGGCGATGGGCACCAGGGGGCTGCGCACATCGGCGCACTGGGCACGGTGGCGCAGGGCGTGGTCCATCACCACCAGCGCCAGCATGGCCTCGGCAATCGGCGTGGCGCGGATGCCGACGCAGGGATCGTGTCGCCCCTTGGTCACCACCTGCGTGGCCTTGCCGGCCACATCGATCGAGTCCCGTGGCGTGATGATGGAACTGGTGGGCTTGATGGCGATGCTCACTTCCAGGTCCTGCCCGGTGCTGATGCCTCCGAGTACACCGCCGGCATTGTTGCTGGCAAAGCCGTGGGGGGTGAGTGCATCGCCGTGGGTGGTGCCGCGCTGGGCCACACTGGCAAATCCGGCACCGATCTCCACGCCCTTGACGGCGTTGATGCCCATCATGGCGTAGGCAATGTCCGCATCCATCTTGTCAAACAGCGGTTCCCCCAGGCCCACCGGCATGCCGGTGGCCTGCACCCGGATCCGGGCGCCGCAGGAGTCGCCGGCCTTGCGCAGCGCGTCCATATACGCCTCCAGCGCCGATACATCGGCTACGGGGGCAAAAAAGGGGTTGTTGGCCACGTGCTCCCAGGATTCAAACGCAAGCGCATGTTCGCCGATCTGCGTCATGCAGCCACGAAACGACGTGCCGTGGTGTTCCTTGAGCCACTTCTTGGCCACCGCACCTGCGGCCACCATGGGGGCCGTCAGGCGTGCGCTGGAACGCCCGCCGCCACGCGGGTCACGCAGACCGTACTTCTGGAGGTAGGTGTAGTCGGCATGGCCCGGGCGGAACGTATCAAGGATGTTGCCGTAGTCCTTGCTGCGCTGGTCGGTGTTGTGAATCACCAGGGCGATCGGGGTGCCGGTGGTCCGGCCCTCGTAGACGCCGCTGAGAATCTGCACCGCATCGGGTTCATTGCGTTGGGTTACGTGGCGGCTGGTGCCGGGGCGGCGGCGGTCGAGATCGCCCTGGATGTCGGCCTCGCACAGGGCCATGCCGGGCGGACACCCGTCAATCACACAGCCAATGGCCGGTCCATGGGATTCACCGAAGTTGGTGACTGCGAAGGTGTGTCCGAATGTGTTTCCGCTCATGGGCCGGATTATCCCCGACCGCGCCGGACCAGGGCCAGGCTTCGCAGGGGGGGACACTGATCCACGCCAGCACCGCCCGAAAGGCCTCAGGACGGGGCCGCAGGCGACTCGCCCTCGGGCCAGTCCCGGATGTAGGCCTTGAGCATCTTGTTTTCGAAGTTCTGGCTGTCCACGACGGCGCGGGCAACATCGTAAAAGCTGATCACGCCCAGCAGCATGCGCCGGTCCATCACCGGCATGTAGCGGGCATGGCGGTCGAGCATCATGCGCCGCACCTCGTCCATATCGGTTTCCATGGTGCAGGTCAGGGGGGCGTCGTCCATGGCGGTGCGCACCAGGGTCTTGCCGATCGCGCCGCCGTTTTTGACCAGCGTCTGTATCACTTCGCGGAAGGTCAGCATGCCCACCAGGTCCCCGTTTTCCATCACCACCAGGGAGCCGATGTCCTTGCCCGCCATCACATCCAGGGCATTGGCCAGGGGCTCATCGGGGTTGGCCGTGTAGAGCGTGCCGCCTTTGACGCGCAGAATATCGCTGACTTTCATGGTGCTTCCTCCTGACTCAGGTGACAGGTATTGCTTGCAATATAGCCCACAATGGCGTCTGCACCAACCCGAATTGCCACCACTGGCACCTGGAGATACCCATGCCCGGCTACGCTGACCCCGGCTTCGACACCCTTGCCCTGCATGCGGGCGCCGTGCCCGACGCCACTGGCGCGCGCGCCGTGCCCATCCACCTCACCACATCCTTTGTGTTCGAGTCCAGCGACCATGCCGCCTCGCTGTTCAACCTCGAGCGTGCCGGCCATGTTTACTCGCGCATCAGCAACCCGACCAATGCCGTGCTGGAGCAGCGCGTGTCGGCGCTGGAGGGCGGCATCGGGGCCATCTCGGTGGCCAGCGGGCAGGCGGCGCTGCACCTGTCCATCGCCACCCTGATGGGGGCCGGCGGCCATATCGTGGCCTCCACCGCGCTGTATGGTGGATCGCAGAACCTGCTGCACTACACGCTGCGGCGTTTCGGCATTGAGACCACGTTCGTCAAGCCTGGCGACATCGACGGCTGGCGCGCTGCCGTGCAGCCCAACACGCGCCTGTTTTTTGGTGAAACCGCCGGCAACCCCGGGCTCGACGTGCTGGACACGCCCACGGTGTCGGCCATTGCCCACGAAGCGGGAGTGCCACTGCTGGTGGACTCGACCCTGACATCCCCCTGGCTGGTCAAACCCTTCACCCAGGGTGCGGACCTGGTTTACCACTCCGCCACCAAGTTCCTCAGCGGCCACGGCACGGTGATCGGCGGCATCGTGGTCGATGGCGGCAGCTTTGACTGGGAGCGTTCCGGCAAATTTCCGGAGCTGTCGCAGCCCTATGCTGGTTTTCACAACATGGTGTTTACCGAGGAGTCCACGGTCGGCGCCTTTTTGCTGCGGGCACGGCGCGAAGGCCTGCGCGACTTTGGTGCCTGCCTGAGCCCGCACTCGGCCTGGCTGATTCTGCAGGGCATCGAGACCCTGTCCCTGCGGATGGAGCGGCACATGCACAACACCGGCCGGGTGGTGGCGTTTCTGGCCTCGCACCCGCTGGTGGGGCGGGTCGGCCACCCGATTCTGGAGAGCCACCCCAGCCATGCACTGGCGCAAAAGCTGCTGCCGCGTGGCGCGGGCTCGGTGTTCAGCTTCGACATCAAGGGTTCGCGCGAACAGGGCAAAGCCTTCGTCGAAGCCCTGCAGGTCTTCAGCCACCTGGCCAATGTGGGCGACTGCAGGAGCCTGGTGATCCACCCGGCCAGCACCACCCACTTCCGCATGGACGACGATGCGCTGGCCAAGGGCGGCATCACGCAGGGCACGATCCGCCTGTCCATCGGACTCGAAGACGCCGACGACCTGATCGATGACCTCAAGCGCGCCCTCAAGGCCGCAGAAAAAGCGGGGCAGTGAACGCCATGGACTACACCGTCAACGACGCCCGCCTCTACTGCTACACCGGCGGCAAGGCCTTCGACCCCGCCAAGCCCACCGTGGTGATGGTCCACGGCGTGCTCAACGACCACAGCGTCTGGATCCTGCAAAGCCGCTACCTCGCCCACCACGGCTGGAACGTGCTGGCCGTGGACCTGCCCGGCCACGGCCGCAGCACGGGCGCGCCAGCCGCCACGGTCGAGGCGGCGGCCGACGCCCTGATCGGCCTGCTCGATGCGGCCGGTGTGGCCCGCGCGGCGTTTGTGGGGCACAGCTTTGGCTCGCTGGTGGCGCTGGAAGCCGCCGCCCGGGCGCCGCAGCGGGTGTCGCAGCTGGTCCTGGTGGGAATCGCCTACCCAATGAAAGTCTCGCCCGCGCTGCTCGAGGCATCACGCAGCGATCCGCTCAAGGCCCTCAAAATGGTCAACGACTTCTCGCGCTCGACCCTGGCACCGCCGCCGTCGGCCATGGGACCGGGCACCTGGGTTTACGGCGCCTCCTTCGCGCTGGGCCGGCGCATTCTGGCCTCCAATGCCGAGCACAACCTGTTCTACACCGGCTTCAAGGCCTGCGACGGCTACACGCACGGCGAAGAAGCCATGGCGCAGGTGCGCTGCCCGACGCTGTTCGTGCTCGGCAGCGTGGACCAGATGACGCACCCCAAAGCGGCACGCAGCCTGATCAACAAGGCGAGCGGTGCGCGCGTGGTGATGCTGCCCGGCGGCCACCACCAGATGAACGAAACCCCCGAGCCCATGCTCAAGGCGCTGACCGAGTTTCTCGAACCCGCGCGCTGACGCGCACCACCCCCTGACCCTGGAGACCCGCATGAATTCGCAC
>Ga0007791_10000231_pt1 | contig 16526 bp, 10 predicted proteins | sample CryBogmetaGMA05M_FD_60368 | JGI IMG/M metagenome (GOLD analysis project Ga0007791, IMG submission 60368) | Freshwater microbial communities from Crystal Bog, Wisconsin, USA - MA0.5M | ecosystem: Environmental > Aquatic > Freshwater > Lake | place: Crystal Bog, Wisconsin, USA | collected 2009-07-06 | reverse complement strand
TGGCACGAGACCACGCCGTCGAACTCCGGCGGCTTTGGCAACGGGAGCACCAACACGAGGGCATCGAACCAGACCACCATCCGCTACGAGATCAACCGCAAGACGGGCTGGCCCGCGGGCGGCGACTGCGGCACGCTCGGGGTGTGTCCCCGCTCGGCCGCCAACATCCCGCTCAACTCGGCCCATCCGGGGGGCGTCAACGCCGCGTTCGTGGATGGTTCGGTGCGGTTCCTGAGCGACACGACCCCGCTCGACGTCCTCGCGCGGCTCGCGACGCGGGACGACGGCCAGTCGGTCTCCACGGACTACTGACCATGTGGCGACTCGCCCGCTCTCCGAGTTCTGTGTGGGGATGCTTGATCGTGCTGGTCGGGGCCGGGTGCAGCGGGTCGCGGCCGGAGCCCGCGAAGGCGACTGTGTCGGGCACGGTGACGTTCGATGGCAAGCCGCTCGCCACTGGCGATGTGTTCTTCATCTCGCGCAAGGGGCAATCCGCCGACCGGCTGGCCATCAAGGACGGTGCGTTCGCGGGCGACGTCTCGGTCGGGCCCCAGACGGTGCAGATCGCGTCGTACAAGGTCCGGCGGGCCTCCGTGATGCCGGGGATGCCCGAGGAGGAGCTGCGGGAGAACACCCTGCCCGCGAAGTATGGTCCGCTCAGCGACGTGGTCGTCGACATCCAGCCCGGAGCGAATCCGCCGCTCGCGTACGATCTCAAGAGCGAGCCGACGACGCCGAAAAAGCCCGCGAAGTGACGGCGGACATCCTCCCCATGGACGCCGACGCAAAGGCCCTGCTCGGGGCGCTCATCCGCGGTCGCTCCGTCGCGGCCCTCGCCACGCTCCACGACGGCCGGCCGTTCGCCTCGATGATCCCCTACGCCGTCCACGTGGACGCGGGCGGGCGGCTGCGGTTCGTCACCCACGTGAGCCGGCTCTCGGCCCACACCCGCGACATGCTCGCCGCTCCGGAGGCCTGCCTCCTGATCACGGCCCCGGAGGAGGGATCGCTGCCGCAGGCCCTCCCCCGCGTCTCGCTGCCGGTCACGGCGACGTTCGTCGACCCGGCCGACCCCGAGCACGACACGCTCGCGGCCGCCTATCTCGGCCGCTTCCCCCACGCCGCCGACTGGTTCCAGCTCGGCGACTTTTCCATCGTCGTCCTCGATCCGTCGTCCGCACGATTCATCGCCGGCTTCGCCCGCGCGCTCACGCTCACGCCGGCACAGGTCGCCGCGGCGGTGGCGGCCCCTCCGCGCGGCTGAACCTCACCGCAGGCGGACGCGCACCGGCAGGAGGAACTGGGGCCGGCCCGAGAGCAACTGCACGAGCGTGTCGGCCTCGGCGGCCAAGGGCTCGAGCGCCGGCAGGCCCACGATCCGCGCGAGCAGCACGCCGCGCAGCGACGCGGTGCCGCCGGCCGCCGCCAGCCGTGCCACGGGATCGCCCGTCCCGCCCGCAGCCCCGAACAGGTCGTCGAACAGCCCCCGCGGCTCGGGGAGGAGCACGCGGTCGATCTCCTCGTCGGCGGCGATCCCGGCGAGCTTCTTCGCCTCGTCGATCGCGTCGTCGAGCGATCCCAGCCGGTCGACGAGGCCCGCCTCCTTCGCCATCCGCCCCGTGAACACGCGGCCCTCGGCGAGCGTCTCGACCTTCGCGAGGTCGAGCTTCCGACCGGCCGCCACCTTCGACGTGAACAGGCGGTAGACGTCCTTCATGGTCCCGAGAAACGCCTCGCGCTCGGCCGGCGTGAACGGCGCCTGGGGCGAGAGCCAACCGGCGTTCCTGCCCTTGCTGACGACGTCGGTATGCACGCCCACCTTCGCGAGGGCGTCGCCGACCGCGATCTTGCCGCCCACCACGCCGATCGAGCCGGTGAGCGTGCCCGGGGCCGCCACGATCCGGTCGGCCGCGACGGCGATGTAGTAGCCGCCGCTGGCCGCGATGTCGGAGAGGCTCGCCACCACGGGCTTCTTCGCCCGCTCCGCTTCCCGCCAGATGAGGTCGCTCGCGAGCGCGGAGCCGCCGGGGGAGTCGATCCGCAGCACGATCGCCGCCACGTGCTCGTCCTTGTCGGCCTCGCGGATCGCCTTGATCACCGTCTCCGAGCCGGCCGCGCCCCCCATCACGAGGTCGTCGGCGCTCTTGCCCTCGCGGATCTGCCCGGCCACGTGCACGATCGCGATCCGCTTGTGGCGGCCCGTCGGCGCCGCCTGCTTCTGGCCGGAGAGAAGCTCCATGAGCTTCACGAGGCCGCCCATCCCGGAGAAATCCTGGTCGATCTTCCGCTCGGCGTAGTCCCGCGCCACCTTCGGCGACTCCTCGCCGATCTGCCCGGCGAGCGCGGCGATCGCCTCGTCCTCGTAGCCGATCGTGTCGATGAGCCGGGCCTCCTTCGCGGCCTCCGGCGAGAACACGCCGACGTCGATCAGCTCGCGGACCTTTTCCGGGGGCAGCGTGCGGTCGGCGGCCACCCGCTCGACGAGCTGCTCATAGAGGTCGCCGATGAAGCTCTCGTACTGCGCCCGCAGCTGGGGGCTCATGCTGTCGCGGGTGAGGGGCTCGCCGGCCCCCTTGAACTCGCCCACCTGGAGGATCTCGGCATCCACGCCGAGACGGTCGAGCAGCGACTTGAAGAACATCATCTCGGCCCGCACGCCGGTGAGCTCGAGCGTGGCGGCCGGCGGCATGGCGATCGTGTCGCAGGCGCCCGCGAGCACGTAGTGGACGGGCGAGCCGCTCACGAGCTGCGCGACGACCGGCTTGCCTGCCTTGCGGATCCGGCCGATGGCCGCCCGCAGCTCCTCCGCCCGAGCCCGGCCGAGATCGGGCGACTCGATCGAGACGACGACCGCCTTCACGCGGCTGTCGGCCGCCGCCTTGTCGAGCCGCTCGACGAGCCGGTGGAGGTGGGGCGCCACGTCGGCGAGGAGCCCCCCCTGCCCCACGCCGTCGGGCAGGCTGCCGGCGATCCGCAGGTGGGCGATCGTGGCGGTCGACTTCTTCTTCGCCGCGTCGCCCCGTTCACCCCCCGCCTTTTCCGCCGGGGCTGCGACGGCCGCAACCGGGGGCTCGCCGCGGGCCGCCGCGGCCGACGACAGCACGAGCGCGGACAGGAGCGGGAGGGCCAGAAGCCGCGGACGCGACGACACGATGCCTGACATGGGGAGCTCTCCGAAGATGGGGAAGCCCGTCATCCTAGTCGTTGTCCACCCGCCGAGGCGAACCGCGACCCCGGCCTTGAAAATGAACGGCCGTATAGTAAGATACTGGCGTCCACGCCGATGGGGAGCCGATACGAGCCCCGCCAACGCCCCACCCCTTCAGGAAGGCGGCCCTGCCGCCTCGCATCCATGGCCAAGCGCAAAGCCCCTTCCGCCCGCTCCACCTCCGACGACCGGCCGAAGCCCCGCCGCGTGGCGGCGGCCGCCGCGGCGGTCCGTGGCAACCCGCTGGGGCTCACGCAGCGGACCTCGGACGACGACGGCAGCGAGGCCCCCACCGAACGGCAGATGGAGATCTACGCATTCATCCGCGACAAGATCCATTCCCGGGGCTTCGGCCCGACCGTCCGCGAGATCGGCCAGGCGTTCAAGATCCGCTCGCCCAACGGCGTGGTCTGCCACCTCAAGGCGCTCGAGCGCAAGGGCCTGATCACCCGCGGCAAGAACATGTCGCGGGCCATCGAACTGGTGAACGAGCCGGCGCACCTTCGCGGCCTGCCGATGGCGGGCTGGGTGGCCGCCGGCACGCTGCGTCCCGCGGAGGAGCAGAGCGAGCGGATCGACTTCGAGTCGCTCTTCAACCGCGACAACCACTTCGTGCTGAAGGTGATGGGGGAGTCGATGATCGACGCCCAGATCGCCGACGGCGACTGGGTGGTGATCCAGAAGAAACAGACGGCCCATTCGGGCGACATCGTCGTGGCGCAGACGGAGGATGGCGAGGCCACGCTCAAGCAGTGGTTCCCGGAGCGCGACCGCATCCGGCTGCAGCCGGCGAACTCCACGATGAAGCCGATCTACGTGAAGAATGCCCGCGTGCTGGGTGTGCTCGTGGGGGTCGTCCGCAAGACCTGACGGCCCGCGTCAGCCGGTCTTGTCGAGTGCGCCGTCGCTCAGCTGATGGAGCTTGTTGTAGAGGGTCTTGAGGCTGATCCCGAGCTCCTCGGCGGTTCGAGCCTTGTTTCCCTTGTTGCGCTCGAGGCCTTCGAGGATCGCCCGCATCTCGAGCTCCCGCAGGCTTTCGGGCCGCGGCGGCCCCGCGGGTGCCGGCGGCGCGGCGGGGACTGACGCGGGTTCCTGGCCGGTCGCCGCCTTCGCGACGGGCTCGGTCGCGGGCCGCAGGCTGCCGAACCGCGCCGGCAGGTGCGCCACGCTGAGCGGCAGGTCGTCGCAGAGCACGAGCGCGTGCTCGACCACGTTGGCGAGCTCGCGGATGTTGCCGGGCCAGTGGTGCGCGGCGAGCGCGGCGAGCGTCCCCGCGTCGGCGATCGTGGCGTCGGGAGGCGACTGCGGCCGCGCCCCCCGCACGAAATGGTCGACGAGGAGGGGGATGTCGTCTCGCCGGTCGCGCAGCGGCGGGATCGTCACCTCGAACGTATTGATGCGGAAGAGCAGGTCCTCGCGGAACTCGCCCACCCGGACCATCTCCTCGAGCGAGCGGTGCGTGGCGCAGACCACGCGAACGTCGACCGTGATCGGATGGTTGTCGCCCACGCGACGGATCTCGCCGCTCTCGAGCGCCCGCAGGAGCCGCGACTGCAGCGACTTCGGCAGCTCGCCGACCTCGTCGAGGAACAGCGTGCCGCCGTCGGCCACCTCGAAGAGGCCGGCACGGTGCTCGTCGGCACCGGTGAACGCCCCCTTGCGGTGGCCGAAGAGCTCGCTTTCCACGAGGTGCTCCGGCAGGGCGCCGCAGTTGACGGCCACGAGGGGACCGGCGGCGCGGCCGCTCCCGTCGTGGATCGCCCGGGCCACGAGCTCCTTGCCGGTGCCGGTTTCGCCACGGATGAGCACCGTCGCCTCGCTCGCCGCCACGCGGGCCACGAGCCGGCGCACCTGCTCGAGCCCGGCCGACGCGCCCACGAGCCGTGAGTCGCCCTCGGCCCGGCGAACCCGCCGCTCGAGCGCCCGCAGCCGCGTGGTGAGCTCCCGCTTCTTCCGCACCCGCTCGAGCACCGCCTGGATCTCGGCGAGCTTGCACGGCTTCGTGAGGTAGTCGAACACCCCCTGCCGCACCGCGGTCACGGCGCTCTCCACCGACGACTTGCCCGTGATGATCACCGTTTCCGTGTCGGGCGACGTCTCCCGCACGCGGGCGATCACCTCGAGGCCGCCGACGCCGGGCATGTCGAGGTCGACGATGACGCAGTCGTAGGAGGTGCGGTCGAGTGCGGCGAGCGCCGTGCGGCCGTCGGGGCAGACCGTGGCCTCGTGGCCGAACCTGGGCAGTTCGATGCGCATGAGCTCCTGGATCGACGACTCGTCGTCGGCGAACAGGATCCGCATCGGTCGGGTGTGTGGCTTCACGGCATCTCCCCCGGTCGTGGCTGGGCTGGTGCGAGTGTCAGGCGGCGCGGCCGGACGCCGGATCGGCCCCGGTGGCGCGGGGCGCCGCCCCGTCGACGCCGACCTGCGCCAGCGGCAGCGTGACGCGGAACGTGGAGCCCCTGCCGGGCCCCTCGCTCGTCGCCTGGATGCGGCCGCCGTGGTCGGCGACGATCCGGTGGACGATCGAGAGGCCGAGGCCGGTGCCCTGCCCCGCCTTGCGCCGCGTGAAGAACGGTTCGAAGAGGTGCTCGAGCACCTCGGCGGTCATGCCACAGCCGTCGTCGGTGAACGTGAGCACCGCCTCGCCGCCGCTCCGCTTCGCGGCCACGCGCACGTTCCCCGACTCCTCGATCGAGTCGAGCGCGTTGACGAGGAGGTTGAGCACCACCTGCTTGATCTCCTGCGGATTGACCATCACGAGCAGGTCGGGCCCCTCGTCGATCACGATCGAGCGGCCCGCGAACCGGCCGACGTGCCGGAGCATGTCGGCGACGTCCGCGACGAGGGCGACGAGCGCCGTCGCCTGACGGCGGACCTCGCCGAGCCGGGAGAAGTCGAGGAGCTTCTCGGTGATGCCCTTGCAGCGAAAGGCCTCGCTCTGGATGAGCGCGAGGTAGCGGCTGGCCACCTCCACGTCGGCGTTTCCCGGGGCGAGCGCGTCGATCCGGCTCTCGAGCGACTCGGCGCACATGGCGATCGAGGCGAGCGGGTTGTTGATCTCGTGGGCCACGCCCGCGGCGAGGAATCCGACGCTCGCCAGCTGCTCGCTGCGGATCACCTCGCGGGTCCGCTCCTGCACCTGGCGGTCGAGTTCGTCGCGGATCTCCTGGAAGCGCTCCGTCATGTCGTTGAACGCATCGGCGAGCTCGGCCATCTCGTCCCGCGTGTCGAGATGGATGCGGTAGGCGAAGTCGCCCGCCGCCACGCGGCGGGAGCCGTGGCCGAGCAGCCGCAGCGGCCGGAACACCCAGCGGTAGGTGAGCACCGCGATCGCGGTGAGGAGCACGGCGGCGGCGCTGGCGGCGGCCCACGTCGTGACGATGAGCGTCCGGTAGCTGGTGCGGACCTCGCTCGAGAAGTCGTGGAGCCGCTCCTGGAGGAACGACGGCAGCTCGGCGGTGAGCGACGCGAGCGATTCGAGGTGCGGTGCGACGGCGAGGAGCATCCCGCGGCGGGCCGACGGGGCCTCGGCCTCGGCGGCGTCGGCGGCCTGCTCCCGGGCGATGCCGTCGATCGTCTCGAGGCAGTCGGCGATCCGCTGGGCCGTCTCCGCCTCGCGGGTGCGGTCGGCGAGGCGGACGTCCTCGAGCTCGAACTGGGCGAGCTCCTGGCGGTAGGCCTCGAGCGCCGCCGACGTGGCCCGCAGGCCGGAGAGAAAGGCCTGCTCCTCCGCCTCGTCGGCGGCGAGCGCCCGCGCATGGGCCAGCCGAAGCATCCCGACGCACTCCCCGAGCTCGCTGGCCCGCGGCAGCTCCGCCGCCCGGCAGGAGAGCACGCGGACGAGCCTGCGGTAGGAGTAGATGCCGAGGAAGCTGCTCGCGGAGAGCACGCCGACCATCACGCCCACGAGGAGGGCGCCGAGCAGCAGCTTCTCGCGGATGGGGCGTCGCCGTTGCACGTCCGACCTCCTGCCGGCATGGGCACCCCGCCGCGGCGTCAGCCTGCGCGGGCTGGGGAGGGTAGCAAGGCGCGCCGCCCCCACAAAGGCGGAAACCCCGCGGCACGAGCGTGTTCCCACGCCGCGGCCATCGACCCGGGAAACCCTCGGCGTTTCCCGCGGTCGATCGCGTGAACAAAGGCCATGGATGGCTTTGTCCGCGTCAAGCTAGACGAGGCCCCACCGCTTCCGCAGGAACCATTCGCTGCACATGCAGGCCGCCATGAGGAGCAACATCGGCCACGTGTCCCATGGCGAGAGCGACCACTGCTCCTTCGACTCGAACGTCGCCGGCTTCGCGGCGATCTCGTCGAAGATCGCCGGCAGCTCCTCAGGCAGCCGCACGCCGCCGGTCGTCACCTCGGCGAGCTGCCGCATGAGGAGCGGGTTGGCCCGCGGGTTGGCGAGTTCGAGATCCTGCCGGAAGACGGTGAACCGCGCCGACCGCTCCCGGGGCGCGGCCTCGCCGGGACGCGTGGCCCGCACGACGAGCTTCCAGTCGCCCGGCTCGGCGCAGTCGGCGATCACACCGGCGAACGTGTCGCCCTGCCGGGCCACGCGGACGGGCCGCTTCTGGCCGTCTGGCGCGACCGCCGTGGCCTCGAGCGCGACGCCGGCCTGGGCCGTGCCGTCGGGTTTCGTCAGGCCGGCGTCGAAGGGGAGCGGCGTGCCCGGCGAGATCCGCCGCTGGGAGAGCCGGACCCAGAGCGTGTCCTCCTCGGCGTCATCCTGCCGCGCCAGCCAGAGCACGAGCTGCCGCCAGAACCGGCGGTGCTGCTCGCCCGCGCCCTGCATCACCCACCGCCAGGTGCTGTCGGCCGCGAAGGCGAGCACGCGGCCCTCGCCATACTCCCGGCCGACGAGCAGCGGCTTGCCGTCGGGCGTGGCGGCGAGCGTCTTCGCGGTGGGCGCGAGGCGGCCGAGTTGGCTGGCACCCTCCAGCGTGGGCATCGCCTCCCAGGCGGCGCGGGTGTCGGCGTCGGTCTTGCCGAGCCGCAGGATCGAGATGCCGCCGAACCGCTGGTCGGGCACCATCTTGACCGCCCCCTCGATGTGCAGCCCCTTCCGCACCGGTTCGTCGAAGGGCTGCCGCGCGAGGCGATCGACCTCGAACGGGAGGGCCGGCCCGAGCGGCGAGCTTCCCCAGCCCCCCGCCTCGAACGCGTGGAAACCACCGAGCAGGCCGAGTCCGGCACCCGCGTTCACCCGCGCGAGGATCGTGCGAAGGTCCTCGGGCCGGGTCGCCGCGGCGTCGAGATCGCCGATCAGGAAGACGTCGTAGTCGCCGGCGACCCGCCGGCCGAGATCGACCGGCCAGCGGTCGCGGCGCGTCGAATCGATCCACTCGAAATCGACCTGCATGTCGGGACTCGCGGCGAGCACCCGGCGGAGGAACCGCTGCTCGACGCGCAGCGCCCCCTCGAGATAGAGCACCCGCAGCCCGCCGTCGATCACCTCGACGAAGGTGGAGAGCTCGTTGTTGGCGATGATGACCTCGCCCTCCTGCGGCTCGACCCGGAGGGTGAGCTTCCTTTCGCCGAGCGCCTTGGGGGTCCACGTGAGGCGGACCGCCTCCTCCACCGCCTCGCCGTCGACCCGCACGGTCGTGCGCGCCACCTCCTCGAGCGTCCCAGCCTCGTTCTCGGCGAGCAGCACCACCGCCGCATCGCGGCCCGCGAGTCCGTCGAGCCGCACGCGGCCAGCCACCTCGAGCACGTTCCTCAGGTAGACCGTCTCCGCCACCGCGAGGTTCACGACGGCGGCATCGCGGCCCTGCCCTCCGCCCCGTTGCTGCCCGAACGTGACGCTCCACAGGGGCACGCCCGTGTCGGCGATCTTCCGGGCCGCCGACTGCGGCGGCAGGTCGCGCGGGGCGTAGGCGTGCTGCGCCCCGTCGCTGAGCACGATCACGCCGGCGATGCTGCGGCCGGAGGTCGCCCGCAGGCCGTCGTCGATCGCGGCGCCGATCGCCGTCTCGTCGGCGCTCTCGACGTTCGCCCAGCCGCCGAGCGGGAAGGGATCGTCGCCCACGGGGGCGACGGGATGCACCTCGCGGTCGAACCGCCACACGGCGATGTCGAAGTCGCCGGAGGCGGCGAGCCTCGCCGCCGCGGGCCGCGCGGCGGCGAGCGCGGCGGCCATCTCCTGCCAGCGGGTGCTGCCGCCCGAGGCGTCGGCCACCGTCATGCTCTCCGAGGCATCCGCGAGCACGACGACCGTCCCCTGCTGGCGGGCCTTCTGCGTGGCCACGAACGTGGGCCGGAGCATGCAGGCGACGAGGGCGAGAAACGCCGCGAGCCGGAGGAGCGAGAGCACGATCCGGCCGACCGGCGACACCCGCGAGCGGTCGGGGGGCACGGCCAGGAGCACCGCCAGGAGCGCCGCCGCGACGACCGCCACGAAGCCGAACGACCACACCGGGTCGAAGTGGAGCGACACCTCCTCGAGCGCGCGTGATCCCGTCATCCCTGCACCTGCGAGAGCGGGGGCACCGGCGGCGGGCCGGACGGCGGCGCCGTCATCGGCACCGGCGGCGGCAGCGGGCGGCCGCCGGGCACGGCCTCCTCCTCGATGAACGTCGCCGCGGCGTGCTGCTCCGCATCGACGCCCTCGCGGGGCGAGTAGAACCGGTTGGCCACGATCCAGTCGGCGGCCATCGCCAGCGCCACCAGGACGATCGTCCAGGGATAGAGCTCCGACCCAACCCGCTCGAGGTTCACGTCGCGGACGAGCTCGGCCTCCGTCCGCGCCAGGCGGTGGTCGGAACCGAAGACGGCCGCGAGGTCGTCGGGCGAGAGGCGGGCGAAGTCGGTCGCGGCCGGGGCGAGGTTCACGCTGAACCCCTTGGACACGCCGCCGACCTCGCCCCCCGCCCGCACGGTGTAGTTTCCCGGCACCTGCGTCGCGGTGACGGTGATCGTGCCCCGCTTCTGATCGACGGCGGCGGGAAAGTCGTCGCCCGTCGGGGTGCTCACGAACGCGGCCGCCACGTCGCGCCGCTCCAGATGGAGCACCGCCGGCGTGCCGGCCGGCACGTTGCGATCGTCGGAGGTGTCGCAGGCGTGGAGGAGCGTCTCGTTGGCGAGGATCACGAACGGCCACGGCTCGAACCCGGTCGCCAGCGCGTTCCAGGCGTCGGGATCGGCGGCCGACTGCGAGACGGGCGTCGTCACGAGCAGCACCGTGCCGCTGCCCACGCGGTGCTCCGCGATCGCGGGCAGCCCGTCGCGGTACGTGGCGACCACGGCCGCCGGCGAACCATCGGCGTCGCGGCCGGCGTCCGCGGCGGCCGTCGGCGTGAACTCCCAGTGGCGGGTGACGGGGAAGTCCTGCCAGGGCACCGCGTCGCCCACGCGGCGGAACGCCGCGAGCACGGGATGGTCGAGCGACGCGGGGGCGATGTAGTTGCCGTCCCTGCGGCGCCACACCCGCACGAGGTCGCCGCCGAGCACACGACGGGAGGCGTCGGAGTTGAACCGTTCGGCGGCCCCCGCCCGCGGACCGAGCCAGATCACGAGCCCGCGCCCGCCGGCGACCCACCGCTCGAGCGCCTCCCAGGTCGGGGGCGGCAGCGGAGGCGGATCGAGCAGCACGATCCCCTGCGCCGCGTCCCAGGAGACGGTGTCGAGCGACTCGGCGTCGATCACCTCGGGCTCGAACCGCGCCTTGCCCGACGTGGCCAGCGACTTCGGCGCGATCGCCTGCACGAGAAACGCCGCCGTGCGGGCCGACGGCCGCGGCGCCGCCACGAGCACCTTCGCGGCCGCCCCCACCTCGACGGTGAAGTAGCGGACGTCGTCGGCCTCGAGGTCGTCGGAGCCCTCGATCACGACGCGGCCCTGCCGGGTGCCGGGCTCCAGTCCCGCCACGTCGAAGTCGACCTGCACGGGAGTCCCCTGCTTCCACGCCACCGGCTTCACGCCCCGGCGCACATACTGACCGCCCGCGAGGATCTCGACCGCGACGTTGCGGGTGGCATCGGGGCCGACCCGCGCGGCGGAGACCGTGATCGCGAGCGAGGTGCCGGCCGAGACGCGCTCGCCCGAGAGGTCGATCCCGTCGAGGGCGAAGTCGTGCGGCGCCTGGGCGCCCACGTCGACGAAGAGCACGGCCGGCTCCCCCGGTGCGGCGGCCGGCTGGGGCGCGGCGTTGTCCCAGGCGCCGTGCGAGCAGTCGGTGAACACGTAGAGTTCCCGGCGGGTGAGCTCGGACCCGGCGAGGAGCCGGCGGGCCTCGGCCACGGCGCCGGGCAGCGCGACCGTGGGGGTGGCGGCGGCGAGGCGGTCGATGCGGGCCGCCGCCGCCGCCACGGTCGGTGCGAACGCCGCGGCGCCCCCCGACGTGTCGAGCACGGCGACACGGCTCCCCTCGGGCAGTTTCCCGAGGAGCACGCGGGCGAGCGCCGCCGCCCGGTCGAGCCGCGTCTGATTCGCCTCGCGGAGGGTCATCCGCGGCGCCGCGTCGAACACGAACGCCGCCGCCACCGGCCCCTCGCCGTCGGCGAGCCAGCCGGCGCCACGGAGCACCGGCCGCGCGAGGGCCAGGGCCAGCAGCGCGAGCGCCGCCATGCGGAGCAGCAGGAGGAGGATGTGGCTCAACCGCAGCCGCCGGCGGTTGGCGACGGCCTTCTCACGGAGGAACCGCAGCGCGGGAAAGTCGTACGGCACCGGCTTCCGCCGCATGATGAGGTGCAGCACGAGCGGCACGGCGACGAGCGCCGCACCGCCGAGGAGCATCGGGGTGATGAACGAGAGGCCCATGCGTCAGAACCGGTTGCGGCGGCTCACCAGGTATTCCATGAGCGCGCGATCGAACTGCATGCTCGTGTCGATGGGAACGTAGTCGATCCCGGCCCGGAAGCACGACGCCCGGTAGTCCTCGCGAAACGCCTCGACCGCCGCCACGTAGCCGCGGCGGGCGGCGTCGGCGTCGATCACCAGCCGGTCGCGGCCCTCGGGCTCGGTGAGCTCGACCATGCCCTCGAACGGGAACTTCACCTCGGCCTCGTCGAGGACGTGGAAGAGGATCACGTCGTGACCCCGGTGCCGCAGCCGGAGCAGGGCGTCGCGGATCGGCGCCGGATCGGCGAGCAGGTCGCTGAACACCATCACCAGCGACCGGTGCCGGAGCATCGCCGCCACCTGCACGAGGCTCCGCGCGATGTCGGTCTTCCCCGAGGGCTTCACCTTCGACAGCACCGAGAGCACCTGGGCGATCTGCGACCGCCGCGAGCGGGCGGGAAGCGAGGCGTGGATCTTCTCGTCGAAGGCCATCAGCCCGCAGGGATCCTGCTGGTGGATCATCAGCCAGCACAGGGCGGCCGCCAGCGAGATCGAATAGTCGAGCTTCGTGAGCTGCTGCCGGTAGGTGTAGGCCATCGAGGCGCTCGTGTCGATCACGAGGTAGCCCGTGATGTTCGTCTCCGCCTCGAACTTCTTGACGTAGTGCTTGTCGGTCTTGGCGTAGACGAGCCAGTCGATGTCCTTGGGGTCGTCGCCGGCGGCGTACTTGCGATGCTCGCTGAACTCGACCGAGAAGCCCTGGTAGGGGCTGGCGTGGAGCCCCTGCAGGAAGCCCTTGACGATGAACTGCGCGCGGAGGTCGAGCCGCGCGATCTGCCGCACGACCTCCGGCTTCAGGTATTCCTCGACCGCGCGGGCCATGCTTCACCACGGACGGAGCGAGCCGGCCCCTCGCTGGGTCACTTGACGAGCTTCGGGATCTCGGGCTCGGGCGTCTCGCGGATCAGCCGGTCGATGATCGACTCGCTCGTCAGCCCCTCCGCCTGGGCCTGGAAGTTGGTGGCGATGCGGTGCCGCAGCACGGGCACGGCCACGCGGCGGATGTCGTCGAGCGACACGCTGAAGCGGCCGTCCATCGCCGCCATCGCCTTGCCGCCCTGGATGAGGAACTGCCCCGCCCGCGGCCCGGCCCCCCAGTCGACGAGCTCGGCGACGTACTTCGGGGCCTGGGCGTCCTTGGGCCGCGTCGACCGCACGAGACGGGCCGCGTACTTCACCACGTACTCGTTCACCGCCACGCTGCCGACGAGCTTCTGGATGTTCGTGATCGCGCGGCCGGAGAGCACCTTGCGGACCTCGGGCTTCTCCGACCGGGTCGTCGCCATGAGGATCTGCTCCTCCTCGCTCGCCGTCGGGTAGCCCACCTTGATGTTGAACATGAAGCGGTCGAGCTGGGCCTCGGGCAGCGGGTAGGTGCCCTCCTGCTCGATCGGGTTCTGCGTGGCGATCGTGAAGAAGGGATCGGGCAGGTGGTAGGTCTCCTGGCCCACCGACACCTCCCGCTCCTGCATCGCCTGGAGGAGTGCCGCCTGCGTCTTCGGGGGCGTGCGGTTGATCTCGTCGGCGAGGAGGATGTTCGTGAAGATCGGCCCCTCCACGAAGCGGAACCGCCGCCGGCCCGTCTCGTCCTCCTCGAGCACGTTCGTGCCGGTGATGTCGGAGGGCATGAGGTCGGGGGTGAACTGCACCCGCTTGAAACCGACGTCGAGGATGCGGGCGAGCGTCGAGACCATGAGGGTCTTCGCGAGGCCCGGCACGCCCTCGAGGAGGCAGTGCCCGCGGGTGAAGATGGCGGCGAAGAGCTGCTCGATGACGTCGTTCTGGCCGACGATGACCTTCTGCAACTCCTCCTGCATCAGTTTGCGGTGATGCGAGAACTCCAGCAGGATCTCGTCGAGCGTCTTGTGCTTCGAGGCGGTGGACACGCCGGACATCCTTCCTGGAGGAACGGGGCGGAGCGAGCCCCTTCAGTATCGGGTGTCGCCGGCGGACCGGCAATCGAACGCGACCGATCGCCGCGTTGTCGATGCCGCACGGCCGTGCCGACCGTCCACGTGATACGATGATCGTGCGGGGTATGCGTGCGCGCCGCCGGCGCCGGCAGGACCGACGTCCCCGCCCCGGACCATCCCCGGAACCTCGCGGTGATCGCCCCACGCCCCGCCGCCGTCCGCCGCCGTCCACGGCTCGTGGCCGCCGTCGCGGCCTGCCTCGTGGCCGTCGCCACCGTCGCGCGGGGGCCCGTCGCCGCGGCCCCACCGCCGCCGCCGCTCGGCCCGGGCGACATCCAGCGGGCCATCGACAAGGCCCGCGACTACCTCCTCGGCGAGCAGGCCCGCGACGGCTCGTGGGAGGCGATGCGGTCGAACGAGAAGCGGGCCGGCGCCACGTCGCTCGTGCTCCTCGCCCTCGCCAATGCCGGCGTGCCCGCCGACCGGCCGCCGATGCGCCGGGCGCTCGACTGGCTCCGGCAGCAGACGCCGGAGGAGACCTACTCCGTGAGCCTGCAGACGATGATCCTCGCGATGCTCTCTTCCGAGGCCGACCGGGCGATCCTCGAACGCAACGTCGAGTGGCTCGAGCTCGCGCAGGTGAAGCAGGGGCCCGGCTCGGGGTCGTGGTCATATGCCCAGACCCGCGGGGCCGGCATGGGGGACAACTCCAACTCCCAGTTCGCGCTCCTGGCCCTGCACGAGGCGGCGCGGGCCGGCGTGCGCGTCCGCGAGGAGACGTGGGTCCGCGCCCAGCAGTATTGGGTCGCCTGCAACAACGCCGACGGCTCCTGGGGCTACACGCTGGGCAACGCCGGCGGCTCGGGGAGCATGACCTGCGCCGGCATCGCCAGCGTGTGGATCACGTCGGAGCACATCGGCACGCCCGACGCCCGCGCCGCCCGCGACAGCGTGCAGTGCTGCGGCGGTGGCTCCACGCCGCGGGTGCTCGAACGCGGGCTCGACTGGCTCGGCCGCCGGTTCTCCGTGATGCAGAATCCCGGCACCGGCGGCGAGACCTGGCTCTTCTACTACCTCTACGGCCTCGAGCGGGTGGGGCGGTTCACGGCGCGGCGCTACATCGGCGAGCACGACTGGTACCTCGAGGGCGCGCGGATGTTCACCGCCACGCAGGACCGCCTCTCGGGCAAGTTCGTCGCCAACCGAATCGAGGACTCGATCGTCGCCACGAGCTTCGCGCTGTTGTTCCTCGCGAAGGGCCGGCGGCCGGTGCTCGTCGCCAAGAGCCGCCACGGGCCGGAGGTCGACTGGAACCGCCACGGTCACGACATCGCCCACCTCGTGGAGTACGTCGAGGGCCGCTGGAAGAAGGACTACCCGGCGGGGCTCTCCTGGCACGTCACCGACACGCCCACCGCCGGGCTCGACGACCTGCAGCAGGCGCCCGTGCTCTGGCTCTCGGGAAAGGTCGCCTTCGACCTCGGCCCCGACGCCGGCCCGCGGCTCCGCCGCTACATCGACAACGGCGGCTTCATCTTCGCCGAGGCCTGCTGCCCGCAGAGCGCGGAGTTCGACCGGCGGCTGCGGCAGCTCGTGGGCGAGATCTTCCCCGAGCCCGAGTACCGCCTCCACCTCCTGCCGCCGGAGCACCCGGCCTGGCACGCCGAGGAGATCGTGCCGCCGGAGCTCCACCGGCCGCTGATGGGCGTCGACTACGGCTGCCGCACCTGCCTCGTCTACGCTCCGCCGACGGACCTCACCGACGCCAAGGACGCGATGCCGAGCCTGTCGTGCCTCTGGGAGCTCGGCGGCGCGTCACGGCCGAGCCTGCCGGCGGCGGTGGCCCGCGAGGTCGATGCGGCGCTCGCGATCGGCACGAACGTGCTCGCCTACGCCACCAACCGCGAGCTCAAGAACAAGGACGCCTTCTTCGGGCCACCCCCGGACGACGAGCGGCCGCCCGACCGCATCGAGCGCGGGCAGCTCGCGATCGGCAAGCTCCGGCACTCGGGGATGTGCGACGCGGCCCCGGCGGCGCTGGCGAACATCCTCCGGGCGGCGGCCCGCGAGACCGGCGTGCCGGTCCACGACGCGCCGGCGCTCGTCGACCCGGCGGACGACCGGCTCTTCGACTACCACCTCGTGTTCATGCACGGCCGGCAGGGGTTCGCGTTCGACCGCCAGCGGCGGGAGCGGATCGCGACCTTCCTCGACCGCGGCGGCATGCTCCTGGCCGACAGCGTGTGCGCCGCCGGGGCCTTCACGCAGGCCTTCCGCACCGAGATGGCCGCGATCCTCCCCGACCGTCCGCTCGAGGAGATCCCGGCCGACGACCCGCTCTTCACCGCGGGCGAGTACGGCGGCTACGACATCCGCACGGTCACGCTCCGCGAGCCGTCGGGGGGCGAGGGGCCGATGGGCGTGCGCAAGCGGCAGATCCCGCCGAAGCTCGAGGGCATCAGGATCGGCGACCGCTGGGCGGTGATCTTCTCGCCCTACGACCTCTCGTGCGCCCTCGAGAAGCAGAACTCGATGGAGTGCACGGGCTACGGCCGCGAAGACGC
>Ga0007791_10000229_pt1 | contig 16617 bp, 17 predicted proteins | sample CryBogmetaGMA05M_FD_60368 | JGI IMG/M metagenome (GOLD analysis project Ga0007791, IMG submission 60368) | Freshwater microbial communities from Crystal Bog, Wisconsin, USA - MA0.5M | ecosystem: Environmental > Aquatic > Freshwater > Lake | place: Crystal Bog, Wisconsin, USA | collected 2009-07-06 | reverse complement strand
AGCCTGGGTATCAAGCAACTGGACTCTGACCCGTTCACCACCTTTGTGTCGATCAATGACAAAGGTCAAATTGTCACCGGCAAGGTCAAGACAGTCGATGCCAAGGGTGCGGAAATTGACCTCGGCAATGACGTGATCGCCTACCTGCGCGCATCCGAGATCAGCCGTGACCGCGTGGAAGACGCGCGCAACGTGCTCAAGGAAGGCGATGAAGTCACGGCCGTCGTGGTCAATGTGGATCGCAAGACCCGCAACATCCAGTTGTCCATCAAGGCCAAGGATGCAGCCGATCAAAACGAAGCCATGCAGACCCTCAGCCAGCAATCAGCCCGTGAGAACGCCGGCACCACCAGCCTCGGCGCACTGCTGCGCGCCAAGCTGGACAACAACTAAGCGCCTGAAACTGCGCTGACCGAAACGACCGGCCGTACGTGTGCGCCGGTCGTTTTTTTGTTGAATGGATCCGCTCTCCATCTCCCGCTGATGACCCGCTCCGACCTCGTTGAAGAACTCGCCAATCGCTTTGGCCAATTGACCCACCGCGATGCCGAGGTGGCGGTGAAGGCCATCCTCGATGCCATGAACGACGCACTGGTGCGCGGCCACAGGATCGAAATTCGCGGTTTTGGCAGTTTCTCCATCAACCACCGCCCCCCGCGCATCGGACGCAATCCGCGCAGCGGCGAGAGCGTTGCAATCCCCGAGAAACGCGTCCCCCATTTCAAGCCCGGCAAGGCTCTGCGCGAAGCGGTGGACCAGCGAACGGCACTGATGGAGTCCGGGGAGCAGCCCTGAGGGCCGGCATTAGAATCGGCCCCAATCCGGGGACACGAATGAATCAGATTGCATGGCTCTTCAAGTGGTTACTTAAAGCAGCCATTTTTTTTACGCTATTTGCATTTGCCCTGAACAACCAGGGTGAAGCAACGGTGCATTTTTTCTTCGGGCGTCAATGGACTGCGCCGATGGTACTGGTAGTGCTGGCCGCTTTTGCACTCGGACTGTTGATCGGCATTCTTGGCATGGTGCCGCGCTGGTGGCGCCAGCGGCGCCTGAGTGCTGCAGCCCGGCCACGTGCTGCCCCGGCAACTGACGCCCCAGTCAGCGCGACCGACGTGGCCCAGCGCATGCAAGCCGATGGAATTTGACCTGATCTGGCTCTTGCTGGCCTTGCCCATCGCGTTTGCGCTGGGCTGGGTGGCCTCGCGCATGGACCTGCGCCAGTTGCGCATGGAAAACCGGCAAGCGCCCAAGGCCTACTTCAAAGGGCTGAATTTCCTGCTCAATGAACAACAGGACCAGGCCATCGACGCATTCATTGAAGCGGTGCAAAACGACCCGGACACCTCCGAGCTGCACTTTGCGCTGGGCAACCTGTTTCGCAGACGCGGTGAATATGAGCGCGCCGTGCGGGTCCACCAGCACCTGCTGTCGCGCGGCGATCTGGTCGCCGATGACCGCCACCGCGCCCAGCACGCGCTGGCACTGGACTACCTCAAGGCAGGCTTGCTGGACCGGGCGGAAACTGCTTTGCGCAAGCTTGACGGCACCCGGTTTGAAGCCCAGGCCAGGCTTGCGCTGCTGGCCAACTACGAACGTTCGCGCGACTGGGAGCATGCCGCCGACATTGCCCGCAAGCTCGAAACGGCCGGACAAGGCAGCTTTCGGGGGCGTCTGGCGCACTACCTGTGCGAACAGTCCGCCACGCTGGTCGCTTCGGGACAGTGGGCGCAGGCCACCGCCCTGTTGGAGCAGGCCATTGAGACAGCCAAAGACGCACTGCGGCCGCGCATGGATCTTGCCGATTTGCAGCAACAGCAGGGGCAAGACCAGGCCGCATTCGCCACGCTGATGGCGGCGGTGCAAGCAGCGCCCGGAGCGATCGGTCTGATCGCCCCCGCTCTGGCCGAACTTGCCATTGCCACGGACCACAGCCGTACCGCCTTGAACACGCTGCGGGCTTCCTATGCCCGGCAACCCTCACTCGATGTGCTCGACGCCATCGTTTGCCTGGAAGCGTTCGACGGCAGCGATCCGGAACACCGCAGCGCGCGGGACTGGTACATCGAACATCTGGAAAAGGAACCCTCGCTGGTGGCGGCAGCCAAGTGGCTGGCCGGAGAAAAGCTGGAGCACGAACAGTTTCATCCGCAGGTGCAACGCGCCCTGGAGCATGCCGTCAAACCCCTGACACGCTACCGTTGTGCCGCCTGTGGCTTTGAAGCCAAGCGCCACTTCTGGCAATGCCCGGGATGCCAGGCCTGGGACAGTTACCCGGCACGGCGGGTGGAAGAGCTCTAGCCCATCACCGACAATAGGCCCCCATGGTTATTACCAAAGAACAACTGTCCCATGCCCGCGTCCTGGTCGTGGGCGACGTGATGCTGGACCGCTACTGGTACGGTGCGGTGGACCGGATCAGCCCCGAGGCTCCGGTTCCGGTGGTGCGCATCACCCGGGAGGAAGAACGCAGCGGCGGCGCGGCCAACGTGGCCTACAACGTGGTCACCCTGGGCGCACAAGCGTCCCTGCTGAGCGTGGTGGGCGACGACGAAGCCAGCCACAAGCTCGAAGACCTGGTGTCAAAGACGGGCATCCGTGCCCATTTCGACCGCGACGCAGAACTGAAAACCACGGTCAAGCTGCGGGTGATCGGGCGCCAGCAACAGCTGATCCGGCTGGACTTTGAGAACACCCCCCAAAGTGCGGTGCTGGCAAGCCAGACCGCCACCTTCATGAGCCTGCTGTCGGTCCACGAAGCGGTGCTTTTCTCCGACTATGGCAAGGGGGGCCTGGCGCGTGTGATCGACATGATTGCCGGTGCGCGCCAGGCTGGCAAACCGATTCTGGTCGATCCCAAGGGCAGTGACTACAGCCGGTACCGCAATGCCACGGCGATCACCCCCAACCGCGCGGAGTTGCAGCAGGTGATCGGCCCCTGGAGCGATGAAGCGCAATTGCGTGGCAAAGTGCACCAGCTGCGCGAGCAGCTCGGGCTGCAGGCCGTGCTGCTGACCCGCAGCGAAGAGGGCATGACGCTCTTTGACGCCCAGGGCGAACTGCATGAAACGGCGCGCGCGCGCGAGGTTTTTGATGTCACGGGCGCAGGCGACACGGTGATTGCCACCATGGCATCCCTGGTGGGCGCGGGACTGAGCCTGCGCGAAGCCATGCCGCTGGCGAACCGGGCCGGCGGCATTGTGGTGGGAAAGTTTGGCACGGCAACGGTATCCTACGAGGAGCTCTTTGCATGACGCGGATTGTGGTGACCGGAGCCGCCGGTTTTATTGGCAGCAACATCATCGCAGGGCTCAATGCCCGCGGCCTCGATGACATCATCGCAGTCGACGATCTGCGCCAGGGCGACAAGTTCCGCAACCTGGCCGATCTGCAGATTGCGGACTATGTCGATGCCGATGCGTTCTACGAGCAGTTTTACAGCGGGCACTACGGTCAGGTGGAAGCCGTGTTCCACGAAGGAGCCTGCAGCGACACCATGGAAGCCGACGGCAAGTTCATGATGGCCAACAATTACACGCTGTCGTGGCAGTTGTTCCAGGCCTGTCAGAAGCGCGGCGCGCGGCTGCTCTACGCCTCCTCTGCCGCCACCTACGGCGGCTCGGACACATTTCGTGAAGACCCAGCATTTGAACTGCCACTCAATGTTTACGGCTACTCCAAACTGCTGTTTGACCAGCGCATGCGGCGGGAGTGCGGCAACGATTTCCAGCGCACCAAGGCAGGCAAGACGCAGCAGGTGGTCGGGCTGCGTTACTTCAACGTGTATGGCCCGCGCGAGCAGCACAAGGGCCGGATGGCCAGCGTGGCCTTTCACCAGTACCACCAATTCCGCACGGAAGGGGTCGTCAAGCTGTTTGGCGAATACGGCGGCTACCCCAGCGGCGGCCAGATGCGTGACTTCGTCTTTATTGATGATGTGGTGGCGGTAAACCTGTGGTTCTTCGACCACCCGGGGCAAAGCGGCATCTTCAACCTGGGTTCGGGCCGGGCGCAACCGTTTAACGATGTGGCCAGTGCGGTCGTCAATGCGCTGCGCGGTCTGGAGGGCCAGGCGACGCTCTCGCTGGAGGCGATCACCGAGCGCGGACTGCTGCAGTACGTCGCCTTCCCGGAGGCATTGCGCGGCAAATACCAGTGCTACACGCAGGCGGACCTGACCGGCCTGCGCGCCGCCGGCTGTGACCACCGGTTTGCCGATGTGCAGACGGGCGTGACACAGTACGTCCATTGGCTGGCAGGAAAACCCTGATGCTGCGCCTGCGCACCCCCCTTGTGGCAGCCTTGTGCTCCCTGACGGCCTGGGTAGCGTTGGCCGGTACCGAAGTGAACACGGCGAGCGAAGCCGAGCTCGACAGCGTCAAGGGCCTGGGGCCAGGGACCACCGCCCGGATTCTGAAGGCACGTGAAAGCGCGCCGTTCGCGGACTGGGCAGACTTCATGAAGCGCGTCAAAGGCATCCGGCCAGCCACCGCCGCCAAGCTGTCGCAGGCGGGCCTCACCGTAAATGACACAGCCTTCAAAACCGCTTCGTCTCTGGAGTCTCAAAAATAATGCTGTCCGTGCTGGCGATTTGCATCGGTGCCTGTCTGGGCGCGCTGGCACGCTGGCAACTTGGGCTGTGGCTGAACCCCTATGCCGCTACCGCCGGTACGGTGCTGCCCCTGGGCACGCTGGCGGCGAACCTGATCGGCGGCTACCTGATCGGCGTGTGCGTTGCGGTGTTCCACGCCCTGCCCCAGCTCGACCCGGCCTGGCGACTGGCGCTGGTGACGGGCTTTCTGGGGGCGCTGACTACGTTTTCCAGCTTTTCCGCCGAAGTCGTGGCCATGCTGGGCCAGCAGCGCTATGCATTGGCTTTGGGAACCTCCGCCATCCATTTGTGTGGCTCGCTGCTGCTCACGGTGGCCGGCATCCGGTCAGTCGCCCTGTTCCTGGCGGCGCGCCCGATCCCTTGAGCGCCGGAACCCACAGGCCGGCATGGGTGCGGGCTTGGCCCAAGCCTGCACTGGCCGGGATGCTTGCGTGTTTTCCCTAGGGCAATGGCCACGCACAGGCGGCAAAATTTCGGTCATTAGCGGTTACGCTCGGTGGCAGTGCGCGAAGCGCCGGCCGGGTTGTGCATCTGGCCTGCGGCATTGCTTTCTTTTGTACCGGAGTCCCCATGAATTTTCTTTTATCACTGTCCCGGCGGATCGACGCGGTCAGTACCTGGATTGGCGGTTGGGTGTCCTGGCTGGTGCTTGCCGCCGTGGTGGTCAGCGCCACCAACGCCGCTGTGCGCAAGGCCTTCAACATGAGCTCCAACGGCTTCCTGGAAATTCAGTGGTACATGTTTGCTGCCGTCTTCCTGTTGGCATCGGGCTATACCCTGATGCGCCAAGAGCATGTGAAGATCGATGTGATATCCGGACGCTTCTCCAAGCGCACCCAGATCTGGATCGACATCGTGGGAATTTGCGTGTTTTTGCTACCCTTCACCTTCTTCATCACCAAACTGGCCATGCCGCTGGTGCTCAATGCCTACGCCACCCAGGAGGTGTCCTCCAATGCCGGCGGACTGATTCGCTGGCCGGTCTTTGCCCTGCTTCCGGCGGGCATGGTGCTGCTGGCGATGCAGGCGGTGTCTGAACTGATCAAGCGGATCGCTTACCTGCAGGGCCTGGTGCCCGACCCCAGCAAGAAGCAGGGGGCCAAGACACCGGAGCAGGAACTCGCTGAATTCCTGTTGCAAAAAGAAGTCGCCGCACGGGAAGCGGCCTTGTTGGGAGCGCGCAAATGAACGAATTTCTGATCGCCAACATGGCGCCCATCATGTTCGTCTCGCTGATCATCTTTTTGATGTTTGGCTATGCCGTGGCTTTTTCGCTGGCTGCCTGCGGGCTGTTTTTCGGCATCGTCGCCGTCGAACTGGGCGTCATCCAGCCCGCGTTTCTGCAAAGTCTGCCGCTGCGCATGTTTGGCATCATGCAGAACGACACCTTGCTGGCCATCCCCTTCTTCACCTTCATGGGGCTGATCCTGGAGCGTTCGGGCATGGCCGAAGACCTGCTCGACACCATCGGCCAGTTGTTCGGCCCAATCCGGGGGGGCCTGGCCTACGCCGTGATTCTGGTGGGCGCCATGCTCGCGGCGACCACCGGCGTGGTTGCCGCGTCGGTGATTTCGATGGGCCTGATTTCACTGCCCATCATGCTGCGCTATGGCTATGACCGCCGGGTGGCCGGTGGCGTGATCGCCGCCTCGGGCACGCTGGCACAGATCATTCCGCCGTCGCTGGTGCTGATTGTGCTGGCCGACCAGCTTGGCAAAAGTGTGGGCGACCTGTACAAGGGCGCCTTCATTCCTGGCTTCGTGCTCACCGGCCTGTATGTGGCCTACATTCTGGTCCTGAGTTTCATTCGGCCGCAGTGGGTGCCGGCCCTGCCGCCGGAAGCGCGCACCATCCGTGAAGGTGATGGCAGCTCTGGCCTGCGTTCCCTGGGGCTGTTGGTCGCGCTGTCAACAGCAGCGGCAGTGGCCTTTGCCAAAACACGGCCTGAGACCACGCCGCTGGACGAACTGATTGTGACCTCCATGTGCGTGGGGGTGGGAATTGCCTTTGTCGCATCCCTGCTCAACCGGGCCACCGGTCTGGGCCTGCTCTCCAAAATGGCCGAGCGTGTCACGTTTGTGCTGATCCCGCCGCTGGCCCTGATCTTCCTGGTGCTGGGAACCATTTTTCTGGGCATTGCCACGCCCACCGAAGGGGGCGCGATGGGAGCGGTTGGTGCGCTCATCATGGCGCTGGTGCGCCGGCGTATCGACCTGAAGCTGATTCGGCAGGCGATGGACTCGACCATGAAGCTGTCGTGTTTTGTGCTGTTCATCCTGCTGGGGGCCACTGTGTTCAGCCTGGCATTCCAGGCGGTCGATGGGCCCAAGTGGGTGGAGCACCTGCTGTCAGGACTGCCCGGCGGGCAGCTCGGCTTCCTGATCGTGGTGAACATCCTGGTCTTTGTTCTGGCGTTTTTTCTGGACTTCTTTGAGCTCGCCTTCATCATCATTCCGCTGATCGGGCCGGTGGCTGAAAAGCTGGGGATTGACCTGGTGTGGTTCGGAGTGCTGCTGGCGGTGAACATGCAAACCTCGTTCATGCACCCACCGTTTGGCTTTGCCCTGTTCTACCTGCGCAGCGTCGCCCCGCACGAGGACTACACCGACAAGGTGACACAAAAGCCGATCAAGAAAATTACCATCGAGCAGATTTACTGGGGTGCGGTGCCCTTTGTGATCATCCAGATCCTGATGGTGGCGCTGATCATTGCGTTCCCGGGCCTGGTATCGAGCGGGTTGTCCAAAGACCCCACCATCGACGCCGACAAGGTATTCCAGCAAATGCAGAAGGACTCCAAGTCAGGAGCAGAGAAGGCGAGCGCGGGGATGGGCGCAGCCAGTGGCGCAGCAACACCTGCAGCCGATGACAAGGAGGACCCGATGAAGCGGTTGATGGAGTCGCTCAAGGACGACCAGGCCAAGAAGCCCTGAACACCCATGAGCGCCCGAAAAAAAACCCCGCAATGCGGGGTTTTTTTCGATTCGAACAGGGCAAGCTCAGAGCTTTTGCGCCTGCATGAAGTCATCCATCGACGCTTCAGCAAACCCAAACCACAGGTTCCCTTCGCGGCGGTAGTTGGCGTAGTCAGAGTAGATTTTCTTCCATGCCGGGTTGGTGTCGTTGAGTTCGGCATACACGTCCATCGCCGCCTTGAACGATGCATTCAATATATCCTTGCTAAAGGGGTGCAGCTTGGCGCCCTGGCTGACCAGCGTCTTGAGCGCGCCGGGATTGCGGTAGTCGTACTTGGCCTGCATGTCGGTATGGGCAAAGGCGGCAGCCGACTCCACGATCGCCTTGTACTCGTTGGAGAGGCCATCGTACGCCTTCTGGTTCACGTACAGCGACAGCTGTGGTCCGACCTCCCACCAGCCGGGGTAGTAGTAGTGCGGCGCCACCTTGTTCAGGCCCAGCTTCAGGTCGTCATACGGCCCCACCCATTCGGCCGCATCAATCGTTCCTTTTTCCAGGGCCTGATAAATCTCACCGCCAGGAATATTCTGAGGCACCACGCCCAAACGTTCGAGCACCTTGCCGGCAAATCCACCGCACCGAAATTTCAGGCCCTTCATGTCGGCCAGCGAATTGATTTCCTTGCGGAACCAGCCGCCCATCTGCACACCGGTGTTGCCCATGGGGAAGTTCACGATGCCGACCTTGGCATAAAACTCACGGGTGAGCTTGAGTCCGTTGCCTTCGTACATCCAGGCCGTCATCTGGCGGCTGTTCAGGCCAAAGGGGATGGCGCAGTCCAGGGCAAAGGTAGGGTCCTTGCCGAAGAAATAGTAGGGTGCCGTGTTGGCCATCTCGACCGTGCCATTGGAGACACCATCGAGCACGCCGAATGCGGGCATCAACTCGCCTGCTGCATGCGTGCTGATGACAAATTTGCCGCCGGTCATGTCGCTCACCTTTTTGGCGAACACATCGCAAACGCCAAACAGGGTATCGAGCGCCTTGGGAAAGCTCGAGGCAATGCGCCAGCGCAGCGTTGCCTGGGCGTGCACTGCGGGTGCCACGCCGGCAGCCAGCACCCCGGCCATGCCGGTGAGGCCCACGTTCTTGATGATTGAACGACGATCCATAACTTTCACTCCTTTGGGTCTGGTGGAAAAACCTATTTGCGCCGCAGCCGCAGGCCCAGGCACAGACAGGGACTGCGGTGAGTCAGGCTCGATTGTAGGAACGCGGCCGTGTTGCGGCTTGGGGGTTTTCCCTCTAAAGCCCCTACTTCGCAGACGGGCTCAGGACGGGGCAAATTCAGGCGGCGATGGCGTTTAGCGAGGCGCTTTCAGGAAACCGCGCGCGAATCGCCGCCTCGATGCCCTTTGCGTCGAGCCCTTGCATCGCCATCAGACGCGCCGGATCGCCGTGTTCGATGAACACGTCGGGCAGACCCATTTGCAGCACCGGCAGCGTCACCCCGGCGGCGCTGAGCGCCTCCATCACGGCGCTTCCGGCTCCGCCCATGATGGCGCCTTCTTCCAGGGTCACCAGCGCCTGGTGGGTCTCGGCCACCTGCAGCAACAAGGCAACATCGAGCGGCTTGGCCCAGCGCATGTTGACCACCGTTGCGCCCAGAGCCCGTGCCGCCTCCAGCGCCGGGTACAGCAGCGTGCCAAAAGCCAGGATCGCCACATGCTTGCCCTGCAGACGCACTTCCCCCTTGCCAAAAGGCAGGCCCTCCAGACCCGTCTGCACGGGCACGCCCGCGCCAGAGCCACGCGGGTAACGCACGGCGACCGGGTGGTCTTGTGCGTAGGCGGTGCACAGCAACTGGCGGCACTCGTTCTCGTCCGCGGGACAGGCCACACTGACCTGGGGAATGCAGCGCAGGAAGGGAATGTCGTAGGCACCGGCATGGGTTGCACCGTCGGCGCCCACCAGTCCGGCGCGGTCCAGCGCAAACACCACCGGCAGGTTCTGGATTGCCACGTCGTGGATCAGTTGGTCGTAGGCACGCTGCAAAAAGGTGGAGTAGATCGCCACCACCGGCTTGAGGCCCTCGGTGGCCAGCCCGGCGGCGAAGGTGACCGCATGCTGCTCGGCAATGCCAACATCAAAATAGCGTTCCGGAAAGCGCTTTTCAAACTCGACCATGCCGGAGCCCTCGCGCATGGCGGGGGTGATGCCGACCAGACGCTTGTCGGATGCCGCCATATCGCAGAGCCACTGGCCAAACACTTGCGTGAAGGTCAGTTTGGCCGGCGCAGTCGCCTTGAGAATGCCGACCACCGGGTCAAATTTACCCGGCCCGTGGTAGGCCACCGGATCCGCCTCGGCCTTGTTGTAGCCCTGACCCTTGCGCGTGACCACGTGCAGGAATTGCGGCCCCTTGAGGTGGCGGATGTTTTCCAGCGTCGGTATCAGGGAGTCGAGGTCGTGGCCATCGATCGGTCCAATGTAATTGAAACCGAATTTTTCGAACAGGGTCGCCGGCACCACCAGGCCCTTGGCCTGTTCCTCAATCCGCTTGGCCAGCTCAAACAGGGGGGGTGCGCCTTTGAGCACGGTTTTTCCAACGCTCTTGGCAGCGGCATAGAACTGGCCACTCATGAGCTGGGCGAGGTACCGGTTGAGCGCGCCGACCGGCGGACTGATGCTCATGTCGTTGTCATTGAGCACAACCAGCAGGTTGCAGTCGGCAATGCCAGCGTTGTTCAGGGCTTCGAAGGCCATGCCAGCGGTCAGGGCGCCGTCGCCGATGATCGCCACCGCATGGCGGTCCTGCCCCTGGATTTTGGCCGCCAGTGCCATGCCCAGCGCCGCGGAGATGGAGGTGCTGGAGTGGGCCGTGCCGAAGGTGTCGAACTCGCTTTCGGCACGCTGCGGAAAACCCGACAGCCCACCGAGCTGGCGCAGGGTCGGCATGCGGTCGCGCCGGCCGGTGAGAATCTTGTGCGGGTAGGTCTGGTGGCCCACGTCCCACACCAGCCGGTCCTGCGGCGTATTGAAAACGTAGTGCAGGGCCACGGTGAGTTCCACCGTTCCGAGGTTGGAGCTCAGGTGTCCGCCTGTTCGGGAGACGCTGTCGAGTACATAGGCACGCAACTCGTCCGCCAGAACATGCAGGCTGAAACGGGACAGCTTGCGCAGGTCCGCAGGGTCGTTGATGGTTTCCAGCAGCGGATAGGAGGGGTTCGGCATATGCTATTTTTTTAGTAGCGGCTTACGCAAGGAAACAAAGGGTGAAGGGCCTATTTTGCACAAAACAGGCTCAGCTGGCACGGTGCACCACCCGCGCGGCCAGTGCGGCCAAGGCGGCCGTGTCAGGCAGACCGCTTCGCTCCAGCGCCTCCAGGGCCTGCGCCAGCAGCTGCTGGGCATAGGCCTGGCTACGCGCCAACCCCATCAGCGCCACGTAGGTGGGCTTGTCGTTGTCGGCGTCCTTGCCTGCCGTCTTGCCCAGCGTGGCGGAATCTGCCGTCACATCGAGGATATCGTCCACCACCTGGAACGCCAGGCCGATGGCTGCGCCATAGTCCTCCAGCGCCGCCAGCGCCTGTGGGCCCGCTTGCGCACACTGTGCGCCCATCGCCACGCTGGCCTGCAAGAGTGCGCCGGTCTTGCGTTGGTGCATGGCCCGCAGTTGCTCCTCGGTCAGGGCCTGGCCGACGCTGGCCAGGTCGATGGCCTGCCCGCCGGCCATGCCACCCATGCCGGCGGCCCGGGCGAGGCGGGCGCAGAGCCTGGCTTGGACAGTGGGCGCCACCGCCTGGTCATCGTCGGGCGTCAGCAGCTCGAACGCCAGGGCCTGCAGGGCGTCGCCCGCGAGCAGGGCGCCCGCTTCGCCAAACTGCACATGGACCGTGGGCTTGCCACGACGCAGGACGTCGTTGTCCATGCAGGGCATGTCATCGTGCACCAGCGAGTAGGCATGGATCAGTTCGACGGCACAGGCCGCGCGCAGCACCGCCTCCCGACCGCCCAGCGCGTCCCCCTGCACCGCCTCGTGGGCGGCCAGCACGAGCAGCGGCCGCAGGCGTTTGCCGCCATCAAGCACGGCGTAGCGCATGGCTGCGCGCAAGGGCTGCGCAGCGTCCGGTACCGTCTGCGCAGCATCGGGCTCGGCGGCCACCCAGCGTTCCAGCGCCTGTTCGACCTCTGCCAGGCGCTGGTCGCTCCAGGGTCCGAGAAGAAAGGGGGTGGGTGCGCTCATTGGGGTTTCCAGCTCTTGAGGGTGCCCTCGTCGAGCACCTTGATCTGGTCTTCGACCGACTGCAGGCGCTCGCGACACCATTGGAGCAGCACAACGCCGCGCTGGTAGCCGCCCAGCAGCTGCTCCAGGGGCAGTTCACCGGACTCCAGCCGGCCCACCAGCGCGTCGAGTTCCTCCATGGCGGCCTCGTAGGAAGCGGGGAGCGGAGACGGGGAAACAGCGTGTGCCTTGGGCATGGGTTCTGCAGTCAAGCGACTGACGTTCAGGAATTGTCAGATTTTAGGCTTTTCGCCCTCAGGGTTAACACGAAGCTGCGTGGCCGCGGGCCGCGCTGTGCAGGGAGCCAGCCGGGGCATGCGGAGCGGATACACTACATGGCCCCGCCGCCGGTACCAGCACCGCTTGTGTACCGGCTTTTCTTTGTACCGCGCCCCGGCGCGCATCTCCCTGTGGGGAGTCTTTAGGTCAGGTCACCCATGTCTGATTTAAGTCTTCAACTGCAGCAGGCCTTCAGCCCACTTCCAGTTAGCAGCTACTTTGATCCGGCGCTTTTTGCGCGGGAAATGCACAGCATCTTTGAGCGCGGACCGCGCTACGTGGGGCACACCCTGAGCGTGCCCAACCCGGGCGACTACTACGCCCTGCCACAAGAAAAAGAAGGCCGGGTGCTGGTGCGCAACGCCGGTGGTGTAGAGCTGATCTCCAACGTGTGCCGGCACCGGCAGGCCATCATGTTGCGCGGACGGGGCTCGCTGACTGCGGCCCCCCAGAACTCGGCCGGCGGCAATATTGTCTGCCCGCTGCACCGCTGGACGTACAGCGGCGCGGGCAGTGGCACGGCCGGCACCCGCAGCGGCACGCTGATAGGCGCCCCGCACTTTGCGCACGACCCCTGCCTGAACCTGAACCATTACCCCTTGCAGGAGTGGAATGGACTGCTGTTCGAGCCGGGCCGTGACATCGCGGCCGAAATGGCCGACCTCGGTCCGCGCGCCGAACTCGACTTTGGCGGCTACGTGCTCGACCGCGTGGAGATGCACGCCTGCAACTACAACTGGAAGACCTTTATCGAGGTCTATCTGGAGGACTACCACGTGGGCCCCTTCCACCCGGGCCTGGGCCAGTTCGTGGCCTGCGAGGACCTACGCTGGGAATTCAAGGAGCACTATTCGGTGCAAACCGTGGGCGTTGCCAACCGCTTGGGCAAAGCGGGCAGTCCGGTCTATGAGCGCTGGCAACGGGAGTTGCTGAAGTACCGCAGCGGCATTCCGCCGAAGTACGGGGCCATCTGGCTAACCTGCTACCCGCACATCATGGTTGAGTGGTACCCGCATGTGCTGACCGTCTCAACGCTGCACCCGACGGGCGTGAACTCCACCATGAACATGGTCGAGTTCTACTACCCGGAAGAAATTGCGGCCTTCGAGCGGGAGTTTGTCGAAGCGCAGCAGGCGGCTTATATGGAAACCTGCATCGAGGACGATGAGATTGCCGAACGCATGGATGCCGGCCGCGCCGCGCTGCTGGCCCGGGGCGACAACGAGACCGGACCCTACCAGAGCCCGATGGAAGATGGCATGCAGCATTTCCATGAGTGGTACCGCAGGCAGATGGCACCGGTCTGATGCAGGCCCTGTGGATGGTTCTGGCGTCGTTCTTCTTCGCCACGATGGCCGTGGGGATCAAGTTTGCCTCCCACAGTTTCGGCACCTTTGAGCTGGTCTTCTACCGGGGCGTAGTCAGTGTTGTCTTTATGGGCATTGTCATGCGCACACGCGGCACCGCCTTGCGCACCCCCGTGCCCATGATGCACCTGACACGCAGCGCCATCGGCGTGCTCTCGCTGGGCTCCTGGTTCTACGCCATCGCCCACCTGCCGCTGGCCACGGCCATGACACTCAACTACATGAGCGGGGTCTGGGTGGCAGCCTTCATCATGGGCGGCGCCTTGCTTTATGGCAGCGCGCAGCGGCAGGGACCGCTGCTGATCACGGTGGCAATGGGTTTCGCCGGGGTGGTTTTGACCCTGCGGCCGACACTGGACCACGACCAGCTTTTTGCCGGCCTGATTGGCCTGCTGTCGGGCATTGGGGCAGCACTGGCCTACATGCAGGTTACGGCGCTGGGCAAGGCAGGCGAGCCTGACGAGCGCACCGTCTTCTATTTCTCGCTGGGATCCTGCCTGGTGGGCAGCGTCGGCCTGCTGGTGTCCGACCGGACACCCTGGGAGCAGGTCCGCTGGCAGGACGCTGCCTGGGTCATCCCGATCGGTGTGCTGGCATCGCTGGGCCAATGGTGCATGACACGGGCTTACCGCAAGGGCGCAACCATGGTGGTTGCCACCATGCAGTACTCGGGTATCGTGTTTGCCGTGGTTTACAGCCTGGTGCTGTTCGGTGACCATATCGCGCCCATGGGCTGGATCGGGATTGCGGTGATCGTCGTCAGCGGCATACTCGCCACCATTTTGCGGGCACGGGCCCTGCCCTTGGCGCCCGCCGAGGAACATTAAGGCCCGCAGCACGCCCCGCATATCCACCAAGACAGGAGCCACTTGCCATGAACAGCAGCTACAGCACCCTCATTTCTCCCAGCGAATTGCGGGACCTGCGCAGCGCAGCACAGCCGGTGATGGTGTTCGACTGCAGTTTTGACCTGATGCAGCCCGACGCCGGGCCTGCCATGTTTGCGCAGGCGCACATTCCGGGCGCTGTCTACGCCCACCTGGACACCGTGCTGAGTGCCAAGGGCGCGCCCGGCAGCACGGGCGCCGCCTCCGGGGGCCGCCATCCCCTGCCCTCCCGGGAAGCTTTTGCACAGTGGCTGGTCAGCGTGGGCTTTGACAACACCATGCAGGCGGTGGTGTATGACCGCCAGGGCGCCAACTACTGCGGACGCCTGTGGTGGATGCTCAAGTGGGCCGGCCATGAAAAGGTGGCGGTGCTTGACGGTGGCTTGCAGGGCTGGCAGGCGGCCGGAGGGGCCGTGGAGAGCGGGACTGCCAGCGCGACACCGGCCGCAGAATCAGTGGATAAATTCGCGCTAGCCCCCGCGCTGGTTCGGCTGGTCGCTACAGAAACCATAGCAAACCGACTGGGCCGCAAGGAACAGACCGTGCTGGACGCCCGGGCGGCGGCACGCTTTCGCGGCGAGGTCGAACCGATCGACCCGGTAGCCGGCCATATCCCCGGGGCGCTGAACCGCCCGTTCACCCTGAACCTGGCCAGCGACGGCCGGTTCAAAGCGGCAGAACGGCTGCGCCAGGAAATTCTGGCACTGCTCGGTTCGCGCGACCCGGCATCGGTGGTGCACCACTGCGGCAGTGGCGTCAGCGCCATCCCGAACCTGCTGGCCATGGAAATTGCCGGCCTGGGACGGACCGCGCTCTACGCAGGCAGCTGGAGCGCGTGGTGCAGCGACCCGGCAAATCCCGTGGCCCAGGGCTGAGCGCCTGCCGACTTACACGGCTTCGAGGGAGAGCAGCTCTGCCACGGTCTGGCGGCGGCGGATCAGCCGGGCGGCGCCGTCCTCGACCAGCACCTCGGCAATCATCGGTCGGGTGTTGTAGTTGGAGGACATGGACGCGCCATACGCCCCGGTGTCGTGCAGCACCAGGTAGTCCCCGACCCGCGCCGGCGGCAGCGGTCGCTGCAACACCACGCCACCCTCCCCTTGCGTGAAAACATCGCCCGATTCGCACAGTGGCCCCGCCACGACGGTATCGCGCAGACCGCCGCCTGCGGCGCTGCCGTCGGCATGCACCACCTCGATGCCGTGGTAACTGCCGTACATGGACGGGCGCATGAGGTCACTGAAACCAGCGTCGACCAGCACGAAATGGTTGTTGCCCATGTCCTTGGTGGCACGCACCTCGGCCACCAGCACGCCGGACTCGGCCACCAGGTAGCGGCCAGGCTCGATTTCCAGCGTCACGGCATGCCCCAGGAGCGCAGCGATACGCGCGCGCGCCGCATCCCAGAGCGTGAAGTAATGCGCCACATCGATCTGCGGCTCGTGCGCACGGTAAGGAATCGACAGGCCGCCGCCGGCTGAAATCGCATGCAGGTCCAGGCCCAGGCTGTGCACCGTCTCGGCCAGCGCAACCATCGCGCCGCACACTTCCTGCAGATGGTGGTAGTCCACGCCCGAGCCGATGTGCATGTGCAGGCCCTGCAGCACCAGCCCGTTGGCGCGCAGGCGCGCGCAGGCGTGTGCCAGTTCCTCATGCCAGATGCCGTGCTTGCTGTGCTCGCCGCCCGTGTTGGTCTTGTTGCTGTGGCCGTGGCCAAAACCGGGATTGATGCGCAGCCACACCGGGTGGCCGGGGCTGACCGCGCCGAGCTGGTCGAGCATGTCGGTCGAACCGCAATTCACCGGAATTCCCAAGGCGACCACCCGCTCCAAGGTGGCATGGTCAAACAAATCAGCGGTGAACACGATATCGGCATGGCCGGCGTGCCCGCCGGGCGCGAAGCCCGCCGCCAGGGCACGCTCGACTTCCCCCAGGGAAACGGCGTCGACCACAGCGCCGCAAGACTTCATCAGCCGCAGGATGTGGGTGTTGGAGTTGGCCTTCTGGGCGAAGCGCACCACGTCAAATGGGCGCAGGGAAGCAATGCGTTCACGGACGGTACTGGCATCGTAGACCCACAGGGGGGTGCCATGTTGCTGCGCCAGCGCGGCCAGCAGGGTGGAAGCAAAGGGATTCATGGAGACATCATGCCGCGATCGTTCCATATCATCAACCACATATTTGTTGTTTATCAATTCATAATTGATATAGTTTGACCATGTCTGCGCCCTCACCCACCCACCGCCAACTCGGCATGTTTCGGGCCATCAT
>Ga0007791_10000227_pt1 | contig 16627 bp, 8 predicted proteins | sample CryBogmetaGMA05M_FD_60368 | JGI IMG/M metagenome (GOLD analysis project Ga0007791, IMG submission 60368) | Freshwater microbial communities from Crystal Bog, Wisconsin, USA - MA0.5M | ecosystem: Environmental > Aquatic > Freshwater > Lake | place: Crystal Bog, Wisconsin, USA | collected 2009-07-06 | reverse complement strand
TTGTAGGAGAGCTTCTCGAAGGGGGGGTGGAACGTGCCGGCGCAGCGATCGACGAGGAGATCGAACGAGGCACCGGCCGCCTCGAACTGCCAGCCCTCGTTTTCAAGCCGGCAGACCTCGGCAAGCACCCGGTCGAGGAGCACCCGGTCGTTGCGGACGTCGGGCCGCGTCACCATCGCCTGGATGTTCGACCGCCCCGACAATTCGCTGACGAGGATCCGCCGCTCGTTTCCCACCGCTTCAGGATGGATGTGCTCGTACGACTCCGTCGCCTTGGCGACGGCGTGAACGTGCATCCCTCCCTTGTGCGCGAAGGCACTCGTTCCCACGAACGGCTGGCCGGCCCGGTAGACCATGTTGGCCGTCTCGTAGACGAAGCGCGAAAGCTCGGTGAGGTGACGGGTGCCGGTAGTTTTAAGGACACTGAAACCGTGGAGCTTGAGGGAGAGGTTGGCGACGACGGAGATCAGATCGGCGTTTCCGCAACGTTCGCCGATGCCGTTGATCGTCCCCTGGATCTGGGCGGCGCCAGCCTCGACGGCCGCGAGTGAATTGGCGACGGCCACATCGCAGTCGTTGTGGCAATGGATCCCGATGGCGACGTCGAGATCGGCCTCCTTGAGAGCGGCGCTGGCCTCGCGGACGAACCGGGCCACCTCGTGGGGGAGCGTGCCGCCGTTGGTGTCACAGAGCACGATCCGGGTCGCCCCGGCGCGGGCAGCGGCGAGGATCGTCTCGGCGGCATAGCCGGCATCGAGCTTCCAGCCGTCGAAGAAGTGTTCGGCGTCGTAAAACACCTCACGGCCGGCCCCGGTGAGGAAGGCGACGGTGTCGGCGATCATGGCGAGGTTTTCCTCGCGCGTCACGCCGAGCACCTCGGTGACATGGAAGGCGGAGGTTTTGCCGACGATCGTCACCACGGAGGTGCCCGCTGCGACGAGGGCCTTCATGCCGGGATCGTCGGCGGCCGCCATTCCCCGGCGGCGCGTCATCCCGAAGGCGACGACGCGAGAATGGGCAAGCGAGAGTTCCCGGACGCGGTCGAAATACTGCGCGTCCTTGGGATTGGAGAGCGGATAGCCCCCCTCGATGAAATCGATCCCTGCCGCATCGAGCCGGCGCGTGATCGCGAGTTTGTCCTCGAGCGAGAAATTGACCCCTTCCCCCTGGCTGCCGTCGCGGAGCGTGGTGTCGTAGATCTCGATCGTGCGCATGGCGAAACTGCCTCGGACGGGGTGCGGAAGGAGGACCTGCGACCGACAGCCGATAGGGGGAAGGAACTCCTTCCCGAACGGAAACCGGGGGCGGCCATCACCTCCACCCGAGAAAAGGCCGCGCCAACCGATTGCCCGGCGGCGCGTCGCGTTCGGTCGCCCACGCCGGCCTTTCGCCTAGAATAGCGCCCTTCCGGCAGGGCCACAAGGTACGCCCTAAGGCCCCACGGCGCTCGAGCACCCTGTTCTGCCTCCATCCACTGTCCTGCCCCCATCCACATCTGTCGTCCGACCATGGATCTCGTAAAACTGACGATGCTGCTGGTGCCGGTAGCGATCTTTGTGGCGATGATGCTCGCTGCCATCGGCGGCCACCGACTGGCCCAACGACACGTCTCCCAGATTCCAGACGAAGGGGTGGTCGGGGCGGGTGCGATCGATGCCGCTGCGCTCGGGCTCCTCGGGCTCCTGCTCGCCTTCTGGTTCAACCTGGCCGCCACCCACCTCGACCTGCGGCGGAGCCTGATCGTCGAGGAGGCCAACGCCATCGGTACGGCCTGGCTGCGGCTCGACCTGCTCCCTGCCGAAGACCGACTGGCGAGCAGGGATCTGTTTCGAGCGTATGTCGACGGCCGGCTTGCCCTGACAACAGAAGAGCCTGCCGGCAGCCCGGATGCCATTCTCGACACGAAACTCGACGACATCCGCGCGGCCATTTGGATGACATCCGTCGCTGCCGCACCGCGATGTCAAAGCGCCCAGGCAGCCATGCTCCAACTCGACTCGCTCAATGAAATGTTCGATGCGGGAACGCGACACGACGCCTCGTTCAACGCCCACACCCCGACCGCGATCGTCGTCCTCCTGGCGGCCGTGGCAATCGTGGCAACGGTCCTCGTCGGATACGACCTGGGGCGATCGAAACGATTCGAGTGGTTCCACGCGACGCTGTTTGCGGGCGTCATCGCCTCGACGATCTGGGTGATCTACGATCTCGAGATGCCGCGTTACGGCTTGATCCGGGTCGACGACTACGACCGGACAATCCGCGAGGTCCGCGAGGGCTTCGACCGCGTGCCCGAGCCGATGCACGCGGCTTGAGCGCAGGGGCGAGGATGGCCCATCAGGCGTCGTCGTCTTCCTCGTCGTCTTCGTCGTCCTCGTCGTCGTCCTCGTCCTCGTCGCCGTCGGCCTCACCTGCCGGGTCGTCTGAGTCGACGATGAACGATTCCGACTCGTCCTCCTCGGCGAAGGCGTCGTCGACTTCTGCCTCGTCGTCGGTGGCAGCGGAGGCGGCCCATTCGCCGGAGGCCTGCTCGTCCTCCTCGGCCTCTTCTTCGATCACGACCACCTGCCGGCCGAGGCTGACACGGCCGCCGGGGATGGCGATGTCGACGTCGTGGTCGTCATCCTCGTCTTCACCCCTCTCGTGCGGAGAGACGCCGAGCGGCCGGACGGCAATCGACGGCAGCGTGGGGAGGGGGGCCGTGCCGGGGATTGCGGCCGCGCCGGGGACTGGCTTCATCGACGCCGCATGGGCCGTCATGTCGACCCCTCGGGTCGGCTTGCGCTTTGTCGGCTTTTCCTTGGCCCGGGCGGGCTTCCCGGCAGACTCTCCCTTGCCGTCGTCGTGCGGCTGAACCTTGAGCCGTCGGGGCGATGGTGAAACTGGGGCGTTTCGCGCGGCCTTCTTCGCCTCCCACTGCTCCATCGTGAGGAGGATCTCGCGGGCCTGCGAGCCGGCATAGAGCCCGACGACGCCGTCCTCGGCCATGAAGTCGATGAGGCGGGCTCCACGTCCGTAGCCGACCCCGAGGGCGCGCTGGAGGAGCGACACGCTCCCGCGCCCCTCGCGGATCACCACTTCCACGGCGGCGTCGTACATGTCGTCCTTGTCCTTCGGCGATGCCCCGCTGGCGGCGTCGCCCGACGGAGCCGGCTGGAGATTGACAAGCTCCGCCGCATACTGCGGCTCGCTCGTTCCCACTGCCGCCATCACCCGGGTGATCTCCTCGTCGGAGAGGTAGGTGCCCTGGCCACGGAGGATTTGGCTCGTGCCAGGGGAGAGGAAGAGCATGTCGCCGTTGCCGAGGAGCCGATCGGCGCCGCACTCGTCGAGGACGACGCGGCTGTCGGTCCGGCTTGCCACCTGGAACGCGATCCGCGCCGGCAGGTTGCTCTTGATCAGGCCGGTGATGACGTCGACGGTGGGCTTCTGCGTGGCGAGGACGAGGTGGATGCCGACGGCCCGGCTCTTCTGCGCCAGCCGGATGATGTGCTGCTCGATCTCCTTGCCGGCGGTCATCATCATGTCGGCGATCTCGTCGGCGATCATGACGATGAACGGCATCGTCGTCGGGATCGCCGCCGCTTCCTCGTCGGTCTCCGGTCCGATCCGCTTGATGAGCTCGTCGCGGCCAAGGGCGTTGTAGGCCGTCAAGTGGCGGACGCCGACCTTCGCCAGAAGGGCATACCGCTCCTCCATCTTCTCCACCGCCCAAGCGAGGATCGCCTCCGCCTTCTTCATGTCGGTGACGACCGGGTGCATGAGATGGGGGAGCGACTTGTAGGGGGTGAGTTCGACCATCTTCGGGTCGATCATCAGCATCCGCACCTCGTCGGGGCGGCGCGTCATGATCATCGAGAGAATGAGCGAATTGAGACACACGCTCTTCCCGGTACCGGTGCGGCCGGCGATGAGGAGATGGGGCATCGAGGCCATGTCGACGACCATCGGATTGCCCGCCACGTCCTTGCCGAGGAACAGCGGGATCTTGAGCGTCTTCGCCTTGGCCTGAGCCTCCTCCATCACCTCGCGGAGGCGGACCATCTGCCGGGTCGTATTGGGAACCTCGATGCCGACCGAGTTCTTGCCCGGGATCGGAGCGACGATGCGGACGCTCGGCACGCGCAGCGCGATCGCGAGATCGTCGGCGAGGTTGACGATCTTCGCGAGGCGCAATCCCGCCTCGAGCTCGATCTCGTACTGCGAGATGACAGGGCCAGTCTCGATCTCGACGACGCGCACCTTGAATCCGAACTCGGCGAAGGTCTTCTCGAGCATCCGCGCTCGCTCCCGCACCTCGCTCTCCTGCTCGTCCTGACGGAGGTGCTCCGTGGGGAGGAGGAGCTCGAGCGACGGAAGCTCGTAGTCGGCCCCGACCGAACCCTCGTCGACGTTCACCTCCATCGGCCGCCGCCGGCTGGCGAGCGACTTGATCGGCACTTGCATGGCAGCCGGCGCATCGACCGACGAGGCCTCCGATGACTCGTCCTCGTCGGCGTCGTCGAGGCCCTCCTCGACGTCGTCGGCCTCGAACGCGGAATCCTCGACGGCAGGCCGAGCCGGGGGCTTTCGAACCTTGATCGTCGGGCCTTGCGAATCGGCATCGTCACCCGCATCGATCTCCGATTCCGACTCGTCGCCCCTTGCGGAAACGCCGCCGACCGACTTCGCCGCACCGCGGCGGGTCTGCCACCACGTCGGCTCGGCCGGAGCAGCGACCGATGCGACGGCGGCCTGGTCCGGCACCCCGCCCACCGGCTGCCGGCGACGAAGAAGCGTGGCAACAGTCCCGACGATCACGCCGCCGATGCTCGCCACAAAGGCGGCGACGCGCCCAAGCGCAGTGTCGCAGACGAGAAACAATCCGGCGGCCGTGATCCCGCTGACGACGATCGCCGCCCCGGTGTGGGCAAGCAGTCCCTCGGCAAACAGTCGGCCGATGGCGCCGATGGCGCCGCCCGGTCCCCACACGGGACGGGGGAGGGAGTCCGGGAGGAACATCGCCAGGAGCGTGGCGGAGCCGACCGTGGCGATGACGGCGCCGACCGTGCGGAGGGGCAGATCGGGGAGGACGCGGCGGCGGAGAAGCGTTACATCGAGCGCCGCGACGAGGGCCAGAGCGATCCACGAGGCGATCCCGAGCCATTGATAGGCTTGGCCAGCAAGGAACGAACCGACCGCGCCGCAGGCGTTGAACACCCTGGCATTCGGCGGGAAGGCATGCGGCACGGGGGGATCGGCGGCGTCGAAGCTTGCCAGGGACGCAAGCGCGAACGTGGTTGCCGCCAGGAGCACCAGGGCGGTGATGTCACGGACGCGGTCGCGCGGCAGCGTGCCCGGGGCGGCCTCGACAGGAAGCCGGGCCGCGGAGGCGGCGCGGCCGGGCGAGCGCCCCGCCTGTGGTGGGGCGAGGGCCTCGACGTCTCGGTACGGAGCATCAGCGGTAGCCATGGGGAGTCCTTTCCATCGGAACTCTACAGGCCGCTTTCGGGCACGGAGCTCTCCTGGAAGTCGGAACGGGCCGGAACGCTCCGCGGGAGGGGCCGAGTTGAACGGTCGTGGCGATCGCAGCGATTCTGCCGCCACGGCGGCGGCCATTCGGCCGGCCGGGGAGTGCTACACTCGTCATCCCAAGCTGCCCGTGGAAAAAGTCATCCATGACCTTTTTCCACTTGAGACACCCCCAAAAAAGCCGAGGTTTTTCGGGGGTGTCCGCCGCCGCATCCTGCGGCGAGCACTTTATCCACAGCCTGCTAGCCCCGTCGGAGCCCCGATGCAGCCCCTCCACCGCCTTGTCACCACGCCTCGCTATGCCGATGTCGTCATCCATGGCGACACGGCCTCCTGGGTGGAGGTCGCCGACGACACGAGCCTCGACGTCCGCGGACAGATTGGGCAGGTGCTCGCCCAGATCGACACCACGCTCGTCACGATCGGCAGCGATCGCACCCGCCTCCTGCAGATCGTCATCCACCTCGCCGACCTGGCCGACGCCGCCACGCTCGACGAACTCTGGGACGCCTGGGTGCCCCAGGGACATCCCCCCGTCCGGGCCCGCGTCCAATCGGGGCTCGGGGGAACGTGCCGCGTCGAGATGATCGTGACCGCGGCGGTCACGTGATCCACAGCCCGCCAGCCCCCCCTCATCCCGGAAGGGTTTTTCTTGACTGCCCCCACGATCGGTGTCATCGCCGGTCTCCTGGCGGCGTTGTTCAGCGCGCTGTCCTACGTCGTCTCCAGGCACGCTTGTCTGACCCACCCGGAATTGCAGGGGAGGGGAGGGGCCTTGCGGCTCATCGTCCAGTCCCACGGGCTGATGGGGCTGGTCTCGATTCCACTTTGCCTTGCCCTCTGGCCCCGTAGCGGCGGCCCTGCTCCGGGGGCGTTCCTTCCGCCGGCGATCCTCTGCGCTGCGGTCTACCTCGTCGGTCAGGGCTGCTTCTTCGCGGCCCTCGCGCGCGTCCCGGCTTCGCGACTCTCGCCGCTCCTGGGACTCAAGATCGCGATGCTCGCCGGCATCGTCTCCTTCGTTCTTGGGGCCCCGCTCGACGAACGTCAATGGACTGCCGTCGTTCTCTCGGTCGCGGCGGCGCTCGTCCTCCAGCGCGGCAACGACCGAATCCCCACCTTCGCCCTCGGCCTGATACTCGTCGCCTGCCTCTGCTTCGCGATTGCCGACCTCAACATCGTCGCCCTCATCGCGGCTCTCGCCGACGGTGGCGCCGCGCCGATCGGCCGCTTCCACGCCGGCGTTCTCGGGATGGCGATCACCTACGCCGCCAGCGGGGCGCTACTCCTCCCCGCGGCCCCGCGGATGTGGCCTCGGTCGGCTGCGGGCTGGACGCCGGCGGTGCAGTATTCGGTCGTCTGGCTGCTGGCAATGATCGCCCTCTACGCCTGCCTCGGACAGGTCGGGGTCGTCTTCGGCAACATTCTCCAGAGCACGCGCGGCGTGATGTCGGTCGTACTCGGCGCGGCCCTGGCCCACGCCGGCTGGCACGACCTCGAAGAGCAGATCGACCGGGCCACGCTGCTGAAGCGGATCGCCGCCGCCATGTTGATGACGGCGGCGATCGCGCTGTACTTCAGCGACGTGTCGTGAGGCAGGGAATGAGGTCCCAAAGGCCGGGAATCACTTCCCTGCCTTCGCCTCGAGCTCCTCGAGGTAGGCCTTCATCGGCTCTTCCATCGGCCCACCGAGCGCCACGGCCTTCCGCTGGGCAGCGATCGCCTTCTTCACCTCGCCCTGCATCGCATAGAGATGGGCGAGCGTGTCGAGCACCGGCCCATTCTCCGGGTCGAGCTTGGCGGCCTTCTCGGCGGCCGCGGTCGCGGCAGCCGTGAGGGCGTCATCGATCGGCGCCCCACGCTCGGCAAGGGTCACGATCATCCAAGCCAAGGCATTGAGCCCCTCGGCCGAATCAGCCTGAGCCTCGGCGAGCTTCGAGAACGCCGCAGCGGCTTTCTCCCCACCCCCCTGGATCGCCATCTGAAGACGGACTTGGTCGAGCTGGCCGCGGACCTGCTCGAGCCTTTGCTTGACGCGCGGGTTCTTCGCCCCGGCGATCATCCCGTCGACCATCTCGGCCGCTTCGTCACCCTTGTCGGACTGGAGCAACACGCGAATCTCGGCAAAGGCTTCGTTGATCTTTTGCATCTCCGCCATCTCCTCGGCGTAAACGGCACGGTCCCAGCTGCCGTCGACGATCTCGGCGAGCGGGCCGTCCATCTCCATCGGATGGCCGATCCACTCGATCTCGCTGGTCTTGCCGACGATGAAGGCCGTGGGGATGCCGTTCTGACCGGCTGCCTGCATGTAGTCGGCATAGACCGACTTGTCGGGGTCGGTCGTGAGGCAGTAGCCCTTGGTCACGTCGGCAAACGTCTCCCCTTCGCCGTTGTCACGCTCGAGAAACTCCTTGACCGTCTCGAGATCTTCGTCGCTGATGCTGATCACCTGAACATTCTTGTCGGCATAGTCGGCCTGGATCTGGGCGATGTGGGGCATGCTCATGATGCAGGGGCCGCACCAGGTCGCCCAGAACTCGACGACGTAAACCTTGTCTTTCTTGAACTCGGTGACCGGCTTGTATTTCCCCTCGCCGTCCTGCACCCAGTGCTCGACGTCAATTGCCGGCGCCGGGGAGCCGATCGTGAGTTCGGCGGCCGGCAGGGCCGCGGCACTTCCGAGAAGGATCGAGAGCGCGGCGAGACAGCGGCGGGAAAACGGGGACATCGGGGGTCTCCTGTCAGGGAAATCGTGACGACGAGGGTGGCCGGACGGGGTGCTCGAGTGGTCAAAACAAACGACATGAAAGTCTACCGCTTCGGCGGCGACTGGGTCAGCCATCCTCGGGCGTGACCCCGAGGACGATGTCCCACCGGGCGGCAAGTTCGCCGATCCGCGAGCCCTCGATGGGGAGAAAATCGGCGATAACGGCGGCCGCCTCGACCGGCGAGAGCGAGCGAAAGATCCCGTCCCTTCCGTTTCCCGGATCCCCCTTCACGTAGCACTGCGACGTGAGGAGGTGGCGATCGCCACGGCTCACTTTGACGTGGATGTGGGGGGCACGGCCTGGATAGGGAACCGGCCGGATCGTCCGGAAGCCATACTCCCCGGAAACCCCGGTGAGAAACCGGCCGTAGCCCTGGAAATGCCCGTCGCGATGCTCGGCATTGCCGCTCCGGGAGTGGAGATAGGCCCCGTGGGCATCGCACTGCCAGATCTCGACGAGCGCCCCGCGGAGCGGATTCCCCGCTGCATCGAGCACCGCGCCCGAGAACCACGTCACCTCGCCGTCGGCGGGCGTCGCGGCATCGGTGATCCGGAGGAGATCGTTGTCGGTGTCGAGCGGGAGCCGATCGGGAAAGAACGGCCCCTCCGTCTGCTCGGGCGTCCGCGTCAATTCGTCGGCATAGGCACCGGGCCGGGCCGCGAACAGCGTCGCCAGCGCCGCCATCCGCAACACGCGCCTCCGTCCCTCGTCGGCACGCTCGAACGACTTGCGATTGAACAGGTGCATGGTGGTCTCTTCGGGGCCGAGGTTTCTGGTCAGGCGAGGATCTCTTGAATGACGCGGCCGTGGACGTCGGTGAGCCGGTAGCGGCGGCCTTGGAAGCGGTAGGTGAGCCGCTCGTGGTCGATCCCGCAGAGGTGCATGAGCGTGGCGTGGAAGTCGTGAACATGGACACCGTCGCGGACGATGTTATAGCCAAACTCGCACGTCTCACCGTGGCTGATGCCCCCCTTCACGCCCCCGCCGGCCATCCACATCGTGAAGCAGCGGGGATGATGATCGCGACCGAAATCTCCACCAGCGGTGTAGTTACCCTGGCAGTAGTTCGTCCGTCCGAACTCCCCCCCCCAGACGACGAGCGTGTCGTCGAGCATGCCCCGGTCGGCGAGATCCTGGACGAGGGCCGCCGAAGGTTGGTCGGTCTGTCCGGCCTCACCGCGGATTCCCCCCGGCAGGCCGCCGTGATGGTCCCAGTCTTGATGATAGAGCTGGATGAAGCGCACCCCCCGCTCCGCCAGCCGCCGGGCGAGGAGGCAATTGGCCGCAAACGTGCCGGGCTCGTTGGCCCCAGGGCCGTATTTCTCGATCACATGCGCCGGCTCATCGGCGAGATTCGTGACATCGGGGACGCTCGCCTGCATCCGGAAGGCGAGCTCGTAGTTGGCGATCCGAGCCGCGATCTCCGTGTCGGGATTCGCAGCGAATTGATGTTCGTGAAGGGCTTTGAGCCCGTCGAGGGCAGCGCGGCGATTCTCCCGCGACACGCCGGTAGGATTCCCAAGATAGAGGACCGGGTCGCCGCCGGAGCGGAAGCGCACCGCCTGATGGCGGGTGGGGAGGAAGCCGGAGCCCCACAGATGGCTCATGAGCGGCTGGCCCCCCTTGTTCTTCGTGATCAAAACGACGAACGAGGGGAGATTGTCGCTGGAATCGCCAAGGCCGTAATCGAGCCAGGCGCCGATGCTCGGCCGCCCCGGGATCTGGGCGCCTGACTGCATGAACGTGACCCCGGGACCATGGTTGATGCTCTCTGTGTAGGCGGCTTTGAGGAAGCAGATCTTGTCAGCCACCTTCGCCGTGTGAGGGAGGACCTCCGAGAGCCAGGCCCCAGACTGGCCATGCTGGTCGAACTTCATCGGCGAGCCGACGAGGGGAATCGAACTCTGATTCCCCGACATCCCCGTCAGCCGCTGGCCCCCTCGGACGCTCTCCGGGAGCTGCTCACCGGTCCGCTCGACGAGCGTCGGCTTCCAATCGTAGAGATCGAGCTGCGACGGCCCTCCCGACTGGAAGAGATAGATCACCCGCTTCGCCTTCGGCGGCAGATGGAAGGCATCGAGCGCGCCGTGCGGCGTCACGGGGACCGCCGCCACGGCCCGTCGGCCGAGGAGGTCGGCCAGGGCGATCCCACCAAACCCCAAGCCGGTCGTGGCAAGGAGCCGGCGCCGGCTCGTCGCCGGGGGAATGGGGAGTGATTCGGGAAGCGATTCAGGAGCGGCTTCAGAGCTGGGCATCGTCATCGTTTCACCACGGTGGGGTCGTAGTTGAGGAGGGCATTGAAGACTGCGGCCAAGCTCGCGACGTCGACGGGCGACAGCGCCGGATCGGCCGGCATGCTGCCGACGGTGAGGAGCTTCTGGGCGTCGTCGGGATGCGCCGTGTACCAGGCGAGTTGCTCGGCGTGCATCGTCCGGAGGATCCCCAGTTCGGCCTCGTCGGGCCGGCGGCTCGTGAGTCGCTCAAAACCCTCGGTGAGGAGCGGCGCGACGTCGCCGGCCCCCGGCGGGAATCCCGAGAGGAGCTTCTGGGCGAGGACGCGCGACGCCTCGACGAATTGCGGGCCGTTGAGGAGCACGAGCGCATGGAGGGGGGTATTGGTGGTGTCGCGCCGGGCGACACAAACGGCGCGCTTCGGCACATCGAAGCTCTCGAGCACCGGCCCCGGTCCAGTCCGCCGCCACAGCGTGTAGAGGCTACGGCGGTGGAGATCGTGGCCACTACCGGGCGTCGCCGGCTTGAACGATTCGGCGAGGTCGTAGGTGTTGACCGGAGGGCCGCCGACCTGCTCGACGAGCAGGCCGCACGACGCGAGGATCCCGTCGCGGATCATCTCAGCCGGAAGGCGGTGCCGCGGCCCCCGAGCCAGCCACACGTTCGCCGGATCGTCGGCCGCCAGCTGCGTATCGGCCGTGCTCCGCTGCCGGTAGGTTTCCGAAAGCATGATCGTGCGGAGGAGGGCCTTCATGTCCCATGCGAGGCCCCCTTCGGCCCGGGATCTGGAAAACTGCCACGCCAGGGTGTCGAGGAGCTCAGGGTATTCCGGACGCACCGACTGACTGCCGAGATCCTCGGCGCTCTTCACGATCCCGATCCCGAACAGCGACTGCCAGAGTCGGTTGACCGTCACCCGGGCCAGGAGCGGATTGGCCGGATCGGTGAGCCAGCGTGCGAGTCCCAGCCGGTTGCGCGGCTCGCCGGCAGGGAAGGGGGGGAATACGGCCGGCGTATCGGGCCCGACCGCCTCACCGCGCTGGTCGTAGTCACCGCGGGTGAGGACGTAGGCCGTCTTCGGCGTCGCCATCTCCCGCATCACCATGATCTCCTGCGGTTGCTCGCCGAGGTCGTCGCGGCCGCGCCGCGCTTCCTCGAGGGCTTTCCGGGCGGCCGCCACGTCGGCGTCGAGAGCGCTTGCCTGAAATCCGCCGAGGAGGTCGGCCGCGCCATCGGGGCGCCGCTCTTTGAGGAGGGCGATCGCGCCGGGCTCGAACAGCTCGCGGGCTTCGAGGGCCGACAAGGCCCGATCGAAGACCTGAAACTCATCGACGAGACCTCCTTTGAATCCCTGGTCGCGCATCCGCTCGCCGATGCGGATGTGATCGCCGCCACCACCGGTGATTTCACGGGTGAGACTGTCGCGAACGATCTCCACCGCCGCCGGCCGGCCGTCGATGAACAGTTTCAAGCCGGCCGCTGCGCCCGATCCGTCGCTCGTGACGACGAGATGCGTCCAGCGCCCCACCGGCACAGGCTCGACCGACCGCACACTCGCCGCATCCCCGGGCCAGAAGTGGATCAGCGACCACTGGAAATGCCCCTCCTCGACAAGGAGCTCGTAGCCCCGGCTGCCGGCGTCGGTCCAGGCCTGCGAGCGGTGGAAGACGACCGCCCGGTCGTAGCGCACCGGCGCCTCGAGCCACAGCGCTACGGAAAACGGCTGGCTGCGACGGAAGTTGCCCACGGCCGTCTGCACCGGATGATCACCGGTGAGCTTGAGCGCCTGGCCAGAGTGCCCAGGGACCACCGTAATCTCTGCCGGGCTCGTCGCCGCGGCGCCGCCGTCAACCGCATTGGGGAAGGCGTTGTCAGCTCCCCGATCGTCGAAGGAAAACGCGGTGATCCGGCCTGGGAGCGCGCCGGGGTTGGCTCCAGCGAGTTCCACGGGCACGTCAGCCTTGCCGGCGATCCACGCAAACACCTTGTCGCGCGAGATCCGCTCGCGGCGGTCGAGCTCCGTGGCGGCCAGGCGGCAGGCCTCGTCGGCCTTCTGCATCGCCGTCTTCCAGGCGTCGTCGGCGAGCCGCAGCTTCGGCGTCGGCACGGCCGGGGTGAAGTAGCTGTAGAGCCCCGCCTCGTCGACATCGTCGAAAAAGGCGAAGAACTGGTAGTACTCCTTCTGCGTGAGCGGATCGAACTTGTGGTCGTGGCAGCGGCAACACTCGAGCGTGAGGCCGAGGAACGCGGTGCCGAAGGTCGTGACGCGATCATTGACGTAATTGACGCGATACTCCTCCTCGACGCTTCCCCCTTCCGCCTCCTGCTGATGGAGGCGATTGAAAGCGGTGGCGAGGATCTGCTCGTCGCTGGCATTGGGGAGGAGATCCCCGGCGAGCTGCCAGGTGACGAAATCGTTCCAGGGGAGGTTGCGGTTGAAGGCCCCGATCACCCAGTCGCGCCACCACCACATCGGGCGATCGCGGTCGACCTGAAAGCCGTAGCTGTCGGCATAGCGAGCCAGATCGAGCCAGTCGGCCGCCATCCGCTCGCCGTAGCGCGGGCTCGCGAGGAGCCTGTCGAGGAGTTTTTCATACGCCTCGGGGCTCTCATCGGCGACAAACGCTGCCACCTCCGCCGCGGTCGGCGGCAGTCCTGTGACATCAAACGTCGCCCGGCGAATCAGCCCGACCCGATCGGCCTCGGGCTGCGGCGCGATGCCGCGCTCGGCAAGCCGCTTCCGCACAATTTCGTCGATCGGATGAACCGCCGCCGGCCCCTCAGGCAGCGCCGGGGCCTTGAGCGATTGAAATGCCCAGTGGGGCTCGTATTCGGCGCCGGCGCTGATCCAGCGCTTCAAGAGCTCGACCTGCTCCGGCGTGAGCTTCCCGATCTTCGCTTCGGGCGGGGGCATGACGACATCGGGATCATCGGAGACGATCCGGGCAATCATCTCGCTCGCCGCCGCGTCGCCCGGCACGATCGCCTTCGCGCCACTGGCCGCCTCGGCGGTAGCGCTCTCGGCGCGGTCGAGCCGCAACCCCGCCTGCCGGTGACCACTATCGGGCCCGTGGCACTGGTAGCAAGTGTCGGAAAGAATCGGCCGGATGTCGCGATCGAACGAAATCGCCGGCTCGGCGGCAGAGAGCCGCCCACCAAGCCCCACGAGCGCAAGCACCATGACGGCCCAGGCCCGTCGGCCCCGGATTCTCACTTCGTCGATCGCCATGGATGAGTGCCACTGGGTGAGGAAAGGGCGTGGGGAGAGGCCATCCCCTGAATCTCACCACACATTTTACCCTCTGGACGCCTGATCGAGGCACCCCAGTCCCCGAGACCGCCGGAAGAAGGCTGGCGTTCGACATCGGGTAGCAACAGCGACGCGATATGGCTGAAACGGCCGAGCCCCATCCGATGCGCTGGGCGATGTTCGATGTCATTGAGAAGCAGGGGCGACGACAGGGAGGGTAGCCTGCTCTCGTGTCAGCCCGGATTCGCCACGACGCATTCGGGCGGGAAATACGACGCGAAGTCGCTGAATCGCACCCGGCCCGACGGGCCCTTGAGCAGGGCGGTCGCCACCTCGGCGGGAATCGGATTCCACTGGGCCGGCATGTTCGCGGCGAGCTTCGGATTCAGCATGTAGATCAGGCAGAAATTGACCTCCCACAGTGGCGGGGTCATCGACAGCCCCACGGCGGCACTCTTGAAGCCGTTGCGATAGAGGTCAAGCTCGGCAGCTCCCCCCTCGTGCTGGGCGACGATTCCGTAGGGAAGCTGAACCGTGTAGGCCGACTTCCGAAGCATCTCCAGCGAAGCTGTCGCGCCGTTGGCGGCAGCCCAGGTATCCATATAGCCGCCAGGGGCAATGACCTCGTTCACCCGCCGCGTCGGTTCCGCGCTGTTGGCAAGACTGTCCAGCCACACACCATCCTTGCTGACTGCGAGGCCATAACTGCCGAGCACGATTTGGGTCGGCGTGCCGTTGATCTCCCGGTGCAGCGGATTTACCGCGGAGTTCGTCAGAAGGTTCACGCTCTCGTCGACGAGCGCCGCCTGCTGCGGATCGCCGCTTCCATTAACGCCTTGGCCGCTGATGAACTTCAGGTACTGCTCCTCTGTGAAGCACTTGCTCTTGTCGAGCCCCAGCGCCCTGGCGATCTCGTCGGCCTTCTCCTGTCCGATTGGCTGATTGAGTTGGACCGGAGATGTGACCTGTGTCGGGGCGTACTGGGCAAGACGCTGCGCACCCGCGGCCGCTCCCACGAAGCCTTGTCGGGCAGTGGGAATGGAAATGTTCGCACCCCCCGCAGCGCCTCCCGTGACGGTGACGGTCGCCTTGTACGTGCGCTCGACGGTTGCAGGCAGGGTCGGGTCAGCCTGATACAGGGGATTGGGCAGCATGCAGATGCCCATCTCGACGTTCTGATAGACCGTGTCACCGGAGCAGAAGCTGCTGCCCGGATAATGCAGCGGCACCCACTGCGCGGCGCCAAATGACCCGTCGCGATTGACAGGCACGTAGGCATAGGCGGCGTCAGCCGTTCCGCCGGAGAGGATCGTGCCGGAGAGCGTATAGCCGCCTGGGGCCGCGTTGATTCCCTCGAAGTGCGTGTCGCCCTTGGTCTCCGTGCCCAGCGGGAAGAAGGTCTTGTGCGAGAAGGTCTTCGTGGCGGAGTCGTAGTCGACCATGTAGGCCGTGTTCGCCCCCTCGTGCTTCGAGCCGCCGACGATCGTGTAGAGCGTGCTCTTCGGGCCGCCGTTCTGCCAGATTCCGTACGCACTCGTCAGTTCGGTCACGCCACCCCACGAGGAATCAACCACCTGATATTGGCCGGTGCTGATGTCGTAGATGAAGGCGTTCCCCGAGCCGATCGGCTGACCGACCACGTCGTAGTTCCCCACCACGAGATTCCCCATGGTGCTGTGGGGAATCGTGTTGAGCACGGTGCCGCCGGTGAGATCGCCAGGCACGTTGATCTGGGTCCACGTTCCCCCGACCCCGTTGGCCGGCCCCTGATAGATCACGCCGTGCTGGCCATCGACCGCGCTTTCGGAGTACTTGTAGGTGCCCACGACGCGGATGTTGTCCTTGCCGATGGCGGGATTGAAGGCGGCGGTATTCGGACCGTAGTAGAGGGATGTCGTCACGGTCTGACCGGAGAACGTCGGATTCACCCGCACCGCCTTGCCCACTCCGGTGGTGAGGTCGCCGACCCACCACTGGCCGATGAGCACGGAGGAGTTCTCAGGCTTGTATGACCCCACCAAGACGACCTTCTTTCCACTCGCGCCGCGGACGCCGGTGACCGATTCGTACGGTCCAAGAATCAGCGAGTAATCGACGACGACAAGGCCGCTGGACTTTGCGACGTTCGTGTTGCCTGCACCGTTGCGCTCGATCGTGTTGCCCTCGACCGTCGAGCCGCTGCAGTCGCCTGCGGCGTACAGTCCAAACGCCTGGTTCCTGGTGATCGTGTTGCCGCCGCCGTTGGCCGTGCCACCGACGAGGAGGCCCTGTGCGGCCTGCAGCCTGACTCCGTTGCCGGTATTGCGCGTGATGAGATTGCCCGTAACGGACGAACCCGTGAGCGTGCCGGAGGCAAGGACACCAAACCCAGTGTTGCCCGAGATCGAGTTCGGAGCCGTCTCCGCGCCGATCAAGACGTTGGTTCCGCCCTTGATCTGAATGCCGCCCTTGGCGTTGTTCTCGACCTTGGTGCCCTCCACGGAGACGTTCCTGGCACCTTCGATCGCGATCCCTACGCCGTTGTTGTAGGCGACGGCCGCACTGTACCCATTGGGAACGCTGAGCCCGCTGCCGATCGCCACATCCGACACGCCAGGACCGATCGCGATACCTCCCTTGCCATTGGGGAGTTTGATGGCCTTGCGGATGCTAGGGCCGATCAATCCCACTCCCGCACCGACGACGGTGTTGAACACCGTGACGTCGTACGCGAGATCCCGTATCTCGAGGCCATAGCCCTTGTTGCCACCGAGATGCACGCTCGCCGTGGTGTCCAACTGCTCGATCGACGGTTGGAAGCCGCCGAGCGCGATATTGTGGGCGGTGCCGCCGACAACGATGCCGCTCCCGCCATTCGCCAACGGCCGCA
>Ga0007791_10000226_pt1 | contig 16645 bp, 22 predicted proteins | sample CryBogmetaGMA05M_FD_60368 | JGI IMG/M metagenome (GOLD analysis project Ga0007791, IMG submission 60368) | Freshwater microbial communities from Crystal Bog, Wisconsin, USA - MA0.5M | ecosystem: Environmental > Aquatic > Freshwater > Lake | place: Crystal Bog, Wisconsin, USA | collected 2009-07-06 | reverse complement strand
TGTACGCCGCGCGGCGGCGCATGGGCATGCTGTTCCAGTTTGGCGCCCTGTTTGCCGACCTGTCGGTGTTTGACAATGTGGCCTTCCCCCTGCGTGAGCATACCGGCCTGTCCGAGGCACTGGTGCGCGATATCGTGCTGATGAAGCTCAATGCCGTGGGCCTGCGCGGTGCGGCGCAGCTGATGCCCAGCGAAGTCTCGGGCGGCATGGCCCGGCGCATTGCACTGGCGCGTGCCGTTGCCCTCGATCCGGAACTGGTGATGTACGACGAACCGTTTTCCGGCCTGGACCCGATTTCCCTGGCGATAGCCGCGCGGCTGATCCGCGAGCTCAACGATTCCATGGGCCTGACCAGCATTTTCGTGTCGCACGAGTTGACCGAAACCTTTGCCATTGCCGACCACATCATCATTCTGGCCAATGGCAAGGTGGCGACCCAGGGCACCGCCGAAGAGGTCAAGCGCAGCTCGGACCCGCTGGTCTACCAGTACGTCAATGCGCTGCCCGACGGCCCGGTGCGCTTTCACTACCCGGGCCCATCGGTGCAAGAAGATTTTGGCCGGGAGCAGGCGGCATGAGTTGGTACAAGCCCGCCGACGTGGGCCTGGCGGTGCGCCGCCAGCTCGCCGATATGGGGCTGGGTGCGCGGCTTCTCTTGCGCCTGTTGCTCACCTCCGGCCCCACCTTCCGGCGCTTTTCCCTGGTGCGCGACCAGATTCATTTTCTCGGCAATTACTCGCTGGTCATCATTGCCGTGTCCGGCCTGTTCGTGGGCCTGGTGTTTGGCCTGCAGGGTTATTACACCCTGCAGCGCTATGGCTCTTCGGAAGCGCTGGGCCTGCTGGTAACGCTGAGCCTGGTGCGCGAACTCGGCCCGGTGGTCACAGCGCTGCTGTTCGCCGGCCGTGCGGGCACGTCGCTGACCGCAGAAATCGGGCTGATGAAGGCGGGTGAGCAGATCAGCGTCATGGAAATGATGGCCGTCGACCCCATTCAGCGCGTGCTGGCGCCACGTTTCTGGGCCGGCGTCATCGCCATGCCCCTGCTGGCGGCCGTCTTCAGCAGCATGGGTGTGATTGGCGGCTGGCTGGTCGGTGTGGTCATGATCGGGGTTGACTCCGGTTCCTTCTGGAGCCAGATCCAGGGCGGTGTCGACGTCTGGCAGGACGTGGGCAACGGAATTATCAAAAGCGTGGTGTTTGGTGTGGCGGTGACCTTTATTGCCTTGTTGCAGGGCTACGAGGCGCAGGCCACCCCCGAGGGCGTGGCGGCGGCCACCACGCGCACGGTGGTGCTGGCCTCGCTGACGGTTTTGGGTCTGGACTTCATCCTGACCGCTTTGATGTTTGTTATCTGAAGGAGGGTGCCATGCAGCGCTCAAAAAATGATGTGTGGGTGGGGCTGTTTGTGCTGCTCGGCGGCGCCGCGATCCTGTTTCTGGCGCTGCAGTCGGCCAATTTGCTCTCGCTCAATTTTCAGAAGACCTATGCCGTGGAAGCCAAGTTCGACAATGTCGGCGGGCTCAAGCCCAAGGCCGCGGTTCGCAGTGCCGGCGTGCTCGTCGGGCGGGTGGAGAGAATCAGCTTCGATGACAAGTCCTTCCAGGCGCGGGTGACCATGGCCATGGAGAGCCGCTATGCCTTCCCGAAAGACAGCTCGCTCAAGATCCTGACCAGTGGCCTGCTGGGCGAACAGTACCTCGGGCTGGAACCCGGTGCCGACGAAAAGAACCTGGTGGCCGGCGACACCATCACGGCCACCCAGTCGGCCGTGGTGCTGGAGAGCCTGATCAGCCAGTTTCTCTACAGCAAGGCGGCAGACGGTTCTGCCACCGACAAGCCCAAGCCCTGACCATGCAACTGACCGGCCTGCGCCTGCTCGCTGCTGGGGTGTTTGTCTGCCTGCAGGGCTGTGCCACCGTCGCCCATCCGGTGGCCAGTGATCCCTGGGAGTCGATGAACCGAAGCGTGTATGGCTTCAACGATGCCGTGGACCGTGCCGTGCTCAAGCCCGTGGCCGCCGGCTACCGCGCTGTGACACCGGACTGGCTGCGCAAGGGCGTGGGAAACTTTTTCAACAACCTGCAGGATGTCTGGTCCGCGGTCAACAACGGCCTGCAGGGCCGGGGCCAGGAGATGGGCGACAGCATCGGGCGCGTGGTGGTGAACTCCACCATCGGCCTGCTCGGCACGGTTGATGTTGCCAGTTCGCTCAATATCGACCGGCACACCGCCGACTTCGGCCTGACGCTGGGCCGCTGGGGCATGGGCCCCGGACCGTATGTGGTGCTGCCCATTTTGGGGCCCTACACGCTGCGCGAAGTGGGCGCCTTGCCGCTGGACTGGAAGGCGGACCTGACGCAGCAATTGGGCAATTCCGATACGGTGACTGGGGCGTTCGTGCTGAAGTTGGTGGATACGCGTGCCCAGTACCTCCAGGCCGGTGACGTGGTCGAGGGCGCCGCCCTGGACAAATACTCCTTCACCCGTGACGCCTACCTGCAGCGACAGCGCAACCGCCAGTACGATGGCAACCCGCCCGAGGAAGACGGGGTGGAGCCGTGACGGGGCTTTGGCGCACTCCCTGCGCGCCCGGGGCTGCAGGCCCATAATGCGCGGTGTTTTGAACAGACTGCAATGGACATGAAAAGAAACTTTTTGCGTGGTTTGCTGCTGGCGTTTTCCCTGGTGGCGGTGGGCGGATTTGCTACCGTGGCGCGGGCCGAGGACGAGGCACCGGATGCGCTGATCAAGCGCCTGTCGGTGGACATTCTGGCCACCATCAAGGCCGACAAGGCGATTCGGTCCGGGGACATCGGCCGGATCGTCGCGCTGGTCGACGACCGGGTGTTGCCCAATGTCAATTTTCAGCGCATGACGGCTTCGGCAGTCGGTCCTGCCTGGCGCCAGGCCACGCCCGAGCAGCAAAAACGCCTGCAGGACGAGTTCAAGATTCTGCTGGTGCGAACCTATGCAGGTGCCCTGGCGCAGGTGACGGACCAGACCATTGCGATGAAGCCGATGCGCGGCAGCGGCGACGACAAGGAGGTGGTGGTCCGCACGGAAATCAAGGGCAATGGTGACCCGATCCAGCTGGACTACCGCCTGGAGAAAACGCCGGGCCAGGGCCCGGGCTGGAAAATCTACAACCTCAATGTGCTCGGGGTGTGGCTGGTGGAGACCTATCGCAGCCAGTTTGCCCAGGAGATCAACGCCAAGGGGCTCGACGGCCTGATTGACACGCTGGCCGAGCGCAACAAGTCCAACGCAACTTCCAAGAAAGGTTGATGCCATGCTGCAATTGCCCACCACCCTGACCCAGTCGCAGGCGCAGGAATGTCTGGAGGCCCTGACCGTCGGGGTGCAGCGCGAGCCTGATTCCCAGGTGGTGGTGGATGCGGCTGCGCTGCACAGCTTCGATTCCTCCGCACTGGCGGTGCTGCTCGCCTTGCGCCGGGAATGCGCGCGCGTGGGCAAGCGCTTTGCTGTGCGGGGTTTGTCGGAGCGGCTGCTGGCCCTGGCCACCTTGTACGGGATTGAAGGCCTGCTGCCCAGCGCCTAGCCCCGCATGCGTAAAATGGCGGACTCTCATGGCCGCCATCGCATTCCAATCCATCTCCAAGGCCTATCCTTCTCCCAAGGGACCCAAAGGCACCACCTTTCTGGCCGTTGACAACGTCACGCTGTCGATTGAAGAGGGCGAGTTTTTCGGGTTGCTTGGCCCCAACGGGGCCGGTAAAACCACCATGATCAGCATGCTTGCCGGGCTCTCCAGGCCCACCAGCGGGCGGGTCAGCGTACTCGGCAGCGATGTGCAAACCGATTTCGCCAGTGCCCGGCGCAAGCTCGGCGTGGTGCCGCAGGAGCTGGTGTTTGATCCGTTTTTCAATGTGCGTGAAGCGCTGCGCATCCAGTCCGGCTACTTCGGCGTTCGCAACAACGGCGCCTGGATCGACGAGCTGCTGGAGAGTCTGGGCCTGGCGGACAAAGCCAGTGCCAACATGCGCCAGCTCTCGGGCGGCATGAAGCGCCGCGTTCTGGTGGCCCAGGCGCTGGTGCACAAGCCGCCGGTCATCGTGCTCGACGAGCCCACCGCCGGCGTGGATGTGGAACTGCGCCAGACGCTGTGGCAATTCATCGCCCGCCTCAACAAGGAGGGCCATACCGTGCTGCTCACCACCCACTACCTGGAAGAAGCGGAAGCGCTGTGCGGGCGCATTGCCATGCTCAAGTCGGGCCGGATTGTGGCGCTGGACAAAACCAGCGACCTGCTCAAGGCAGCGTCGAGCAACGTGCTGCGCTTCAAGCTCGACAGCGCCTTGCCGGCAGCACTGGCCGCCCGTGCGCGAGTAACCGGACGCATTGTCCAGTTGCCGGCGCATGATGCGCGCGAAGTCGAGGGTTACTTGGCAGCGGTGCGCGAAGCTGGTCTGACGGCCACGGATGTCGAGATCCGCAAGGCCGATCTGGAAGACGTGTTTCTGGATGTCATGACGCAGAACAAGGACTCGGTACACAGCGCCGGGGTGCAGGCATGAGCGGCTGGCAAACCCTGCTCTACAAGGAGATGCTGCGCTTCTGGAAGGTGGCGTTCCAGACCATCGCCGGACCGGTACTCACCGCCATGCTCTACCTGCTGATTTTCGGCCATGCGCTGGAAGACCATGTCAAGGTTTACGAGCGCGTCAGTTACACCGCGTTTCTGGTGCCCGGGCTGGCGATGATGAGCCTGCTGCAAAACGCCTTTGCCAACAGCTCTTCGTCGCTGATTATGAGCAAGGTCATGGGCAATTTGGTGTTCCTGCTGCTCACACCCTTGTCCTATGTGCACTGGTTTGTGGCCTACGTCGGGGCGTCGGTGGTGCGCGGCGTGGTGGTGGGGCTGGGCGTGTTTGCTGTTTCGGCGCTGTTTACCCAGGTCAGTTTTGCGCAGCCGCTCTGGATTATTCTGTTTGCCTTCATGGGTGCTGCCCTGATGGGGACGCTGGGCCTGATTGCCGGGCTGTGGGCGGAAAAGTTTGACCAGCTCGCCGCCTTTCAGAATTTTGTCGTGATGCCCATGACCTTCCTCAGCGGCGTTTTCTATTCCATCCATTCGCTGCCGCCGTTCTGGCAAGGGGTCAGCCATTTCAACCCGTTCTTCTACATGATTGACGGCTTTCGCTATGGCTTCTTCGGTGTGAGCGATGTCTCGCCCTGGCTCAGCCTGGGCGTCGTCGGTGCGTCGCTGCTGCTGGTCACGCTGGTGGCCCTGCACATGCTGCGCACCGGTTACAAGATTCGGGGTTGAGCCCCGGCCTACACGCTATGACTGCTGAACAACTCCAATCCCTCATCACCGCCGGGCTGCCCTGCGAACTCTGCCAGCTCGAGGGCGACGGCCGCCACTGGTATGCCACCATCGTCTCGGCAGCATTTGAAGGCAAGCGGCCCATCGCCCGCCACCAGCAGGTGTACGCCACCTTGGGCGAGCGGATGAAAACCGATGAAGTGCATGCGCTGTCCATGAAGACCTTCACGCCGGCCGAATGGGCCCGCCAGGCCGGCTGACCATGGACAAACTGCGTATTCGCGGCGGGCGCACGCTCTCGGGCGAGGTCCTGATTTCCGGCGCCAAGAATGCGGCCCTGCCCGAGCTGTGCGCCACGCTGCTGACCGCCGATCCGGTGACCCTGCACAATGTGCCCCGGCTGCAGGACGTCACAACCATGCTCAAGCTGATCCGCAACATGGGCGTTCAGGTGGAGGTGCGGGGCGATGGTGCGGTCCACGTCAACGCCGCCACGCTGACCCACCCTGAGGCACCCTATGAGCTGGTCAAGACCATGCGCGCGTCGGTGCTGGCGCTCGGGCCCTTGCTGGCGCGGTTCGGCCATGCCAAGGTGTCACTGCCCGGAGGCTGTGCCATCGGTTCCCGGCCGGTCGACCAGCACCTCAAGGGACTCGCCGCCATGGGTGCGGAAATCGCGGTGGAGCACGGTTACATGCTGGCCCGGCTCGGCCAGGGGCGCACCCGCCTGAAAGGCGCCCGCATCGCCACCGACATGGTGACCGTGACCGGCACCGAGAACTTTCTCATGGCTGCAGCCTTGGCCGAAGGCGAGACCATTCTGGAAAACGCTGCGCAGGAACCGGAAATTCCGGACCTGGCGGAGATGCTGATTCGCATGGGTGCCCGGATCGAGGGCCACGGCACCCGCCGCATCCGCATCCTGGGGGTCGAGGCACTTCACGGCTGCACCCACCAGGTGGTGGCCGACCGGATCGAGACCGGCACGTTCCTGTGTGCGGTGGCGGCCACCGGCGGGGACGTCGTGCTGCGCCACGGCCGTGCCGAGCACCTCGATGCGGTGATCGTCAAGCTGCGCGATGCCGGCGTCACGGTGACTGCGCTCGAAGGTGCCATCCGCGTGCAGGCGCCACCGCCTGCCAGCGGCCAGCTCCGGGCGCAGAGCTTTCGGACCACCGAGTACCCGGGCTTTCCCACCGACATGCAGGCGCAGTTCATGGCGCTCAACTGCATCGCCCAGGGCCACAGCAAGGTGACCGAAACGATTTTTGAGAACCGCTTCATGCACGTGAACGAGCTGGTGCGGCTGGGCGCCAACATCCAGATCGACGGCAAGGTGGCGGTGATTGACGGCGTGCGCAGGCTGTCGGGCGCCACCGTCATGGCGACCGACCTGCGCGCCTCGGCCAGCCTGGTGATCGCCGGGCTGGTGGCCGACGGCGAGACCGTGGTGGACCGGATTTACCATCTGGACCGCGGCTACGACCAGATGGAAGCCAAGCTGCGCGCCATTGGCGCCGACATTGAACGCATCAAATGACCCAGCCCATGATCACCCTGGCCCTGTCCAAAGGCAGGATTTTTGAGGAAACGCTGCCCCTGCTGAAGGCGGCCGGCATCGAGGTGCTCGACGATCCGGAGAAGTCGCGCAAGCTCATCCTCGATACCAACCAGCCGCATGTGCGGGTGCTGGTGGTGCGTGCCACCGATGTGCCCACGTACGTGCAGTACGGTGGCGCCGACCTGGGCATCACCGGCAAGGACACCCTGCTGGAGCATGGCAGCCAAGGCCTGTACCAGCCCCTGGACCTGAACATTGCCCGCTGCCGCATCAGCGTGGCCGTGCGCGCCGACTTTGACTATGCCTTCGCCGTCCGGCAGGGGTCGCGCCTGACGGTGGCGACCAAGTATGTGGCCATTGCGCGGGAATTTTTTGCGAGCAAGGGCGTGCACGTCGACCTGATCAAGCTGTACGGCAGCATGGAACTGGCTCCGCTGGTGGGCCTGGCCGATGCCATCGTCGACCTGGTCTCCACCGGCAACACCTTGCGGGCCAACCACCTGATCGAGGTGGAGCGCATCATGGAGATCAGCTCCCGGCTGGTGGTGAACCAGGCAGCACTCAAGCTCAAGCAGGCGCCGATCCGCGCCCTGCTCGACGCCTTTGCCGGCGCGGTGCCTGCCCCAAGCCTGCAGTCGCTATGAATTCAGTAGCAAGACCCCTAAGCCTTTCAACGGCTGACAGCGAATTTGAGCCCCAGTTCAAGGCCCGCCTGCATTGGTCTGCCGACACCGATGCTGCCATCGAGTCCCGCGTGGCCGGGATTCTGGCCGATGTGCAGGAGCGCGGCGACGCCGCAGTGCTGGAGTACACGGCACGTTTCGATGGTCTTTCCGCCGGCAGCATGGCGGCGCTGGAGTTGACACAGACGGAACTGCAAGCCGCCTTCGAGGCCCTCCAGGTGCCACAGCGCGAGGCTTTGCAGGCCGCGGCCGGCCGGATCCGCCGCTACCACGAGGCGCAAAAAAAGGCCTGCGGTGAGAGCTGGAGTTACCTCGACGAGGACGGCACCCTGCTCGGGCAGAAGGTCACGCCCCTGGACCGTGTCGGCATTTATGTGCCCGGCGGCAAAGCGGCGTATCCCAGCAGTGTCCTGATGAATGCCATACCGGCGCATGTGGCCGGGGTGGGGGAGACCATCATGGTGGTGCCCACCCCCCAGGGCGAGAAAAATGCCCTGGTGCTGGCGGCCGCCCATGTGGCCGGCGTCAGCCGCGCTTTTACCATCGGCGGGGCCCAGGCGGTCGCGGCTTTGGCGTATGGCACCGCCACCATTCCCGCGGTGGACAAGATTACCGGCCCCGGCAATGCCTACGTGGCCGCTGCCAAGCGCCGCGTGTTTGGCACCGTGGGCATCGACATGATTGCCGGGCCCAGCGAAATCCTGGTGCTCGCCGACGGCAGCACGCCGCCGGATTGGGTGGCGATGGACCTGTTCAGCCAGGCCGAGCACGATGAACTGGCCCAGAGCATCCTGCTATGCCCCGATGCCGCTTACATCGCGCAGGTGCAGGCGAGCATCGACCGGCTGTTGCCGGGCATGCCGCGCGCCGCCATCATTGCCAAAAGCCTGACCGGGCGCGGCGCACTGATTCATACCCGCAGCATGGAAGAGGCCTGCACCTTGAGCAACCGCATTGCACCCGAGCACCTCGAAGTCTCCAGCCAGGACCCGCACCGCTGGGAGCCGCTGCTGCGCCACGCCGGCGCAATTTTCCTGGGGGCTTACACCTCGGAGAGCCTGGGCGACTACTGCGCCGGCCCCAACCATGTGCTGCCCACCAGCGGCACGGCGCGCTTCTCCAGCCCGCTGGGTGTTTACGATTTCCAGAAGCGCAGCAGCCTGATTGAGGTCAGCCAGGCCGGCGCGCAAACGCTGGGCCCGGTGGCAGTCGTGCTCGCCCAGGGGGAGGGGCTGCAGGCCCACGCGCAGGCTGCGCAAATGCGGATGCTGCCGCCATGACCACGCCCACCGATTCGCTCGACGCCCTGATCGCACGGCGCATCCGCCAGGACGTGCAGGCCATGCATGCCTATGCCATCCAGGACGCCACCGGCATGGTCAAGCTCGATGCCATGGAGAACCCGCACCGCCTGCCGCCGGCGCTGCAGCAGGCGCTGGGCCAGCGGCTGGGCGCCCTGGCCGTGAACCGCTACCCCGGTGACCGCATCCATGACCTGCGCCGCGCGCTCGCACGCTACTGCGACATGCCGCCGGGCTGGGACCTGATGCTGGGGAATGGCTCGGACGAGCTGATTTCGCTGCTGGCGCTGGCTTGCGACGTTCCGGCCGCCGAGGGCGCCGCCCGGCCGGTCGTACTTGCGCCGGTGCCCGGCTTTGTGATGTACGCCATGAGTGCGCAGCTGCAGGGCCTGGACTTTGTTGGCGTGCCCCTGACACCCGACTTTGCGTTGGATGTGCCGGCCATGCTGCAGGCCATTGCCCTGCACCAGCCTGCGATCATTTACCTGGCCTATCCCAACAATCCCACGGCCAACGCCTGGGATGGCGCCGACATGGCCTGCATCATCGCCGCCGGCCGCGCCAGCGCCAGCCTGGTGGTGGTCGACGAGGCCTACCAGCCGTTTTCCAGCCGCACTTACCTGGACACGATCCGGGCCGCGCCCCAGGCCCACGACCATGTACTGCTGATGCGCACCCTGAGCAAGTTCGGTCTGGCCGGTGTGCGCCTGGGCTACATGCTGGGCCCGGCGGCCCTGGTTGCCCAGATCGACAAGGTGCGTCCACCCTACAACATCAGTGTCCTCAACGCCGAGTGCGCGCTGTTTGCGCTTGAACACGCCGCCGTGTTTGACCAGCAGGCGGCAGATATCCGCGCCCAGCGCACCCGGCTGCAGGCGGCGTTTGCCGCCATGCCGGGGCTGCAGGCCTGGCCCAGCGACGCCAACATGGTGCTGGTGCGGCTGCGGGGCAGCGACTCCCGCGCCCAGGAAGTGTTCGACGCGCTCAAGGCCCGTGGCATCCTGGTCAAGAACGTTTCTAAAATGCACCCCTTGCTGCACAACTGTTTGCGCATCACGGTGGGGGCCTCCGCCGAGAACGACGCGCTGCTGGCCGCACTCCAGGAAATCCTATGACGAACTATGCCCTGACCGAAGTCCCGGTGACGCAGACCCCGCGCGTGGCCGAAGTCATCCGCAACACGGCCGAGACGCGCATCCGCGTCAAGGTCAATCTCGATGGAACGGGCATCAGCCGCCTGTCCACCGGCATTGGCTTTTTTGACCACATGCTCGACCAGATTGCCCGCCACGGAATGATGGACCTCGACATCCAGGCCGAAGGGGACCTGCACATCGACGGGCACCACACGGTAGAGGATGTGGGCATCACCCTGGGCCAGGCCTTCTTCCAGGCCATGGGCGACAAAAAGGGCATACGCCGCTATGGCCATGCCTATGTGCCGCTCGACGAGGCGCTGTCGCGGGTGGTGGTCGATTTCTCTGGCCGGCCGGGGCTGGTGATGGACGTGCCGTTTCGCAGCGGTATGGTGGGCTCGTTTGACACCCAGTTGGCCCACGAGTTCTTCCAGGGCTTTGTCAACCACGCGCTGGTGACCCTGCACATCGACAACCTCAAGGGGGACAACGCGCACCACCAGTCCGAAACCGTTTTCAAGGCCTTTGCCCGGGCGGTGCGTTCTGCCATCGAACTCGACCCGCGCGCCCTGGGCGTGATTCCTTCGACCAAAGGCTCGCTGTAGTGCCAGCCAAGACGGTCGCGGTGGTCGACTATGGCATGGGCAACCTGCGCTCGGTCACCCAGGCGGTCCTGCATGCTGCGGCGGGCTCCGGCGTGGAGGTGGTCTGGGCCCGCACCCCGGAGCAGGTCCTCGCCGCAGAGCGCGTGGTGTTGCCAGGGCAGGGCGCCATGCGCGACTGCATGCGCGACTTGCATGACTGCGGCATGTTCGCGGCAGTGATGCATGCTGCGGCGCACAAGCCGCTGATGGGCATTTGTGTGGGCATGCAGATGCTGCTGGACCATAGCGCCGAGCAGGACACCCCCTGCCTGGGCCTGATTCCGGGTGAGGTGCGCAAATTTGCGCTGGCCGGCCAGACCCAACCCGACGGCAGCCGCTACAAGGTGCCGCAAATGGGCTGGAACCAGGTTTGGCAGACCTCGCACAAGGGATTGCCGCACCCGGTCTGGGGTGGTGTGCCCGATGGCAGCTATTTCTACTTCGTCCACAGCTATTACGCGCAACCGTCTGATACACGCCACATCGCTGGGGAAACCGATTACGGGCAACGCTTTGCATCGGCCGTTGCTCGTGATAACATTTTTGCAACCCAATTCCATCCCGAAAAAAGTGCAGCGCACGGCCTAGCCCTTTACCGAAATTTTCTTCACTGGAACCCCTGACTTCCTCCGGCTGACCCCGCAACCATGCTGCTTATTCCTGCGATTGACCTGAAAGACGGTCACTGCGTGCGCCTGAAACAAGGCGACATGGACCAATCCACGACCTTTGGTGAAGACCCGGCTGCCATGGCGCGCATCTGGGTGGACCGCGGTGCCCGGCGCGTCCACCTGGTGGACCTCAATGGAGCCTTTGCCGGCCATCCCAAGAACGAGATGGCGATTCGCAAGATTCTCAAGGAGGTTGGTACCGAGGTCGATGTGCAGCTCGGCGGGGGCATACGCGACCTCGACACCATCGAGCGTTACCTCGATGCGGGCCTGCGCTACGTCATCATCGGCACGGCAGCGGTGAAAAACCCCGGTTTCCTGCAGGACGCATGCACGGCTTTTGGCGGCCACATCATCGTCGGGCTCGATGCCCGTGACGGCAAGGTGGCCACCGACGGCTGGAGCAAGCTGACCCGCCACGATGTGATCGATCTGGGCAAGAAGTTCGAAGACTACGGCGTCGAAGGCATCATCTACACCGACATCGGGCGCGATGGCATGCTCAGCGGCATCAACATCGAAGCCACCGTCAAGCTGGCCCAGGCGCTGACCATTCCCGTCATCGCTTCGGGCGGGCTGTCCAATATGGCCGACATCGAGGCCCTGTGCGATGTGGAGGACGAAGGTATCGAGGGTGTGATCTGCGGCCGCGCCATCTACAGCGGCGACCTGGATTTCCAGGCGGCGCAAGAGCGCGCAGACGACCTCAACGGCTGATGTTGGCCAAACGCATCATCCCCTGCCTGGATGTGACCGGCGGGCGGGTTGTCAAGGGCGTGAACTTCGTCTCCCTGCGCGACGCCGGTGACCCGGTCGAAATTGCGGCGCGCTACAACGACCAGGGCGCCGACGAACTGACCTTTCTGGATATCACCGCCACCAGCGACGACCGCGACCTGATCCTGCACATCATCGAAGCGGTGGCCTCGCAGGTGTTTATCCCGTTGACGGTGGGCGGTGGCGTGCGCCAGGTCGAAGACGTACGCCGTTTGCTCAATGCGGGTGCCGACAAGGTCAGCTTCAATTCCGCTGCCATTGCTCAGCCGCAGGTGATTGCCGACGCCTCCGGCAAATACGGTGCCCAGTGCATTGTGGTGGCGATCGACGCCAAGCGGCGCTCGGAGCAGGACGCGCAACGGTGGGTCGATGGCCGCCCCGCCGGTCCGGGCTGGGATGTCTATAGCCACGGCGGGCGTCGCAACACCGGACTCGACGCCGTGGCCTGGGCGTGCCGCATGGCCGAGCTGGGCGCCGGGGAGATCCTGCTCACCAGCATGGACCGCGATGGCACCAAATCGGGCTTTGACGTGGCCCTGACCCGTGCAGTGGCCGACGCAGTGGCCGTGCCGGTGATCGCATCGGGCGGGGTTGGAACCCTGGATGACCTCGCCGACGGCGTACAACTCGGCGGCGCCGACGCGGTGCTCGCGGCCAGCATCTTTCACTATGGCGAATTCACCGTGGCCCAGGCCAAGGCGCGCATGGCGGCGCGTGGGATTGCCGTCAGGCTTTAATTCATAAGTCAAAACCTGCTGTAGCCCTTGATTTTACTGGGCCTGCCGCTCCCAAAAATATAGCGCTTCCAAATCGCCGACAATCGCGCCATGAACTGGTTGGACTACGTTAAATGGGATGCCCAGGGACTCGTGCCGGTGATCGCGCAGGAGCGGGGCAGCAACGATGTGCTGATGTTTGCCTGGATGAACCGCGAGGCCCTGGCGCAAACCGCGCAGCTGGGGCGGGCGGTGTATTACAGCCGTTCCCGTGCCCGCTTGTGGTTCAAGGGCGAGGAGTCCGGCCATGTGCAGACGGTGCATGAAATCCGCCTGGACTGTGACCAGGACGTGGTGCTGCTCAAAGTAACCCAGGCGGCTACCGACGCACCCGGCGCCCCGTCGATCGCCTGCCACACCGGACGCCACAGCTGTTTCTTCCAGATGCTTCAGGACGGGCAGTGGCACACTGTGGACCCGGTCCTGAAGGATCCCGCCACCATTTACCGCTGAACCCATGCCCTCCGAACCTGTCCTTGCTTCCCCCGCCCCCGTGGCGAATTCTGGCCATGCCGACACCAGCCAGGACGCCCTGGCCCGGCTCGCTTCCGTGATCGAGAGCCGCAAACCCGCCCGCGGCGGCGACCCGCAGGCCAGTTACGTTGCCCGTCTGCTGCACCTGGGGCCCGATGCATTCCTGAAAAAGATCGGTGAGGAAGCCACCGAAGTCGTGATGGCCGCCAAGGATGTCGACCACGGTGCTGACAAGGCCAAAATCATCAATGAAATGGCCGACCTCTGGTTCCACAGCCTGATTGCGCTGGCCCACTACGGGCTGTCACCGGGCGATGTGATTGCCGAACTGCAGCGCCGCGAGGGCACCAGCGGGATCGAGGAAAAGGCCCTGCGCAAGGTACTCGCACGCGAGTCCGGCGCCGCGCGCGAAGGAGGCGGGCTGTGAACGGCGCGACCCGGGGCCACGACCCCGACTGCATTTTCTGCAAGATCGTCGCCGGCAAGATTCCCTCGCGGCGGGTGTACGAGGACGAGGACCTGTTCGCCTTTCATGACATCCACCCCTGGGCGCCGGTGCATTTCCTGGTGATCCCCAAGCTGCACATCCCGTCCATGGCCCAGCTCGATGCCGACGATGCGGCGCTGCTCGGGCGCTTGATGGTGCGCATTCCGCAGCTGGCCCTGCAGGAGGGCTGCATTCCCTACCCCGAAGGGGGTTATCGCATCGTCACCAACACCGGCGTGCAGGGCGGTCAGGAAGTCCACCATCTGCACTTTCATGTGATGGGTGGTCCGCGTCCCTGGGCGCGGGGTTAAAATTGCGGTCGATTGTTAGGAGAAGTTCATGGGTTCGTTTTCTATTTGGCATTGGCTCATCGTGTTGCTGATTGTGGTGATGGTGTTTGGCACCAAGAAGCTCAAAAACATGGGCACCGACCTCGGCGGTGCCGTCAAGGGCTTCAAGGACGGGATGAAGGACGGTACGGCCTCGGCGGAGGACAAGCCGGCTGCTGCGCCGGCGCAGGTTGCTGGCGCCACCAGCGCTGAGAAGACCACCATTGATGTCGAAGCACGGCAAAAATCCTGATTCCTGGTCTGCTTTCCCTGCGTTAGTTCCGTGTGATTGATCTTGGTGTTTCGAAACTTGCGCTGATTGGCGTGGTGGCGCTGCTCGTTATCGGGCCGGAAAAGTTGCCCAAAGTGGCGCGTACCGTCGGCGCACTGCTGGGCAAGGCGCAGCGCTACGTGGCTGACGTCAAGGCCGAGGTCAACCGCTCCATGGAGCTCGATGAGCTCAAAAAGATGCGGGAGTCGTTCGAAGGCGCGGCGCGGGAGGTCGAGAATTCGATCCAGACCGAAGCCGGCGCCCTGGAAGCTGCCCTGACCGACTCCGTCGATCCCCCTGTCTTCTCCCGCGAGCCGCAGTACCCCGTTTACAAGCGGCCCCAGAAAAACTGGCGCGTCAAGCAGGGTGCCACCCCCCACTGGTACAAGGCGCGCACCGGCGTGCGCACCAAGGCCCTGTCGGGTGCCGCGCGCGTGGCCCGTTACCGGCCGCGCTGAGACCAAGCTGTACGACCCCCATGGCTTCTGACCCATCCCAGAACGACGAACTTGCCGGTACTGAACAACCCTTCGTTCAGCACCTGGTGGAGCTGCGCGACCGTCTGATCAAGGCGGCGCTGGCCGTGGGGGTTGCGCTGGCCGTGCTGGCGCTGTTTCCCGGCCCGGCCGCTCTCTATGACATTCTGGCCGCGCCGCTGGTGGCAACCCTGCCTGCGGGCGCGACGCTGATCGCGACGTCCGTGATCTCGCCGTTCTTGGTGCCCCTGAAAATCATGCTGATGGCCGCCTTCCTGCTGGCGCTGCCGGTGGTGTTGTGGCAGTTGTGGGCGTTTGTCGCGCCGGGACTGTATGCGCACGAGAAAAAGCTGGTGCTGCCCCTGGTGGTCTCCAGCACCCTGCTGTTTTTTGTGGGCGTGGCGTTTTGCTACTTCTTTGTGTTCGGCCAGGTCTTCAAGTTCATTCAGGGCTTTGCGCCCAAAAGCATCACGGCCGCGCCCGATATTGAGGCCTACCTGGATTTTGTCCTGTCGATGTTTCTGGCCTTCGGGCTGGCGTTTGAGGTGCCTATCGTGGTGATCGTGCTGGCCCGCATGGGGCTGGTCAGCATCGAGAAGCTCAAGGGCTTTCGCAGCTACTTCATTGTGGTGGCATTTGTCGCCGCGGCGATCGTGACGCCGCCCGATGTGGTGTCCCAGCTCGCACTCGCTATTCCGATGTGTATCCTCTATGAGGCTGGCATCTGGGCAGCCCAACTGTTTATTCGCCACACCCAGGCGCCACCCGAAAAAGCGCCTGAAGCCGGCGTCTGATCTGGGCGGTGTGCTACTGAATTTGTAGCAAATCAGGGGGCGGCCGGCTTGGGCCGGGGGCGCACTCCGGGCGTGATCGCCAGCGTCAGGTGTTGGTTTTTGCGTTCGATATGGAAGGGGGTCGCCGTGCCCGGTGTCAGCGAGGCCACGACCGAGAGCAACTGCCCCACATCGGCCACCTTGCGGTCCCCGATGCTGGCAATGACATCGCCTGGCTGCAGGCCGGCCTTGGCGGCAGGCCCGTTTTGCAGCACGCCGGTGATGATGACGCCTTCAGTGGCCTTGACACCAAAGGTCTCTGCCAGTTCGCTCGACAAATTGTTGGGCTCTACGCCGATCCAGCCGCGGGTGACATGGCCGTCGCGTACCAGCCCGTCAAGCACCATCTTGGCGGTGGCCACTGGAATGGCAAACCCGATGCCCATGCTACCGCCCGAGCGCGAGTAGATGGCGGTGTTGATGCCCAGCAGGTTGCCCCTGGTATCCACCAGCGCGCCGCCGGAGTTGCCGGGGTTGATGGCGGCATCCGTCTGGATGAAGTTCTCAAAGGTGTTGATGCCCAGCTGGTTGCGCCCCAGGGCGCTGACGATGCCGCTGGTCACGGTCTGGCCGACGCCGAACGGGTTGCCAATGGCCAGCACCTGGTCGCCCACCTGCAGGTTGTCGGAGTTGCCCAGGACGATGATGGGCAACCGGTCGAGTTCGATCTTGAGCACCGCCAGGTCACTGTCCGGGTCGGTGCCAACCACCTTGGCGGTGGCGTGGCGACTGTCGTTGAGGAAGACCTCGATTTCATCCGCCCCTTCCACCACGTGGTTGTTGGTCAGGATATAGCCGCTGGGGCTGACGATCACGCCGCTGCCCAGACCGGTTTGCGGTTCATTGCCTTGGTCGCCATAGAAGAAGCGGAACCAGGGGTCGTTGGCATTAGGATTCCTGGTGGCTGCCTTGCTGGTACTGATGCTGACCACTGCAC